>Ga0070740_10002726_pt1 | contig 19959 bp, 12 predicted proteins | sample Coa_R2_FD_67286 | JGI IMG/M metagenome (GOLD analysis project Ga0070740, IMG submission 67286) | Surface soil microbial communities from Centralia Pennsylvania, which are recovering from an underground coalmine fire - Coalmine... | ecosystem: Environmental > Terrestrial > Soil > Unclassified ...
CTGATACACTGCACCCGCGGCGTCCAGTTCGCGCCGGATCTCAGCCTCGCTGAAGTCCGGCCCCAGCAGTGCGCCACGCATCGCATCGCCCTCGCGCGGAGCGCGCGCCTTGTCATGGTACAGATGCCACAGGAGCAGCGCGGCGCCCAGCGCTCCGCCCGCGTCGCCCGCCGCAGGCTGCACCCAGATATCGCGGAACGGACCCTCGCGCAGAACTCTGCCGTTGGCCACGCAGTTGAGCGCCACACCGCCGGCCAGGCATAGGTAATCAACCCCAAGTTCGCGATGGACCGTGCGCGCCAGCCGCAGCACCACTTCATCGGTCACTTTCTGAATCGACGCCGCCACATCCATTTCGCGCTGCGTCAATCGCGCCTCGGGCTTGCGCGGCGGACCGCCGAACAGCGCATGGAAGCGCTCGTTGGTCATCGTCAGGCCGGTCGTATAATTGAAATAATCCAGATTGAGGCGAAAGCTGCCGTCGGGTTTGACATCGATGAGGTGGTCAAGAATCAATTGCACATACCTGGGTTCGCCGTACGGCGCCAGACCCATCAGTTTGTATTCGCCCGAATTGACCTTGAATCCGGTAAAGTACGTGAACGCCGAATAGAGCAAACCCAGGGAGTGTGGAAAGTCTATTTCCCATTGCGGCGTAAGCTGATGGCCTTCACCCAGCCATACCGACGTCGTGGCCCATTCTCCAACACCGTCGAGGCACAAGACTCCGGCGCGCTCAAACGGACTTGGGAAAAACGCCGAAGCGGCATGCGCCTGATGGTGCTCGGAAAAAAACAGGGGCGGCAGCTCGCCGACCGTGCAGCCGCCGGCGGTGGCGAACTGGCGCCGTAGCAGCGATCTGAGGTTAAGTTTCTCGCGCAACCAGATCGGAATAGACGCGGCAAAAGAGCGGAATCCACGCGGAGCAAAGGCGATTTGCGTCTCCAGCAGGCGGTCGAATTTCAGCAGCGGCTTGTCGTAAAAGACCAGCGCGTCAAGCTCGCGCAAACCAATCCCACCGGCGCGCAGGCAGTAGGCCAGCGCGTGGCGCGGGAACCCAGGATCGTGCTTTTTGCGGGTAAAGCGCTCCTCCTGCGCCGCTGCGTTTATCTCCCCATCGACGATCAGTGCCGCCGCACTGTCGTGGTAGTATGCTGATACCCCGACTATCCGCATTTGTCCGCGGCGCTTTGCACCGGCTCCCCAAGCTCGCTACCGTTGCGATGACACATCAGGGTACAGGGTTCGCGCAATGGAAAAAACAGCGGAAACCCCTTTCGAAGCAACGGCTGGCGAAGACCTCGCTCACCTGGCGGAAAACGCCGACCTGCTGTGCTGTCCCGCATGCGGCGGCGACCTCCAGGTCCGGGGCGGCGCACTTGCATGCTTGAAGTGCGGCCACAGCTTCAAATGCGAGAAGCGGATTGCTTCGCTCTTCTGGCCCAACCAGTGGGATAAGGCCAGAGGCGACGTAACCGAAATTGAGCAATCCTTTTACGAGCGCAATCCGTTTCCCAATTATGATGACACCGACAGCGTCGCGACTCTGGTCGACAAGGCACGCGCCGGTATCTTTGCTCACCTGCTCGACCAGCAGGTCCCGGCACGCGCCACTATCCTGGAGGTTGGATGCGGCACCGGGCAGTTGAGCAACTTTCTGGCCAGTTCCTCACGTGCGCGCACCGTCTTCGGTGCCGACCTCTCGCTCAGCTCTCTGAAACTTGGCGAAGCCTTCCGCCGCGCCCATCAAATCAATAATCTCACCTTCTGCCAGATGAACCTGTTTCGTCCCGCCTTCAAGGCCGGCGGTTTTGACCTGGTTATCAGCAATGGAGTACTACACCACACCAGCGACCCCCGGGCCGCTTTTGCTTCCATCGCCCGCCTGGTGCGCCCCAGGGGCTTCATCGCAATCGGCCTGTATAACGTTTTGGGGCGGCTTCCCACCGACGCGCGCCGCCTGCTGCTGCGCATGCTCGGCGACAGGTTCGCTATCCTTGACCCTCGGCTGCGATCGCCGGAACTCAATGCCGCGCGCCGGCGCGCATGGTTTCTCGATCAGTACAAAAACCCGCACGAATCCAAGCATAGCTTCGGGGAGGTACTGGGATGGTTCGATACGGCCGGCTTCGAGTTCATGAGCAGCATCCCAGCAAGCGACGGCGCCGCCGTCGATTCGGCATACCGATTGTTCGAGGCGCATCCGCGCGGCAGCGCACTGGATCGGTTGGCGGTCCAGCTTCGCATGTTACTGGAGGGCGGTAAGGACGGCGGCCTCTTTGTAATGATCGGGCGCAATGGGGGACACCAGGCGGGGGACTGAAGCTTGCCTCAGGCAGCAGCGGAATATCGACGCCGAAGATCCCACGCCCAAATACTCACCACATACAAAACCACCGGATACGTGGGCACCGAATAGCGCGAGTTCTCGCCCAGTTCCATCGCCGCCTGCACCAGCGAGGCAACCAATACCAGGGCAACCAGATAGCGGACCAACCCGGCATTGGGCCGGCGCCGGACCCATCTGACCAGGCACGAACCGCTGAGCAACAGGAACAAGATGTTAATACCGAAGAAGAACGGTTTCTGAAGGCGCCACAGCCTGACCATCAGGCCCTGCTGCCCATGATTCAGCAGCACGTCATAGTAGGCCCCCGGCACCCAGAAACGTATCCAGGCGCGCGACACGCCCTGGGCATACAGCAACGGGTGGGACGCAAACATCTCGATCGACATCCGCGTCAGCCGGCGCGAAAGCTCGACATCGCTCCAGCCGGTCTCGCGATAAATCTCCGGGGCCGCATCAAAGATCGGTTCGAAGCGCGAACCGCTGGTGGCAAGCTGCCGTCTGACGGCGCGCAGGTACGGATCGCGAATGGCCGCGTAGCGGTCGGGAGCCATTTCCATGAACTCGCCGCTTTGATTACTCAGACCGAAACCAACCGTGCTCATCAGGCCGAAGTAGCCGACCGTCAACCAATTGAAGGCACACCACGCCAGCATCAAACCGGCCGCAGGCGCAACCAACGCCGTCAGGCTTGCGGCCCACCACCGGGTACGCGCTTGCCAAGGGGCGGCCAGGCCACGGACGGCGAAAAAGTATATTACAATCACAAAACTGTATAACGGGCGGGTGAGCGCTGTTACTGCGGTCAACAGACCCAGCGTTGCGCATAACGCAAGCCGCTCCCGCTCCGACATCTGGCGCCCTGAGACGATGTGATCGAGCACGAAGACCGAAGCCAACAGGAAGAACGTGCACAGGGTTTCGGACATCAGCGCCGACTCGAAGGACATCTGACCCAGATCCAACACGTATGCCAGACCCACCATCGCGGCGAATACGCCACTCTGTGTCCGCCGCACAACCATCAGGACCAGTATCGACGCGGTAGCGATACCGATCAGGATTTGCACAATCCTGGCGGTGTCCAGATTGCATCCGCCCGCGAGCAGAAGCAGGGGATAAACCGGAGTACGCGCCCCGTCCCATCCCCTGAAGCTCATTAAGCGGATGTCGCGGGCCAACTCGACATAGCTGGCGGTATCCGGATCGCTCACCGGCGGCCGGCTCATGACCATCAAGACACGGGCGACAAGGCCGGCCGCCACCACCACACCCAGCGCAGCAGCGGCGCGCCCCAAGACCGAAAAATCCTTCGAATCGCAGCCGGGCACGCTCATTTACGTTTTGCCAGCGTTTTCACGACCTCGTCGAGCATCTGCTTCGCGATAATTCTGTTTCCGTCCTCGGTTACGTGCGCCTGATCGATGAAATAGGGTTCGGTCGTGTCCGCAAACAAGCTGCTGATATCGTGAATGTTATTGCTCTGCGCGGCCTGACCGACCTTCTGGTGCACCCCGACGATGAAACTGCGCCAAAACCGCGGTATGGCCTTTGCCTGTTCCTGCTCGTAAGCGGTCAGATGCTTCTTGTCTATTATGCAGGGCTGCCAGTAAAAGAGCGCACGAAAACCGAATTGGCGGGCCATCGCTTCGACCGTGCGCACATTGGCCAGATAGTACTGCGCCGCTGCCGCTTCTAGTTGCTTGTCATCGCCCGCTTCAGCACGCGTGCCGCCGCGCTGAACCAGAGTGCCCTCAATAATCATGTACGATTCAGGCGCCATCCGTGCGACGGTTCTGCTCGCAATCTGCCCCAGGCCCGAGGACATCGAGATTCGCCACAGCAGTTGCTTAATCAGAACGCGCTCATGTACCGGCCGGAAAAAATTGTTTGTGTTGAACTCCAGCCGCCTTGAGTACTCATCATAGGTAAGCCCCGGTTCCCGATTGATGGCGGCGGTTAAGGTGTCATTGTATCCGTCGTAGAACACTACGATGTCAGGCACATCGCCCGCCCGCAACAGATTGGCCAACGTCAGCACTTCCTGTGTGCTGACGTAGCCGTCTTGGCCAAAATTGGTCACTTCGCCACACGCATGACGCTCCGATAGCATTCGCTGCAGCCAGGAGGGAATCGTATAGCCGTCGCGCGCCCCGACGCCCCACATGGTGGACCCGCCGAACATGAATATACGGGCGCGATGGCCGCACCGGTAATCAGCAGGCTCGGGCCGATGCCAGGTGCGGCGGATGCCGCTGGAGTTGATGTTTACGTACTGGCCCTTATATTCCGCCCCGACCCAATACACGTAAGGAGACCAACGGACCGCGGAGTCATTGTATTCACGGAAAAATCCGTGCGTCCACTTGGCATGATGGTAGCCGTCAGCATACGCGCGCGGATCTTCATCATTCTCAAAAAGCGCGCTTATGCGCACGTAGCCACGTGCCAATAACTCCAGTGCGAGCAGGAAAAATATGCTGAGCCAGACCTGGAGCCGGACGGTTCTCCACAGGCGCGTGATCCCGCCCAGCCACCGTGTCGCGCGCTTGCCGAGCGCCCCGCTGTGGCGACTCACAGTATCGGTGCAACCTCCGTTAGCCATTCGCCTTTCCCAAAAAACGGTACCGCCGCAATCGGGAACTGCGGGGCCGTGAACTCAGGGACGAAACCACCCGAACAGTCGCCGTTCCTGACCCTGGTCACTCGGACGCCATGACAACAGCGGCGCCGGCGTCGCTGGCCCGGCGCAAGAGCACGATGACCGCCATGAACGCCAGCCAGCTCCTCATCGTCTGCATATACAAGGGGTCTGCCAGAGTGAAGTAATGCGGCAGCGGTAGAAAGATGAAGGGACTGATCAACAGCACCGGGTGCGGCAGCCCCCTCAGTCTGCCGATTGCAAGACCCCAGACCACGATCACCAGAGGCACAACCGCCGAACAACTGAATATCATCAACCTGACTCTCGTCAGCATGTCCCGGCGTTGCAATTCGGCCCGGTTCCAGGGCCACTGGTCGAAGAGGTCCGTAAACCATACCACGTAGAACCGCTGTGCTGCACGCCACGCGGTCAGCCCAGGATGGCTTCTGATATAACGAATTGCCCGCTCGCGGCAAAAGCGCATATAGTCAATCTCTCCCAGGGTCCGGTACAGATGCGCTTCGCTCGGGTTATAAGCCGGGTGCAGGGAAGCTGCGTTTTCGCAGATGTTGCCCTTTGGGTTGTTGCCCTGAAACACTTCTTTCCAGCTGTTGGAGCGCATCGGCACAAACGCGCCAAGTTCGACCGCATTGCGGATCAGCCACGGGGCCACGATCGCGCCTGCGATGACAACCGATAGTAGCGCAGCCCCGAGCATCTCAGCACGGTTGCGTCGGATGCGGGCGAGCGGCTCCACAAGCGCCACCGGATAAATCGGCAGCGGCGTCACATTGATCAGCGCCAACACGCCCGCCGCCGCCCCAAGCGCCGAACCCGAGCGCCGACTTGGCATGTCACACCACCACAGTGCCACACACATCAAAGCGGCTAAAGCCGCCTCCTGCCAAACGAAGTACCAGATTTCCTGGATGCGCAGGATCGCCTCGGGCCAAAAGCAAAACAGCGCAGCGACAATGAACGGGGTGTAGGGCCGAAGTCCGGATGTGCGGCGCACCAGGTACCTTGCGATCAGCCAGTATAGTGAAACCGACAGAGCAGCCGGCACGGTCTGGATAATGACCAGCATCCGGTAGGTGCGCTGCGAAGCTTCGCCCAGGAGTCTCATGACAGCCGCCCAGACAAAGGGAACCAGCGGGCATTCCCAGGCGGTTGGAACGTTGCCGTGGAAAAACGGGGAACTAAAGCCTCGGCCCTGGAAGAGATTGACCGCTATACTGCCCATCTCGTTGAAATCAAATTCTTTGATCGGCCAGAACGGCTTAAGTATCGTGTGGGCCAGCAAATAGATCCACCGGATCCCCAGTGCGGCGACAAAGACCCGGACCGCGCCGACCAGCGGTCGATCGGTCGGGAACCAGTCTTCAAGTACGCCGAGCAGCGCGCGCTTTCCCCGGTGCGTACCCGGGGAGTCGTTCCCCGCTCTGGAATCAGTTGCCGCGCGCACGGTCGCGTCCCCGGTTGCCATCACACTGTACACACCCAAATCCCGAATCCCTCAGCGGCGGGCGGGCCCTTTAACCGACGAATCAATCGGCACGCCGAACTCAAATATCGCTCCACTCATCAATGCGAAACCTGCACTCTTTAAGCCATGCCATTATCGGGTGCCGGTCGCCGCAGCGCCGGCAGCTTGCCGAGGATGGGCCTGCTCGAGCGACGCCATTACGTCCGCTACCATAGCTTCGGCGATGACACGATTCGCCTCGCCCGTGACATGCACGTCATCAATGAAATAGGGCTGCCGGCAGTCATGGAAAAGTCCACTTAGATTATGAATCCCGGCGCGTGCGCCGGCTGCTCTCATGCGGCGCTCCAGCGCTGAGGCAAACGCTATCTCTCCCGGCAGATAGGTACTCTGCACTACGACGCGCTCATAGGGGGTCAGCTTGTTCTTGTCCAGCACCGACGGCTGCCAGTAGGTTAGAGTCTGAAATCCGAATCGTGTGGCCATAGCGTCGGCAAATTCCTTGTTCAGCAGATATGCATCGACGACGCTATGCTGAAGCTTATCGTCGCTGGCCGCTCTTGTGGTCTGTACTTTCGCCGCACCGATCGCTACAAGCCGGCCCTGTACTTCACTGTAGACGCCCGGCGCCAGACCCACTATCATCCGCCTGGCCATCTCTGCGATCCCCGTATCGAGCAGCAACCTCTTCAGACCCGTTGTAAGCAGCTGCCGTCGCGAGACGGATAGGTTGAATTCCCGTCTTCTCGCATCTTCATTATACGTAAAACCCGCTGCGTTATTGTATTCCGCAGTGAGCACATCGTTGTAGCCATCGTAAAAGATTACGAGGTCGGGCGTGTTTCCACGGCGAAGCTGTTCCGCAAGCAACAATACCTCCTGCGTACTCACATAGCCGTCCTGTCCCATATTGATAACCTCGACACAGGCATGCCTGGCGTCGAGGAGTTTCTGGAGCCATGAAGCTATCGTTTCGTCGTCGCGTGCGCCTATGCCCCACATGGCGGAACCGCCAAAAGTAAACACCCGGCTGCGCCGCCGGCAACCAAAATCGCGGCTGGCCGTTGTCCTTCGAATGCCCTGCGAATCAACGTTTATGTATCTGCCTGCGTATCGGCTGCCCACCCAATACACATATGGCTCCCATCTTGTCTTTTGATGAGCCAACTCATCGAAGTATTCGATTGTCCAGGTAGCACCGTGGTAGCCATCGGCAAAGGCCCGTGAGTCGATCCGAGAGCGCGAGCGAAGGGTGACGACAGCAAGACTATCGATGACCACGAGTGCGAGGATGGTCAGTCCGGCCTGGACCCACACAACTCTAACCCAGCGGGCGGCGACCTTCAGCCGATGGACCAGCGTGCTCACTCTGTTCCCTTCACTGTTCCGCACCGCGGCGGATAATGGCGACCGGCTACAACTTGCGCAGGACGGCAAATTCGTGGGTGGATGTACTGACTTGCTTTATGGTTTCGAGATCCGGGTGGGTCTTCAGTTGCTCGATCGCCCACCTGCCGAAGTGCAGGCGCCGGGCCAGCCATGAGTCGTCGAACGACTCGCGAAAGTCGCAGGCCAAAATCAAATCCCCGCTGCGCAGGGCGGCTACCAACCGGTCGTGCACTTTCCGCGCTTTGCCCGGCCGGCGGATATAGCCGAGCACGTCCATCGCGACGATCAACTCAAAGCGCGCCGGAATTGGATCGGTACGAAGATCCCAGCGGCGAAAAGTGACGTTGTCGCCCCAATTGCGCCTTCTACGGGCCCGTTGCAACGCGATTTCGGAAAAGTCCACCGCGGTCAGGGACTGGCACAGAGGCGCCAGCATTTCGGTAAACACTCCCTCGGCGCAACCGATCTCGAACACGCGACGGAAACCGTCCTGGGGACAGAAGCCTTCCACCAGTCGCAGGGCCATCAGGTGGCGTTCGCGTTTGTTAGCGTCGGTGGTGTAGCGCCATGGGTCAGGCCCGGTTTCATATTCGCAATCGAAGGTCCGGACGTGCTTGTAGGGGTCGCGCAACCAATAGACTAATGCCGCAAGATGCGGATACTTCGACGGCCGCAGTCGCGATAAACGCGCGATTGCACGCAGCGCCGGATATGCTCCCGCCGCAGCCGCCATAAGAAGGTCGACAAGCGAATCGAGTCCGCGGCGGACGATTCGGCGTTCCTCTTCGCGTGCGCCGAACACTAGATACACGCACAAATACGCCAATCCGCCGGCAAATAGGACGGCGGCAACGCTTATCCATGGTTTCGCCGGAAGGAAACGTCCAGCCAATTCAGCAGCGCATGCGCACGCCACGGCGGGCATCCAGACGTCGCGTGCGATGCGGCAGAGCATGCCGAACAGGGCAATGCGGCATTCTCTCGCGGCGGCGCGGAGCATAATAGCCGCCGCAATCGGCGCGGCTATCAGCAGCGTCCAGGCGGCGCCTTCGGGCCCAATGCGTTCGAGGAGCAAGGCGGTAAGCGGCAGCGCTATAACCGCGACGGCACCGACCGTCGCCGCCAAAAATCCGACCATTCCGCGGCCAGTCAGAATGCTGGAGGCGGCTACATCGACCGCGCTAAGCGCCGATGCCACGGTCATGATGCGAAGCACCAAAAGAGTGCCCGGTGGCACCTGACCAAGCCAGGCGCTGAGAAGACCCGGTCCGACGATCCACAGGATGATGAAAATCGGCAGAATCAGAACTGTTACCCAGCGCGTTGCGGCTTCAAAGGCTTCTGCGGCGGACAAGACATCATTGGTGCGCTGGTGCCTGCTCGCTATCGGGATCATCACCGCCGCCAGTTCCCATGCAATGTTGCCGGCCGCAAGCGGAAACTTGCTGCCGAGTTGATAAGGCACCAGGCCGGCGGGTGCGAGCATCAATCCGATCAGCATCGGCGGTCCGTTCCATAGTGCCGCATTTGCCGTGACGCTGAGCTGACTAAACAGGCTGAAACGCATGTGTGGGCGAAGGATTTGGAGCTTCAACCTCTCCGGACGCTGTCTGAGTGGCGGCGCAATATGCGCCACCGCTGCATAAGCGACCGACAGACCGAGTATCGAGACCAGCGCTTCGGCCTCCACGACGGCGAGCAATCGCCCGCCTGCGGCCAGCACGGCAACGATGGCGACCGCATTTAATATGCAGGCCGAGACCGCCAGCAAATTGGCCAGATCGAACCTGCGCAGTCCTTGCAGTACCGAAAGTTGGAATGCGCACATCTGGTCTGCGATGAATCCGATCGATACTACGACGAAGACCTTTGCCAGAAGGCTGTGAGCCTCCGGCGTGGCCGCGTGGTGGCGGCTGATCAGAGCTGCGCCCAGGGCGATGACAACCAGGGCGCCCGCGATAGTAATGCGCAAGTATAAATTGGCGGCTGCCCTGACGAATGGTGCGACCTCATGAGTATCGTCTCCGACGGCGCCCACCTCGCGTATCACGGTCAACTGCAGTCCGAGATCCGCCACCGTGGCGACCGTGCTCGCCACCATCGACGCGAACAGCCATAAACCAAAGAGTTCCCGGCCCAGCCCTCTGAGCATCACCGGGACCAGGCAGATCGCGATCAGCCCGAGCATGACCTTGCCGGCGCCGTTGACCAATCCCTGCCCCATCAGGCGGATCCGCTCTTCGGTTTCGAAAGAGCCGGCATCTGGCGCAGAGCTTGTCTGCGTCTGATCCCAGGCTTCCGCTTCGGACGACAATCGCGGGCACACGGTGGCCGGACCTGTGCAATCGGCGTTCAAATTTCCACGTTGCCCGACAACGACCCCGGCAGCGGCGCGAAGAGGGTGGAATCGGAGAGGGCGGCCCGTCTGCGAAGTGATGGCGCGCGCGGGGAGCCAAGGAAAACGGCACGGACGAGATCGAGTATTCGATAGTTTGGTGTAATCCGGGCGGTGCGCATCAGATGAGGGTCGGTGCAAAGAGCGTTGAGGCCGGGGACATCGCTCAAGGCCATCTCAAAGCAGCGCCGCACCTGTTCAAGCACCGCTTCGTTCACCGCACCGTACGGGTATGCGAATGATATCGGGCGGCGTCCCAGCAATTGCCCTAGCTCCTGGGCGCTTGCTTCGACCTCCTCAACCAGCCCTTCGGCATCCAGTTCGGTCAACCGCCGATAGCTGCGGCTTAGCGAACCGAACTCGATTCCTTCGTTTGCCCAGAAGCGGATCTGATCGGCCGTCATCAGCGGGCGGCCGCCGACCTGCGACTCACACTCCGACTCGGACCGGCCGTTGATGCTTCCAGTTACCACGTGGACGACGGCGCGAAAATCATAACGACGCAGAACCGGCAGGGCGCATTCGGCCACTTCCGCGCAGGCTCCCTGAAAGGAAATCAGTACGGGGCGGTGCGGAAGGGCCTCTCCCATTCTGATCCAGCGCAGCCATTGCGAGGGCGCGATACCCACGTAGCCCCGCCGTGCCAGCCAGCGCACGTGCTTTTCGAATCGATCGGCCGGCGCCGCATGCAAGTAGTTGAGCACCGGCAGGCGCATCCCGAACTCCTGGCGCAGTTTCCGCCATGAACCAGTCTCGCGCGCCGCGCTGCGCATCATCGCGATCGATTTTCGGTACTGCACCAGGCGAAGGCCAAGCCGTTCCATCCGTGCATTTCGCCTGAACGCTTCTGCGACTGAGTATGGAATTCGAAGAATCAAATCCGGTGAGAAGGGCGAAACACAACACATCTCCCATGCGATCTGCCTGACCCGCGACTCCCCGAACAACGAAGCCAGCACTGAGACACATCGGTAGCCGGGATGCTTGCGGGCGAGATTTGCGTCGGCTGCGCCGGTGCGTGGGGCATCGGAGGCAACCACGCGGTTGGCGTCCTTTGAATAGATCTCATAGGCCAGCGCTTCGGGCAGGAACTTGAAGGACACCCCGGCGTCCCACAGACGAATCGCGAGTTCGTGATCCTCCGATGACAGAAAGCGTTCGTCATAGCCGTGATGAGCAAGCAGGAGGCTTCGCGGGGCCGAAAAGTTGGCGGCCAGCCAAAGCCTGTATCGGGATCGGCTTGGCCCCTGGCGGACCAATTGATCGTGATATGCCTGATGCGAAGTTCTTACCAGCTCAGTGGCAAGGCTGCTTGCGCTTTGCGGGGAGGTACGCAACGCCCCAATCGCCACGCACGCGCGCCCGCCGTCATGCGCGGCGATGTGCTTTTCCGCCAGCGAGGGGTCACCAATCATGTCATCGTCGATGAGCAACACAATCTCGCCGCGCGCCGCCTGGATGCCCGCGTTGCGCGTGGCAGCCAATCCCCGATGCGGCCGGTCGATGACTCGCAGCGAAACCGGGCTGTTGAGCGTGCTGAGGAATTCAACCGTGCCGTCAGTGGAACCGTCCGACACGACCACGACCTCGTACTCGCCCGCGGGTACCTTCTGATTCAAGAGTGCCGGCAGGGTCTTGGCGATCATCTCTTTGCGATTGCGCGTGGGTACTATGATCGAAAGCTTCACTTTGCCAGCCGGTTGCTATTGCTACGGGACATATTTATTATTTCCGGTTTCGGTATTGTTAAAGCCGACTTGGTAGTTAGGACGCAAGCATGGAGTGTCCCGAGAGAACTGCAAAGGCGAGGTCCAGTATCGTGTGCGTCGGCATAATCGTCGTCGAGTGCATCAAATGAGGATCGGTGCCAAGGGCATTAAGTCCAGGCATGCCGCCCAACGCCATCCTGAACGACCGCCGCACCTGTTCGAGCACGGCCTTGTTCGACGCACCATGGGGATACGAAAATGATATGGGGCGGTGTCCTAGAAGCTGTGCCATGTCATCGGCGCTGCCCTCGGTCTCCTCCGCCAGCGCTTCGCCCTCGAGCTCGGTCAGCCGCCGATAGCTGCGCCCCAGCGACCCGAACTCGATCCCTTCGCTGGCCCAATACTTGATTTGATCGGCCGTCATCAGCGGCTGTGGAACGAGGCCCGATGCCCGCTCCCATTTTGACTGTTCTCCGATAAGACCGGTTGGCAGATGGACCACCGCGGCAAAATTGTGGCGGCGCAAGACCGGCAGCGCGTACTGTGCCACCTCCGCGTAGCCGCCATCGAAGTTTATCAGCACCGGCCGGTGCGGCAGCGCCTGGCCCGTTGTGACCCAGCGCAGCCATTGCGATAGCGTGATACCCACGCAGCCCCGCCGCACCAGCCAGCGTATCTGTGCCTCAAAGCTCTGAGCCGGCGGGAGCCGCTGGTAGCGCAGTACCGGCAGGCGCATGCCGAACTCCTGCCGAAACGCCCGCCATGAACCGGTTTCGCGGATGGCGCTGCGCATCACCGCGATCGCCTTGCGGTACTGAAGGACGCGGAGGCCAAGCCTCCGCATCGCGGCGTTGGCACCAAGCCGTTCGGCGATCGAGCATGGCAAGCGAAGCATCACATCGAGCCACGCCGGCGGTACGCAGCACATCCACCAGGTCATCAGTCTTGCGCGCGATTCCCCCAGCAGCGCAGCCGGTATTGACACACCACGGTAGCCATTTCCCTTGCGGCAAAGCTTGACCTCATCACTGCCAATCACGCATCCATCGATGGCTACCAACTGGTTGGTTGTCTTTAGATAAATCTCATAGACCGGCGCATCGGGCAGAAACTTGAACCGCACGCCGGAATCCCATAACCGGGTCCCCAACTCGCGGTCCTCCGTGTACCTGAGGCCTTCATCGTAACCGCCATGCGCCAACAGTATGCTGCGCGGCACCGAGAAATTGGAATCCAACCAGACGTCGAATCGGTCCCGCGGCCCGCCTTCCACGGCCAGTCTGCGGGCATGGTCGCGATACCAGCTGCCCTGCAGCTCGGTCGCCAGGCCGGGCCGGCTTTCGGGCGAGAACAACCGCGGCCCAAAGGCTACGCATGAGTAATCGCTTTGATGCGCCGCGATATGTCTGTCCACCAGCGTGGGTCCGCAAAGTATGTCGTCATCGAGCACCATCACCAGGTCGCCGCGGGATTCTCTGATGCCCGCGTTTTGCGATGCTGCGATTCCGCAGTGCGGGCGCTCCAGGACACGCAGTGGCACGGAGGTTTTGATGGCGCGCAGGAAATCCATCGTGCCGTCGGTCGAGCCGTCGGATACGACTACGACCTCGTATTCACCGCAGGTCAGGTTCTGGTTGAGGATTGTCGGCAGTGTCCTCGCTATTAATTCGCGGCGGTTGCGCGTCGGAATGACTACCGAAAGCTTCACCTTCGTCATGTAGTGCGAGATCGCCACAGCGCTCGCAGGACAAGCGGCGCCCATCCGATCCCCGCCAGCACGGCGGCGAACGGAATGGCCGGCGTGCGAAATCGCGCATTGAGGTTTCCCGCAAAAGGTGACGCTGCAAGCAACAGAAGCAGACTCGCAGCCAATAGTAACCAGCGCTCAGGCTCGTTCCCTTCGTTGACCATCGCAAGGACGACACCGGACCACAGTAAAAACAACAACACTGTCTGCAAAGCTGTTGAAATCAATCTGATGCCTTCGAACAGCTGCTTGTTCTCGATGAACCCGTGCCAACCGGTCTCCAGTTGATAGGGCTGGAACGCTAGTTGGGCGAATCCTTCCAGCGTGACGATGGCAGCGTCAGCCGGGTAGCGGCGTATTACCGCGACTGCCTGTGAGAGCATCAAGTGCGACCCGGCAGGCGTGGCGGCTGGCCCCCAGATGAGCGACGGCTTGTACGTGTTTACCCGCGCGAGATCGGCATTCAGCGAATGCTGCAAATGTTCCTCTGCCAGCGCGTAAGGAACCTGGTCGTGCCGGGCGATCACACCGGGTGCGGTGAACCAGAAGAGATTTGCCGCGCCCTCGACGGTGAAGGACGATATTCCGGCTTGCCGGTCGTTGCGCACCACCCATCCCGCAACGACCAGAGCTGAGACTCCCAAAGCGATTAACGCCGCTGTCCAGTTGCGGCCTGCGATCAGCACCAGCACGCCGACAGGGATGAGCACCAGGCCAACCGGGCGTATGAAAATACATGAGGCCAACAGCACGGTCGAAAGGCTGCCCTGTCCCTCGAAACATGCGAAAATCGCCAGGAACGCCACAAACTGAAACAGGGCCTCGGACATGATTTCCTTGGTCGCAAGTATGGTGGGGACATCCGTAGCGATGAATGCCGCTGCGATCAGACCTGCCATCAGGCCGTGCTTCCTGGCCGCAACCCGTGCCACGAGCAAACAAGTCAACGCGCCCAGCACGGCCTGGACCAGCACGACCGCGCGATAGTGGGAAACAAACGGGATCAAAAACAGGGGATACCCGGGAACCCGCATCACTTCCGGAGGTCCGCATGCTCCCTCGAATGGCGCGAAGCCGCAGCCGTTCAGAAATCCCTGCGCCAGCGCCAGATAGTAATCGGCATCGGCGCTGAAAATCCATTGCGATCCGCCTCTGGCCAAAAATACGGCCCGCGCGGCGAAGGCAAACAATACGATTGCGCCGAGCGAAAGCCGACGGATGTCAAAAATGCCGCCGCTGCTGGAAATCGCGCCGGATTTCAATCTGAGGGTTTTCCAGTACAGCGGCGGTTAACGTCTTTAACCTGCTCGATGCATTTCAGATAACCGATGCCGCGTCTCTAATGCAGGCTTCCTTCAAGGCCTGACGGCGGCGTGTGCAAAGCCAGCCTAACAGTCTGTCGCTATCGGACTTCGCCTTGCCCGTGCGGTGACGCTCAACCTTGCAGCAGCGGTCGGGACAGGACATGAAATGCAGCTCGTATGCGGGATCGGAGCGCTACTTTCGTGCGCAATGCTGTAACGGGGCGAAAGCCGCAGACCAGCGCGGAAGCAAAACTTACCTCATTGTCGGAGGGCAGTACTTCCAGACGCTGGAGCACAAACGGATCGTCGGCCAGGCGATTGACGCCCATCTTGGTGGTGAAGGACAGATCGAACACACGGCTGACGCACTCGCGCACCTGATCATTGAATAATCCGTATGGATAAGCGAAAGCAACCGGGCGCAGGCCGGTCAGCGACTGCAGGTCCTGAGCGCTGCCGGCGATTTCGTCGTCGAGCTGATCGCGCGACAGCGCCGTCAGATCGGGATGGGTGCGGCTGTGCGAGCCGAACTCCATTCCCTGCGCGGCCCATTCGCTAATCTGCTCGCGGTTCATCAGCGGCACCTGCGTCCAGCTCCCGCTGTCCCATTCGTTGCTCCTGCCGATGCGCTGCGTGGGCAGAAAGATGGTTGCGGTCAGGTTGTGGCGCTTCAACACGGGCAGTGCATGTTGAACGAGGTCAGCATAGCCGTCGTCGAAGGTGATGAGCACCGGCTTTTTAGGTAAGGGACGTTCGCCGCGAATCCAGGCGCTCCAATCTGACGAGCGGATCGCCGTATAGCCGCGGCGGCGAAGCCATTTCATCTGTGCTTCGAATCTCGGCGGCGATACGGTGAGTAATGGATAGGCGCCGCGATGCGTGGGGCCGACATGATGGTACAGCAGTACCGGCAAGGTAGCGGCGAATTCACTCCGAAACTCAACCCATCCGCCCGACTGCTCCCTGGCGCTGCGGAACAAGGCCGATCCGCGACGGAACTCCAACAGCCGAACGGCGATTTGTCGACCGATTCCCGCCCGCGCCAGAACTTCTGCTCCGCGGAACGCCGGCGCCAAAACGTTTTCCAGGGAAAAAGGCGCGCGAACGGCCGCATAGCGAAGCGCCCGTGTCACGCGGGCGCCCTGATTGAAGCGGGCCACCGCTGACACGGGCCTGAACTCCGGATGCTTGCGGCACAACCTGACTTCATTTGCGCCTCGTGCGCGGCAATCGGTCTGCACCATCTGGTCAGGGCTCTTGACGTAAAACTCATGGGCCACGGCATCTGGCAGGTAGCGAAACTCGGCACCCAATTTTCTCAATCGGATTCCGATGTCGAACTCTTCACAGGCGCCGATGAAAGTTTCGTCAAAGCCGCCGCACGACAATATCAACTGCCGCGGCGCGGAGTAGTTGGCGCACAGCGCGATGTCCCGGGGCCACTCGGGACCGTCAGTGGCAAGGCGCCGCATCCTCTCCTGGGTGGAGCGCCGAACCCAGTCGGCAACAATCGTGCGCGGGCTGTCGGCCGAGACCAACACCGCTCCCATCGCGATTAGATTGTCGCCCACCGCTTCGGCGTGGCATCTGACCAGCCGGGCACTGCACAGCAAATCGTCGTCGAGCAGCAACACCCGATTCCCGCTTGCCGCCCTGATCCCGCAGTTTCGCGCCGCAGCCAGTCCCCGATGCGGCTGTTCGACGATGTGCAGGCGGTGCGCCAGGCGCAGACCGCGCAGCCAACTGGCAGTGTCCCGGTCCGGGCCGTCCAGGACGATTACGATTTCATACTGGTCGGCAGCCAGATCCTGAGCGAGTACGGTCGGAAGCGTCCGCTTCAGCACCGCGCAGCGGCGGTAAGTGGCGATGACAACTGAAATCAAGCGGTCAACCGCGTGCTTTTAACGAACATCGCGGCCTCCGGCGCCGCGCCCGCACAAGCTTCAATCGACGCTGCGCAGCAAACCTCTCCGGGTCATCTTTTCGCTGGCCAAACCCCGGCCGAATGCGGCACGCGCATAAAGCATGAGGCCGCGCAGGGCGGCCTCAAGTTCGAGCGAGCGCTGGGAGAACCGCACCTGCCCCGGAGGGTGGGCGGGGCGCCATGGGCGGCGGGCGCGCCTGACGACGCATCCGAGCAGAAATCTCAATAGAGCGAGCCGCCCCGAGGGCTCCTCTTTGAAAAGAAACATCATGTAGCCGACCGCTCCGGTCAGTAGTGCCGAGCGATGCTCGCGATCCGCAACGCGATCTTCGAGCCGAACATGATAGACCGCGGCGGCGGGGCTATAGACCACGCGATAGCCAAGCTTCGTCAGACAATAGAACGCATAGTTGTCCTCGCCCGCATACAGCACGGCACCGCGGCCCAGCCGTTCGTCGAAACCCGGCCAACGGCCGAAAGCGCTGCGCCGCAGCGCCATGTTGGCGCCAATCCCGATGCCGCCGAAGTTCGCTATCTCAAACCAGTCCGGGATGCCGCGGTCCACGACGCGCCGCGACAGGGCAGGATCCGACCCTGGCGGCGGCGCAACCTTCTCCCCGTGCGGGGCAAGGATGCGGCCCGCAACGGCCATCACCATCGGGTCGGCGAATTCGGCCGCCAGTGCCGAAAGCCACCCCGGCGCCGCCGTCGCGTCATCATCTATATAGGCGATTATTTCACCGCCGCTCTCGCGCGCGCCGCGATTGCGAGCGCGGCTGAGTCCCGCAACAGGCTCCAGCGTGTAACGAACGCGGCAGCGCTGGGCCACTTCGCGGACCCGCCCATCATGCGGTGCATTGTCGACCACCAGCACCTCGAAGCGGGGATAATCCTGGCTGAGCACGGTCGCGATGCAGCGCTCCAGTTCGTCCGGGCGATCGCGCGTGCAAATCACCACCGAGCAGCAGGGCACCGAGACGCGGTCAGAAGCTGGTACCGAATCGTGAAACATCGCCTCGCTCGACGCGTGGCAAATCAGTGATTGGCACGCCCGTTGGTCATCCAGCCCAGCGTCTCGCCGCCGGCTTTGGTCCAATCGAAACTGGCCGCGCGCTGCGCGCTCAACCGCGAGGCCAACGCCAGTTCCTCCGGATGGGTGTAAAGACGCGCAATCAGGCGCGCCAGCGCGTCGGCGTCATCGGGCGGGAAAAACATGGCGGCCGGCCCGCACACCTCGCGGCTGACCAGAGTGTCGGCGGCAACGATGGGCAATCCAAAGGCCATCGCTTCTACTTGCGGAAATCCAAAGGACTCGCAAATCGACGGAAATATGAACACGTGCGACTTCTCGTACAGCTCGCTCACGGCCCATCGGTCGAGCTGGCCGTGGTTGACGACCCACTCGGCCACACCCAGTTCCTTGATGCACCGCTCCATTGCGAGGACTTCGGGCTTGTCGCGGTCCAGCGTCAGGTGCACCCGCGCCGGGATACCGCGGTTTCGCAGCAGCTTGAGCGCGCGGAACAAGGTGGTGAAGTTCTTGTGATCACGATAGAGCGCCACATAGGCCAGCTCCAAAGCGTCCGACGGTCTGAGAGGGACGACCTGGCGCGGACATGGCTTGTCAAGATAGCCCGGTCCGTGCGGAATCACCTTAATCCGGTCGCTGGCCGAGGGAATGCATTCACCGATGAGGTTTGCCAGCGCTTGGGTCTGAACCGTCACCTCGTCGGCGGCCGCCACGGAACGATGGACCCACAGGCGCTGAAGTTTGAATTTTACCCGCTCCATCAGTGACTGGTTGGCCGTCCAGGTTGGCGTGCAGAAGTAGCGGGCATCCTGCACCAGGAGGGTTGCGCGCTTGGGGCCGATGGGCGGCAAATAGCAGGTCTGCGAGAACAACACGTCGATGCGATTTTTGCGCAGCCAAGCGGGTAAAATCGCCAGGTACCACAGGCCGATCATCGGCAGATTGCGTTCCGCCCACACGAACTGATGGCGGCGCACGGTGGCGTGCTCCATGCAACTCATGTAGGGGAGCGTGCGGCTGGCGATCACGTGATATTCGTATTCAGGCTTGAGGCGAACGAATTGGGCGAGCAGCTTTTCGAGCGCAACCAGGCCGCCTCCTTCCCTGACCGTCAGTGCGTTGATCGCAATTCTCATTGGTCGACCTTTGCCATCCGACCCGCCTGATCGTGCATATCTGACCCGCAACGGCGATCCAAGCAGCACAGCGCGCATCGCTGCGCCGGCAGCCTCCCACCGGATTGGTTATGGCTGATTGCGAACACGAAAAAGCTGCCGCGCCTATTTTCCGACCGAGGCAGAGCGGAAGCCTTCCAGCGATTCGGGCGCACTGGGTGCGGCTTCCTCGATAATCTTGAGCATGTCGCGGGCCTGCTTTTCGCGGGTGAACAGCGGTGCCGCAGCCAGCGATCTGCGGCTCATCTCTGCCACCCGCTGCGGCGCGGCACTGAGGTCGCTGACCGCAGCGGCCAGCGCCTGGGGATCCTCCGCGGGCAGAACGACGCCGGCGCCCGTGGTACGGATGATGTCGGCCGCCTCACCGTCGGGCGCCGCCAGCACGATCGGGCGCCCCATCGCCATTGCCTCGAAAATCTTCGAGGGAATCACGGTGCGGAACAGCGGGGTATCTTTCAAGTGCACCAGCGCCAGGTCGCACAGGCTCCAGTACGCCGGCATCGACTCCTTGGGCTGCGCGGGAACCAGCCGCACGTTGGTCAGGCCGCGCCGGGCGGCGTCGCGCACCAGTCCCTCGCGGGCGGCGCCGGGACCGACAAACAAAAACTGTATCGCCGGCCGCTCTCGCAAGAGGTCGGCGGCGTCGAGCACCCGCTCCAAAGCGTGCGCCATGCCGTGCGTTCCGATGTAGCCGATGACGAAACGGCCCTCCAGTCCAAGCTCGCGCGCCAGTTGCCGATCGCGCACCCGCGGCGCGTAGCGCGCCATGTCGACGCCGTTGATCACCACCGCCACCTTGTCGGGCGGTA
>Ga0070740_10002727_pt1 | contig 19957 bp, 12 predicted proteins | sample Coa_R2_FD_67286 | JGI IMG/M metagenome (GOLD analysis project Ga0070740, IMG submission 67286) | Surface soil microbial communities from Centralia Pennsylvania, which are recovering from an underground coalmine fire - Coalmine... | ecosystem: Environmental > Terrestrial > Soil > Unclassified ...
TCCGCGAAACCCAGTCGGCGCGCCGCAAACTGGCAGCCTCTCAACCCCGGTCGCTCGCCGCAACCGCTTCGCCCCTCGTCATTTCCGCCTCGACCCAGTTCGTTTCGTCGGCCCGCGTCGCGCCGCCGCCTTGCTCCCGCTTCGAACCCGTCGATCCCCCACTCACAATCGCGCCTGATCAATTGACTTCGCCCGCCGAGCCGTGATGAAATCAATCCACGGTTGCCCTCGGGGTCTGAAGTGATCAGCGATTCAACCGTGTTCAGTGTGCGCCGCGCAGTCCTCCTTGGTGCGTGCCTGTGTAGTGCGCTCGCCCTTCGCGCGCAGCCTCACATTCAGGGCCGCAGCTACGGGCGATCCATGGTCATCGCCCAGCAGGGCATCGTTGCCACCAGCCAGGTTCTCGCCTCCGCAGCCGGCGCCGAAATCCTCGCGCGCGGCGGATCCGCGATCGACGCCGCCATCGCTGCAAACGCCGTACTCGCCGTCATGGAACCCGACATGGACGGCATCGGCGGCGACCTGTTCGTTTTGTATTGGGACGCCAAAACCGGTAAACTCACCGGCCTCAACGCCTCCGGACCCGCGCCTCGCGCCCTCACACCCGATTTCGTCCGCCGCGCAGGCTTTACCGCGATGCCTACCGAAGGCATCCATAGCGTCACTGTTCCCGGCGCCGTCGACGGCTGGTCGAAAATTCATAAGCGCTTCGGCAAACTCCCCTGGCGAGATCTGTTTCAGCCGGCCATCGCGTACGCCGAACGCGGATTTCCGGTTCCTGAAGTGATCCATGAGGCTTGGTCGGACCCCGTTCCGCTCAAAAAGATTCAAGCGAACCCCGAATCCGTCCGCGTCTTCTTGCCCGCCGGCCGCCCTCCTGATGTCGGCCAGCTGTTCCGTAATCCGGATATGGGCCGCGCTCTTCGCCTCATCGCGGATCAGGGCCGCGACGCATTTTATAAGGGAGAAATCGCCGCCGCCATCCTCAAAACATCGCAAAAACTCGGCGGCGTCATGACGGCCGCCGACCTGGCTGAGTTCTCCTCCGAGTGGGTCGAGCCGATCTCCACCGATTACCGCGGCTGGCGCGTCTACGAACTCCCCCCGAACGCGCAAGGCATGGCCGCGCTCGAAATGCTCAATCTCCTGGAGACCGCACCCGCCGCGGTCGGCGGCCCGTTCGGCCCGGACGAGATCCACCGCCGCATCGAATCCATGAAGCTCGCCTACGCCGACCTCGACAAGTACGACGCCGATCCGCGCTTCGCCAAAATCCCTTTGAATGTCCTGCTCTCCAAGGAATACGCATCCAAGCGCGCCGCGCTGATCAATCCCTATGAGGCCAACTGCAAAGTAACCGCCGGCCGGGCCGTCAAAGGCGACACGACTTACTTAACCGTCGTCGACCGCGACGGCAACATCGCCAGCTGGATCCAAAGCATCGCCGATAACTTTGGATCGGGCATTACCGTCGAGCGCATGGGGTTCGTTTTGCAGAACCGGGGCTGGGGATTTACGCTCGATCCTCAATCGCCCAACCTCCTTGCGGGCGGCAAGCGGCCGTTCCACACCATCATCCCCGCCTTTATGGAACATGAGGACCAGCACATCGGCTTCGGCATCATGGGCGGCGCAAACCAGCCGCTGGCGCATGCGCAGTTCGTTTCGAACATCGTCGATTACGGCATGAACCTCCAGGCCGCCCTCGAAGCGCCCCGCTTCTTTAAAAAAACAGCGGCCGGCTGCGACGTGTCCATCGAGGGCCGCGTCCCGCTCGACGCCCTGCGCCAGCTCTCGCAGCGCGGTCATGAGCTTCGCATCCGACGTAATTACACCATGGAAATGGGTCGAGGGCAGGCTATCCTGCATGACTCGAAAACAAAGATCAACTACGCCGCATCCGACCCGCGCGCCGACGGAGCGGCGATACCGGAACCGCTGGCCGCTGGCCACTGAATACTGAGGAGGAGTGATGACACGAGTAACTCTCGCCGCCTTAATTGGCGCCGCGCTGATTGCGCCCGCCGCGCTGCACGCCCAACTTCTCTATGGCTCGATCGTCGGCACAGTCACTGACCAGAGCGGCGCCGTCGTCCCCAACGCTCAGGTCAAGGCCGTCAACCCTGCCACCGGCGAAGCCCGCGAGGTCGCCACCGATGCATCCGGCCGCTTCACCATCGGCAATGTCGTCGCCGGCGCATACGACGTCAGCGTCACCGCGCCCGGCTTCCGCCTGTTCACGCAAAAGGGAGTGACCGCCACGGTAAACACCGTCACGCGCGTCGACGTGCAGCTTGAAGTCGGCGCCCAAACCCAGGAGGTCACGGTCGCCGGCGCGGCGGCCGCGCTGCAAACCGATAAGTCCGACGTCCACGCCGAACTCACTCCGTCCGAAATGAGCAATCTGCCGCTGCCCAACTATCGCAATTATCAGAGCCTGTTTAACCTTGTCCCCGGCGCCACGCCCACCCAGTTTCAGAATTCCGTCACCGATACCCCCCAGCGCTCCCTGACCACCAACGTCAACGGAACCAACCGCAATAACAACAACACCCGCGTCGATGGCGCGGGCGACGTCTTCGTGTGGCTGCCCCACCACACCGTCTATGTCCCGCCCGAAGAAACCATCGAAACAGTCAACATCACCACAAACAGCTTCGATGCGGAACAAGGCATGGCCGGCGGCGCCTCCGTGATCGTCACTACCAAGTCCGGAACAAACCAGCTACACGGCGTCGCATTCGCTTACTGGGACAACAATAACCTCCAGGCGCGTAACTTCTTCTATTACGGCAAGACCACTCCCTTCAGTCTCCATAACATCGACGGCGGCACGCTCGGCGGCCCCATCGTCAAAAATCAACTGTTCTTCTTCGGAAGCTGGGAGGGCGTCTGGGAACGCACGAACTACTCCAGCACCTTCACCGTCCCCACGCCAGCCGAGCGCGCCGGCGACTTCAGCTCCTACGGGACCACCATCTATGATCCGCTCACCGGAGACCCCGCCACCGGCCGCAACCGCGCCGCCTTCCCCAACAACATCATCCCCGCCAATCGCATGAGCCCGGTCACGTTGAAGCTCCAGAATCTGATCCCGCTCCCCAATCTGCCCGGCACGTCCGCCAATTACTTCGCCTCCGGCATCCAGGCCCTTGACCGCAATAACTTCGACGTCAAAATCGATTGGAACCGCACCCCCGGACACCATATCTTCGGCAAATACAGCGCCATGAAAGCGCTCGTCAGCTGCTCCTTCGGTCTCGGCCCCGCCGGCGGACCCGGTCTCTGCAATGGCGGACCCGGCACAGCCCCAACGTTAGTGCAAGTCCCGACCCTCGGACATACCCTCGTCATCAGTCCCAACGTGCTCCTCGATCAAGTGCTTGGCTTCAACCGCATGGGCCAGCACGGGACCGACAGCTTCTACGGCCAGAACGTCGGCCTCAATCTCGGCATCCCCGGCACAAACGGCCCCGACATCCGTCAGAGCGGATTCCCCATCATCAACATCACAGGCTTCACCAGTCTGGGCCAGACCGCAAACTGGATGCCTTTCTGGCGCAACGATCAAAGCTGGACCACCAGCCACAACCTGACCTGGACCCACGGCTCCCACGAGCTCCGTTTCGGCTTCGACATGATCCGCTATCAGCTCAACCAGTGGCAGCCCGAGGCGGGCTCCTACGGACCGCGCGGCTGGATCTCTTTCGATGGCGCCATCACTGCCCTCAACGGCGGCCCGTCGCCCAATCAGTTCAATGCCTGGGCCGCCTTCCTGCTCGGCCTCGACCAGCAGGTCGGCAAAAGCGTTCAGAACATCAAAATGACCGGCCGCGAGTGGCAGTTCGGCTGGTACGCCCGCGACCGCTGGCAGCTCGCCCGCAACCTCACCCTCAATCTGGGCCTGCGCTATGAGCTGTATCCCCTGGTCCGCCGCTCTCATACCGGCCTCGGCCGCTACGACCTCAACGCTAATCAGGTCATCATCGGCGGCGTCGGAGGCAATGACGAAAACGCCGGCGTGACGGTCAGTCATAAAATGTTCGCGCCGCGCCTCGGCCTGGCCTGGCGCATCGGCAGCTCCACCGTCGTGAGAACCGGCTACGGCATCAGTTACGACCCCCTCCCCATGTCGCGCGTCTTCCGCGATCCGTACCCGCTGACCGTCGTCCAGAACTTCGTAAGTCCCAATAGCTTCGTTCCCTTCGGGTCGGTCTCCGATGGCATCCCCCCTATGTTCGTCCCCGATGTCTCCACCGGACGCGCCCCCGTCCCCACCTCCGCCGTCATCAGCCGCAGCCCGTTCCCCGGCACGCTCCACCGCGGCTATATTCAGTCCTGGAATTTCACCCTGGAGCGCCAATTGCCGGGCGCCTTCGTCGTCAGCGCCGCCTACGTCGGCACGGCCACCACGCACCAGTTTGTCGACCACGAGCTCAACGCCGGCTTTCCGGGCAGCGGAACAACCAACCTCCCCCTCTATCTCATGTGGGGCCGCAACGTCTCGACCTTGTTCGAGGACGGCTGGCTCAGCTCCCACTATCACGCGCTGCAAACGTCCTTCAATCGCCGCTTCCACAACGGCCTGCTGATTAAAGGCGCCTACACCTATTCGAAGGCCATCGATATGGCCGATGACGACGGCCGCACCGGCCTGCTCTTCAACTGGGCCCCCATGCTCCGCCGCAACGAGGCCCCCGCCGGCTTCGATATCCGCCACAATTTCCAGGTCGGCTGGGTCTATGAGCTGCCCTTCGGAAAGAGCAAGCCCTACCTGCGCTCCGGCGCCGGCGCCTGGATCCTCGGCGGCTGGCAAATCAATGGCGCCCTCAGCGCGTATACCGGAACGCCGTTCACCGTCACCTCCTCAGGCGCTTCTCTCAACGCGCCCAACAACACCCAGACCGCCGATCAGGTCCTTCCCACCGTCGCCAAACTCGGCGGCATCGGACCCGGCCATCCCTATTACGATCCCAACGCCTTTGCGCCCGTCCGCGACGTCCGCTTCGGCAACACCGGCCGCAACATCCTCCGCGCCCCCGGCGTTTTCAATACCAACCTCAGCCTGTTCCGCTCCTTCCCGCTCAAGGAGCGCTTCCTGCTCCAGTTCCGCGCCGAATCCTACAACTTCACCAACACGGCGCATTTCAGCGCGCCCGCCGCCAGCGTCACCTCGGGCAATTTTCTCGTGATTACCAGCGCCGCGCAGGATCAGCGCCAGTTCCGCCTCGGCCTGCGCCTGCAATTTTGAGATCATGAGTACAGATCGCTATGGCCATCAATCGTCGTAAGTTCGTTCAAACCGCCGCCTCCGGCGCCGCTCTCGCGCAGGGCGCTTTCGCGCAGTCCCCGTCGAAAACGCCCTCCCCCAACGACCGGATCCAGATCGGCTGCATCGGTTTCGGCATCATGGGCCAGGGCGATGTCCGGACCGAAGCCGCCATCCCCGGCGTCGAGATCGTCGCCGTCGCCGACGTCTACGACGGACGGCTCACAGCAGCCCGCGAACGCTACGGCGACCATGTGTTCACCACGCGCGACTACCGCGAGCTTCTCGCCCGCCCGGATGTCGACGCCGTCATCATCGCCACCCCCGACCACTGGCACGCGCGCATCGCCAGCGATGCCATGCTCGCCGGCAAGGACGTCTATTGCCAGAAGCCCATGGTGCAGAAGGTCGATGACGGCCATCTCGTCATCGATACCTGGAAGAAAACCAACCGCATCCTCCAGGTCGGCAGCCAGCGCGTCAGCTCCATCCTCTACGCCAAGGCCAAAGAGTTGATCAAAAGCGGCGCCATCGGCGAAGTCCACATGATCGAGGCCTTCTGGAACCGCAACTCCCCTCTCGGCGCCTGGCAATACACCATACCCCCCGACGCTTCGCCGCAGACCATCGACTGGGACCGCTTCCTCGGCGCCGCGCCCAAGGTCCCCTTTGAGCCCGTGCGGCTGTTCCGCTGGCGCAACTATCGCGACTACGGAACCGGCATCGCCGGAGACCTGTTTGTGCACCAGTTCAGCGGCATCCACTTCATCATGGACTCCCTTGGTCCGCAGCGCGTCTGCGCCACCGGCGGCACGTACTTCTGGAAAGACGGGCGCGACGTGCCCGACCTCATGCTGGGCCTCTACGACTACCCCGCCACCGACGCGCATCCCGGCTTTCAAATCAGCCTCCGCGTGAACTTCGAGGCCGGAGGCGCGGGCGGCGCCGAAAGCCAGGGCTTCCGCTTCATCGGCACGGACGGCATCCTCAACCTCTCGGTCGGCAACGCGCTCACGCTCTCCAAGCGCCCGCGCCAGACCGAACCCGGCTCCACCGCAGAGACCTTTTCCAAAGCCACCGCGCAAAAAATCCTCGAGGAATATCGCCGCAAATATCCTCCTCATGAGCCCGGCTTCACGCCGCTCACCGAGGAAACCTATCCACTACCCCGCGGCTACTCGGAACAGGTCGCGCACCATCAGAACTTCATTAACGCCGTCCGCGCCCGAAAGCCCGTCGTCGAAGATCCCGTCTTCGGATTGCGCGCCGCCGGCCCCGCCCTCCTCTCAAACATTTCGTACTTCGAACAGCGCATGGTCGAGTGGGATCCGGTCAATATGCGGATTAAGAGTTGAATGCGCAGGCCGGATCCGTACAACGCCGCCCTCTGCGCTGTTACGTTACACTAATTTCGAAAGCCTCGCCGGAAACAGGTATAGTCCGGAAATCGTCATTAGGAGGGAAGAAAATGAACTACGGGCTGTACCCTCGGCGTCCCGTCCGCGGTCCGAACTTATATTGGAAAAAAGCGCATGCTCTTTTCTGTTGATGCACATGCTGTCGGCTGCCATTTGACGGGAAATGAAGTCTATATTACGAATCTGCTGAATCAGTACGCCGAGCTGGACGGCGACGCGGATTTCATCGCCTACGTTTCCAGGCCCGAGGCGTTTGACCGGCTCCCGGCTCGCTTCCGGAAAATTCGAGTTTCCGATAATCCGTATCTGCGGCTCGGCTTCGAGCTTCCCCGCTGCCTGCGCCGCCACCGTCCGGATCTTTTGCACGTTCAGTACACGGCGCCGCTCGTCGCCTCCGTGCCCGTGGTCGCCACCGTCCACGACGTCAGCTTCCTGGAGCACCCGGAATACTTTACGAAATTCCGAGCGGTCCAGCTCCGAATCACGGTCAAGCGCACGGTCCGGAGGGCGGCGCGCATTCTGACGCCGAGCGAGTTTTCCCGGCGCCGCATTGTGAACGCCTACGGCGTGGACGAGTCGAAAGTGACCGTGGTCCCGAACGGCGTTTCGCCGGTGTTTCGTCCGGTTCACGCCGGCGCGGCGGCGCACTGGGTGCGAAGCCGGTACAACATCCCCGCGCCCTTTGTCTTGACCGTCGGCGATCTCCAGCCGCGCAAAAACCATATCCGCCTGATTCGCGCCTTTGAAGAGTTGCTGCGAGCTTACCCGCATCTGCCGCACCATCTCGTCATGGTCGGCAAGGAGACGTGGCGCGCTGCCGGAGTGCGCCGCGCGGCCGCGCGATCCGCCGTCGCAGACCGGCTGCATTTTACAGGCTGGGTTCCCGATGAAGACCTGCGCTATTTCTACGGCGCCTGCGATCTGTTCGTGTTTCCCTCGCTGTATGAGGGCTTCGGAATTCCTATCGTCGAGGCTATGGCCTGCGCGCGCGCCGTCGCCTGTTCCAATACGTCGGCCATGCCGGAGGTCGCAAACGCCGCCGCCATCTTGTTCGATCCGGAATCGGTGGCTGAGATCGCCCGGGCCATGCGCGATCTGATTCTTGACGCCGAGCTGCGCCGGCGCATGGAGCGCCGCGGAGCGCGCCGCGCGGCGCTGTTCAGCTGGTCGCGCGCCGCGCAGAAGACGCTCGACGTCTACTACGATGTGGCCGGCGTCGTGCGGGACGCCGCGCCGCAGCCACCGCGCATTCCCGCCGCGCGCAAACTGGTCCGATGAGACTGCTGCTCTTCGCCCTGCTCCTGTCGCCAGGGTTGGGCGCCGCGGACCCGCTCGCCACCGCCGGCCCCACCGATGAGGACCTCGCCTACTCCATCAACTGGCCCACCGGCCTCAGCCTCGGCGAGGCGCACCTGCGCACCGCGCACAAGAAGACCGACGCCGGCGACCGCTGGGAGACCGAGTTCACCATTGACGCCGCCGTGCCCGGATTTCAGGTGCTCGATCGCGTCCGCTCCATCGCAAGCGGCGACTTCTGCTCCATCCAACTCGAAAAAAGCTACACGCACGGCAAGCGCAAGACCGAGGAGACCACGCGCTTCGATCAGCAGGCCGGACGCGCGACGCGCGAAACCCAGGGCGGCGGAAAAACGGAGTTCAATATCTCAAATTGCGCCCGCGACGCGCTCGACTATCTGCAATACCTGCGGCGCGAGCTCAGCCTGGGACGCCTGCCCCCGCACCAGACCGTCTACTACGGCGCGCCGTATAACGTCAGCGTCCAGTTCGCCGGAACGCAGACTATCCGCGTCTCGGAGGTTCCCATGGAGGCCGACCGCCTCGTCGTAACGCTCAAAGGCCCCCAGGTCGACATCTCCTTTGAGGCCTTCTTCGCCAAAGAGCCCAGTCGCAAGCCCGTCCTGGTTCGCGTTCCCTTCTCGCTCGCCACCTTCTCCATGGAACTGGTTCGCTGAATGCGGATCGCATTCTTTTCTCCCCTTCCGCCTGACAAGAGCGGAATCGCCGATTATTCCGCGGCGCTGCTGGCGCCCTTGTCGCGCCTGGCCGAAATTGAGACGTTCACCGGCCGGCCCTGCGGCTTCGATCCGGCGCGCTACGACGTCTGTCTCTATCAGATCGGCAACAATCCCTACCACGCCGCCGCCTACGAGATGGCGCTCGAGCACCCCGGCGTGGTCGTGATGCACGAAGCCAACCTGCACCACCTCGTCGCCGATCTCACCATTCGCCGCGGCGACTGGGAGGCGTACCTTCGCGAAGTCGAGTACGAGGGCGGCCAGGAGGCGCTCGACTATGCGCGCAAATACGTGCGCACGCTCCAGCGCGGCCCCGACTACGAGGGCGTCCCCATGCTGCGCCGCCTCCTGGAGCGCTCGAAGGCGGCCATCGTGCACAGCCGCCATGTCGAACGGGCGCTTCGCGCGGCGGGATTCTCAGGCCCCGTCGCCAAAATCTGGCACGGCGCCTGGATTGTCGAGCCGGAGCGGATGCGCTGGCGCGACCGCCTCGGCCTCGACGAGCTCACGCCGCTGGTGGGCGTGTTCGGCTTCTTAAAGCCGTACAAGCGAATCGCGCAATCGCTGCGCGCCTTCCGGCGCGTGGTTCGCCTGGAGCCCCGCGCCAGGATGATCCTCGTCGGCGAGCCTCATCCCGAGCTGCCGCTCGATTCAATGATCAACGCGCTCGGACTCGCTGATCAGGTGCGCGTGCTCGGCTTCACGCCGATCGACGAATTCAACGGCTATCTCGGAGCGTGCGACATTATCTTGAACCTGCGCTATCCCACCGTCGGCGAGAGCTCCGGCACGCTGTTGCGCGCGCTGGGCATGGGCAAGGCGGTCATCGTGTCCGATGTCGGCTCATTCCGCGAGTACCCCGACGAGATCTGCCTGAAGACGCCGGTGGACGCCAGCGAAGAAGATTGCCTGTTTGAGTATCTGAACCTGCTCATCGCGCGCCCCGAATACGCCCGCGCCCTGGGAACGGCCGCGCGCGACTGGGTGCGGCGCGAATGCAGTTGGGAGCACGCGGCGCGGCGATACGCGGACTTTCTGGATCAGGTCGTCAAGGGCGCAGCGCCGCTGAGCGCGCCCGAACCGCCCGAGCGCGCGCCGACCGTCGCCGACGCGGCGCCGCCGGACGCATCGCTCGCATCCGAGATCCGCGGCTGGACCGCTCCCGATGCGCGCAAGTACGTCGAGAGTCACATCACGCGGCTCGCAAAGACGCTCGAGATCACGCCCCGAGGCGGCCCCGAGGATCGCATTCTCGAGATGGGCGCGTACCTTCAGATCACGCCCGCGCTCAAGACCAAGCTCGGCTACGGTGAAGTGCGGGGCTGCTATTACGGCTGCTCCGGGCGGAGAGAGCGGCGCTCGGTCGTATCCGAATCCGGCGAGATGTTCGAGTGCGTGATCGATCTCTTCAACGCCGAGAAGGACCGCTTTCCCTACGATGACGAATACTTCTCGACGGTCCTGTGCTGCGAACTCATCGAGCACCTGTTTGAAGACCCCATGCATATGATGGCCGAGATCAACCGCATTCTCCGCACCGGCGGCCATCTGGTGCTGACGACGCCGAATATCGTCTCCCTGCGCGCCATCGCCGGCGCGCTCCAGGGTTATCACCCCGGCCTGTTTCCCGCCTACCTCCGTCCGCGGGAGGGAGGCCGCGTGGACGCCCGCCACAATCGCGAATATACGCCGCGCGAGATTTCGGATCTGCTGGTCAATTGCGGATTCGAAGTTACGCTGCTTGAGACCGGCCCGTTTCTCGACGAGCCGCATCCGGAGCACGGCTGGGTGCGCCATCTGCTCGAGCGCTACCTTCTCAGCCCGGAGCTGCGCGGCGACGGCATCTACGCCGTGGGGCGCAAAATCGGCCCCGTGCGCGAGCGCTATCCTGGGTGGCTGTACAGCTAGCCGTGCGCGCGCGATTCCATGAGGTCCAAACCGGGCTCGACGAACGGCCCCAGTCGATTCGCGTGCGTTTCCGCCTGGAGAACCGCTCGCATGCAGTCTGGCGCGCCGCGGCCGGCTATCATCTCGGCTGGCAGGTTTATGATCCCAAGACGGCGCGCTTCCTTACCGAAGGCGAGTGGACGCCGCTGGAGGGGGAGCTCGCGCCGGGCGCGAGCCGGCCCGTCGAGCTGCGTCTGACGCTGCCGCCCCAAAGCGGCCCGTATCGCGTGTATGTATCGCCCCTGCACGAGGAGCACGGCTGGTTCTATCCGCGCGGCGGCGAGCTGATCGTCATCGACGCCAGCGTGAACGACGGACGCGCGGAGGTGGGCGCAGCGCGCGTCACAACGCTCGGCCAGTTGCGCCGGCGCAGCCTGCTCGGCGCGATCCCCAAAGCTTTCGTCTATCCGGCGCAGAGCCTGTGGCGCAACCGCGCCCTGATCCGGTCCATGGCGCGACGCGACATCCTCGCGCGCTACCGCGGATCGTTCGGCGGGGCGCTGTGGACGGCGCTGAATCCTCTGCTGCTCATGTCCACGTACTTTTTCGTGTTCGGCGTCGTGCTGGGGGCGCGCTTCGGCGCCGACCAGAGCAAGACCGGATTTGCGCTGTACTTTCTTGCGGGCATGCTGCCGTGGCTGGCCTTCAGCGAGCCCTGCGGCCGCGCCCCGTCGGTGGTCATCGAGCATCGCAACTTCGTCAAGAAACTCGTGTTCCCGCTCGACATTCTGCCGGTCGCGCAAGTCGCGTCAGGATTCGTCACAGAGCTCTTCGCGCTCGCCGTGTTTCTGGCTTTCCTGCTGGTCGCGCGCGGCCGGATCCCGGAGAGCGCCGTCTGGCTGCCTGCGCTGCTGATTCCGCAGCTGCTGTTTACAACTGGCGTGTGCTGGTTTCTGGCCGCCTCAGGCGCCTATATCCGCGACCTCGGCCAGATCATGGGATTTGCGCTGACGCTGTGGTTCTTTCTGACGCCGATTTGTTATCCGGAAACGAGCCTGCCTTCCGCGGCGCTTCCCATTCTTGGCAAGAATCCGCTGTTTACTCTGGCGCGCGGCTATCGCGCCGCGCTGCTCGACGGCCACCCGCCGGAATTCAGAGCCTTATGGAAGCTGTGGGCGGCAGGAGCGCTCGCCTTCGTTCTGGGATATGCGTGGTTCCACAAGCTGCGAAAGAGCTTCGCCGACGTCATTTGACGCCGCGGCTCCGGGCGCAAGCGTTAGTTGTACAACCGCGCAGCCCGTGATAGCTTCGTTCGGAGAAAATTATGGTCGATCCGTTGCGAAAACGATTGCGGACGCGCCGGTCCGTATTGCGGAGCGCTGTGGCGGCCAGCGCGCTGGGGCCCTTGTTTAAAGCCACTGAAGGTTCGGTCAGCGCGCAGCTCAACCGCAACTCTGCTCCGAGCGCGTTGAGAATCACGGACATGCGGGCTTGCCGCGTCGCGGCAAACTACGACTACCCGATCATCAAAATCTACACCAACCAGGACGTATACGGCCTGGGCGAAGTTCGCGATGCGGGCGTGGAGGGCATCGCGCTCGTGCTCAAGCCCTATCTGGTCGGCCGGAATCCGCTCGACATTCGAGGCAATTTGCGGCTGCTGCGACAGTTCGCCGGGCACGGCCGGATGGGCGGCGGCTACAGCGCGGTCGATATGGCCCTGCACGATATCGCCGGCAAGGTCTATGGCGTGCCGGCCTACCGGCTTATCGGCGAAAAACGCAGAGACCGCATTCGCATTTACGCCGATACGACGGACCACAAGGACCCCAAGGTCTATGCCGAGCGGATGCGCAAGCGCAAGCAGATGGGCCTCACGTTCTTCAAAATGGATCTGCACTCAAACCTTGTCGCCGATCGCGCAGGCGCCCTGAACGAGCGCGGCGTCTGCACTGAAAAGGGACTTGGCTATCTGTGCGAATACATCGCGGCGATCCGGGACGTGATCGGCGAAGGAACGCCGCTCGCAGCAGACCATTTCGGCCCGCTCAACATCAACGACTCTATCCGCTACGCTCGAGCCTTTGAGAAATACCAACTCGCCTGGGCTGAAGATATGTTGCAGGCGCGCGAAGGGGATCGTTGGGCGTGGCAGAACTGGCAGGCGTATAAAACGATCGCCGATGCGACGACAACTCCGATCCTGACGGGCGAGGACATTTTCGGACTGGATGACGGTTTCCGGCCGCTGATCGAACACCGCGCCGTGGACGCGATCCATCCGGACATCGAAACCTCAGGAGGGCTGTATGAAACCAAGAGGATCGCGGATGCGGCGGAGGCGGCCGGGATTCTGGTTGCTATGCACCATGCCGGGTCGCCCGTCGGCGGCTATGCAGGCTACCATTGCGCCGCCACGTTCGGCCCCAATTTTCTCGCGATGGAAAATCACGCGCTCGACATGCCGTGGTGGCAGGATCTGGTGACCGGCGTTCCGAAGCCGATCATTGACCAGGGCTACGTCGCCGTTCCCGAGCGGCCCGGGCTCGGACTGGAGCTGAATGACGAGGTGGTCCAGCAGCACCTGCGCCGGCCGGGATATTTCGAGCCGACGCCGATGTTCGACGATCCGATCGTCTCCGGCTTCCGTCCGGGCGGGCCGTGGCCGCACTACGATGAAGAGGGCAAGTGGTGCAACTGCGTCACGTATCAGTAGAGCGCTGGCAGCCGGCGCTGCGGTCAGCGGCATTCCCAGGTCGCGGGCGATAGGGCGGCGGGGGCGGCGCGGATGGCGCCTGAGGTCCACGCAGCGCCAGGGCGCTTGCGCAGCTGCTACGGCGCCGAGAGCTGGCTGAGCTGTTCCTTTAAATACGCGAGCAGCGCCGCTGCGTTCCCGGCTCCATCCACCGGGAGCCGCAACACGCCCGCGGGAGTAAACTGCGCGCCCTTGGTCTCGCGCACCAGATTCATCAGCCGCGACGGATCAATCCTGGCGGTTTCGTGAAACTTCAAATTCAGGGCGCCGCCGCGCCGGTCCACCGCCTCAATTCCCAGCCGCTGCGCCGCGCTCTTTAACAACGAGAAGTCGAGCAGACTTCTGACGGCGTCCGGCGCCGGGCCGTAGCGATCGGACAATTCAGCCAGCACTTTTTCCGCCTCTTCCGGCGTCGAGACATCGGCGATGCGCTTATAGGCGCGAAGCCGCTGATGCTCGTCGGAAATGTATTCGGCGGGAATGCGGATGTCGAGTCCGAGATTGAGCGAGGAATGAATTTCGACCGGCGGCTTCTCGCCCCGGAGCTCCTGCACGGTCTCCTCGAGCATCCGGACGTACATATCGAACCCGACCGCTTCAATGTGGCCGTGCTGTTCGCCGCCCAGGATGTTCCCGGCGCCGCGCAGTTCAAGATCGAGGGCTGCGATCTTGAACCCGGCGCCCAGATCCGAAAACTCCTTGAGAGCCGCCAGCCTCTTGCGCGCGATCTCGCTCAGCTCCGTATCGGCGGGGGTCAGGAGGTAGGCATAGGCCCTGCGGTTTGAACGCCCCACCCTGCCGCGCAGCTGATAGAGCTCCGAAAGCCCGTAGCGCTCGGCATTCTCGATGATGATCGTGTTCGCCAGGGGGATGTCGAGACCGTTCTCCACGATGGTGGTCGACACAAAGACGTCAAATTCGTGCCGCATGAATCCGAGCAGGACCCTTTCGAGCTCCGCCTCGCCCATCTGCCCGTGACCCACGCCGATGCGGCATTCCGGCAGCAGTTCGCGGATCATGGCCGCGCGCTCAAAGATGGTTTCCACGCGATTGTGGATGTAGTACGCCTGCCCGCCGCGGCCGAGCTCCTGCTCGATCGCCGCGCGGATCAATTCCGGATCGAAGTGCGCAACCACGGTGTGGATGGCGAGCCGGTCCTTGGGCGGCGTCTCGATGACGCTCATGTCGCGAATGCCGAGCATCGACATGTGCAGCGTCCGCGGAATCGGCGTGGCGCTCATTGTGAGCACGTCGATATTCTGTTTGAGCTGCTTGAGCCGCTCCTTATGCCGAACCCCGAAACGCTGTTCCTCATCGATCACCAGTAGTCCCAGGTCGCGAAATTCGACGTCTTTTGAAAGCAGGCGGTGCGTGCCGATGGCGATGTCCACTTTGCCTTGGGCGATGTCCTCGATCACGGCCTTCACCTCCTTGGGAGACCGGAACCGGCTGAGGAGCTCGACCCGGACGGGAAAGGGCGCGAACCGACGCTTGAAGGTTTCAAAATGCTGAAAGGCGAGGACGGTGGTGGGGGCCAGCACCGCCACCTGCTTGCCGTCGCCAAGGGCCTTGAAAGCCGCCCGCATGGCGACTTCCGTCTTGCCGTAACCAACATCGCCGCACAGCAGCCGGTCCATTGGATGGGGGCTTTCCATGTCGCGCTTGATCTGCTGGACCGCCGTCAACTGGTCCTTGGTGGGGGCAAATTCGAAAGCGTCCTCGAACTCGCGCTGCCAGTTGCTGTCGGGCGAAAAGGCGAATCCCTCAGCCAGGCGGCGCTGCGCGTACAGCTTCAGGAGCTCTTCCGCCATGTCGCGCATTTTGGCCTTAACGCGGGACTTGGTGCGGTTCCAGGTGGCGCCGCCAAGCTTGTCGAGCTGCGGTTTCACGTCGCCGGCGCCGCGATATTTCTGCACCAGATCCAGGCGCGTCAGGGGCACATAGAGCTTCGAGTCGCCGGCGTACTCGAGCAGCATGAAGTCGCCCTTCTGATCGCCCTGGGCAATCTCGCGGAGACCGACGAAACGACCGATGCCGTGGGTGGCATGGACCACGTAGTCGCCCGGCTTCAGGTCCGCGATATCGGCGGCAAAGGCGGCCAGCTGGCCCTTGGTGAGCGACGGTCTGGCGATCAGATCCGACGCATCGAACAGGTCCTCGGCGCCGAACAGGGCCAGCCGCGCATCCGGGAACACCGCGCCCTTGCGCACGGCGCCGCGAATCAGGTAGGTGCTGGCAACCGAACCGGCCAGGTACGCGCGTTCCGTGAGCGTAGTGCGGGATCCGTCGGGATCCACGCCGAGCTGAAAGGGGATCGAGTATTCCTGAAAGATGTCGGCGAGCCGCTCGAGTTCGCCGAGCGAGGGCGCAAGAAACGCCACGCGATAGCCCTGCTCGACCAGCGTTTTGGCCTCAGCCACGGCCACCTGCATGCTGCCGTGGAAGGACATTGCGGGCCGCGTGGCGATGTGCAGCGACTCGCGCGAGAAGGCGCCGAGTTCGAGTTCGCGGAGGTGCAGTTCGAAGCGGTCGGCGGCCTGGGCCTGGAGCTCGCCCCAGCGGAAGTAATTTGCTTCGGCAGAAATGGGACTGGGCCGTTCGGGATCTTCGAGCCGTTTCCACATCCGCTCGGCGGAGGCGGCGATCGGCTCGGGCTCATCGAGGACCACGATGGCGTCGGGCGAGAAGGACAACAGGGAATGGGTGCGGGGACGGACCATCGGGGCGACAAACTCCCAGCCGGGGAATGCATCTCCCGGGCTCGCGACGCCTTCGAAGTGGATCCGCGCGGCCAGTTCGTGGAACAGGGGTCGCGATCGGGGATACTCGACCAGCGGCAGAATGACGGTTTCGGCAACCTTGACGACCGAGCGCTGCGTCTCGATATCGAAGCGCCGGATCGACTCCACTTCGTCGCCGAAGAACTCGACGCGCACCGGACGGCTGGATTCGGCTGAAAAAACGTCGAGGATGCCGCCGCGGACCGAATACTCGCCGACCATTTCAACCGGTTCCCGCCGCTCGTAGCCGATGCTCTCCAGATGCGCCATGACGTCGTCCAGCGGGAGCTCTTCGCCCACGCGGAGCGTGAGCGCAAGCTGGCGGTAGAACTCGGGCGGCTCGGTTCGCAACAGGGCGGAGGCGACGGGCGCAACGGTGAGGGGGACGTTTTGCACGGCCAGCCGCCACAGGCCGATGGCGCGTTGTTCGGTGATTTCAGAATGAGGCGACAGACGCTGGTGCGGCAGGACATCGAGGGCCGGAATGAACTGCGGCCGCGGCAGATCAGGCCGCTCGACGAGCAGGTCGAAGAAGGTCTCGATCAGCTCGGAAAGCGCTTCGGCCTGCTTGTTGCCGGCGGCGAGGATGATCAAGGGGCGCTCGGTCGCCTGCCACAGCAGCGTCAGATAAGCGGCCTTGGCCGTTGTCGTCAGGCCGGAGAGCGAGATGCGCCGGCGCTCGCGGCGCAGAATTTCCCGGACGAGCTCCTGGAACGCCGGATTGCGCGTGAGGGCCTGAAAGAGATCGCGGACAGCGGGATGGGTCAAGGTCTACTGCGGCTGCCTCTCCAGCAATTTGGCGACAATGCTGGTGCTCGAATAGCCGGGCTCGAGCGGGAGCGCCAGGACCTTGCCGCCCGCCGCTTCCACCTCCTCGCGGCCGGCGATACAGTGGGACCAGTCGGCGCCTTTCACGAGCACATCCGGGGCGAGCTGTGCGATCAGTTCGCGCGGCGTGTCCTCATCAAAGAGCGTGACGGCATCCACCGCTTCGAGGGAGGCCGCCAGATCGGCGCGCTCGGTTTGCGGCATCAGCGGCCGCGAAGGCCCCTTGAGGCGCGCGATGCTGGCGTCCGTGTTGAGGGCGAGCACCAGCACATCGCCGAGCGACCTGGCGGCTTCCAGCAGGCGAACGTGGCCGGGATGGAGCAGATCATAACAGCCGTTGGTGAACACAACGGCGCGGCCTTCATCCCGCCAGCGCTTGCGAATTTCGAGCAATTGCGCCCTGGAATAAATTTCCGCCATGCGAAACTATGAGTAGAAACAACTCTATTTTCTCATGTTGCCGCGAAAGCCTGCTCTCTTCAGCTCGCGAAATGCGCTGCTTGCCGGCTTTGGCGGCCTCCTCATCCTGCTGGTCTTATCCGGCGTCGACTCCGTACAGGTTCTCTCCAGCATGCGCAAGAGCAACGAAGCCATCCGCCGGGAATTCCTGGAGCGGGCGGCGCGCCTGGAGCGAATTCGCACCGCGGTATATCTGTCGGGGACCTACGCGCGCGATTACCTGCTCGAACCCGAGCCGGAGCGGGCCGAGCAGCACCGCGCGGCGCTCAACGAGACGCGCCGCGAGATCGAGGCGGAGCTAGCGGCCTACGAGGGGGCCACGCACGGCGAGGACCGGGCGGCGCTCGAGGCGCTCCAGAAAGAGCTGGCGGATTACTGGCGCTCTCTTGATCCCATTTTCGCCTGGAACTTCCGGGAGCGGCGCGAGCAGGGATACCGCTTCTTTCGCGAACAGGTGTTTCCGCGCCGGATGGAGATGCTGACGATCGCGGACCGGATCGCGGCGGTGAACGCGCGCGAACTCACGGCCGGGGACCGTAAGCTTTCGCAGATGTTTGCGAATATGCGCGGCCGTCTGCTGATTGTATTTGCGGTGACGCTGTTGTTGGGGATCATGCAGGCCGCCGTCAGCATCCGCCAGACGCTGCGCCTGGAGCGGGCCGCCGCGCGCCACCTCGAGGAGGTCACGCGCGCCCGCACGGAATTGAAGGAGCTTTCCGCGCGCCTGGTCGAAACGCAGGAGAGCGAGCGCAAGGCGATCTCGCGCGAACTGCACGACGCCGTGGGGCAATCGTTGTCGGCGGTGCTGTTCGAGCTGCGCAACCTAGCGGCCGCGCTGCCGCCGGATCCGGCGCTCAAATCGCATCTTGAAACGACGCGCCGGCTGGTGGAGTCTTCGGTATCCATGGTCCGCAACATGGCGCTGCTGCTGCGGCCGTCGATGCTCGACGACCTGGGCCTGCTGCCCGCGCTGGAGTGGCAGGCGCGGGACGTATCGAGACGCACGGGCATGCTTGTGAATGTCGCCGCCGGAGAGCTTCCCGACGACCTTCCCGAGGAGCACAAGACCTGCATCTTCCGTGTTGTCCAGGAAGCCCTGAACAACATCGCCAAGCACGCCGAGGCCCGCACTGTGCGCATTTCGCTGAACCGGGAGCGCGACCACCTGCTTCTGGCGGTGCAGGACGATGGAAAAGGTTTCCGCGTGGGCGAGCAGAAGGGTCTGGGTCTGATCGGGATCAACGAGCGGGTAGAGAATCTGCACGGGAGAGTTCGGGTGGAATCCGAGCCGGGGCGCGGCGCCCTGCTGGAAATCCGCCTGCCGCTCGCCGAGACTCCCGCCGCGGCGCGCACTCTATGAGCATCCGCGTCCTTGTGGCTGACGACCACACCATGATTCGCAGCGGACTGCGCATGCTGCTCGAGCGGGAGCCGGGATTCGAAGTTGTCGCGGAAGCTTCCGACGGGCGCCAGGCGATTGAGCTTGCCGAATCCCTGAAGCCGGACGTAGCCGTGCTCGACATCGGCATGCCCAATCTGAACGGAATCGAGGCGACCCGGCACATCGTGCAGAAGCTCCCGCGCACGCGGGTCGTGGTGCTCAGCATGCATGCGGACGAGAGCTACGTTCTCAGGGCTCTGAAGTCCGGCGCCCGCGGCTACCTGCTGAAGGATTCCGCCGAGTCCGACATTCTCAATTCCATTCGAGCGGTGAATGAGGGCAAAGCATATTTCAGTCCCGAAATCAGCAAAATGCTGGCCGAAGATTATATGCGCCAGATGCAGCAGCGCGGGGTGGAGGACAGCTACGAACTGCTGACCGCGCGCGAGCGCGAGATCCTGCAGATGCTGGCCGAGGGCAGAAGCAATAAAGAGATCTCCTCGGCGCTCAACCTGAGCCTGTACACGGTGGAGACGCACCGCAGCAACATCCTGCAAAAACTCAACCTGCACAGCCTGCCTGAGCTGATTCTATATGCGGTGCGCAAGGGCATTATCTCCTGAGGGGGGTCGCGAAGGAGTCACGGACTGGAGAGCGCCGCCTGCCGGCTTAAGGAAGCAGCAGCGCCGGAGGGCGGCGCCTAACCCGGCGTGTAACAATGGGGTGCGGGGCGCGGCCGATTTGCGCCCCCTGGCCCCATCCTCTACAATGAGACTGATCGGCTGAGCGCCAAAACGTTTGCCCGCGGATGCTCCGGGTCCGATCGGTCCTGTTCAGATTGAACGATCAGCAGGTTCAGAGAGCCGATGTAGCTCAGTTGGTAGAGCGCGTCCTTGGTAAGGACGAGGTCACCAGTTCAATCCTGGTCATCGGCTCCAGTTCGGCCGCGGGTTGACGCAAGGTCGGATCGATCGCGCTTCGAACGATCCCACTTACTCCCAGAATCAGGATTTGAGAAGGTAATACATGGCGAAAGAGAAGTTTGACCGCAGCAAACCGCACGTGAACATCGGCACGATCGGGCACATTGATCACGGCAAGACGACGTTGACGGCGGCGATCACCAAGGTGCTGGCCAAGCACA
>Ga0070740_10002730_pt1 | contig 19938 bp, 20 predicted proteins | sample Coa_R2_FD_67286 | JGI IMG/M metagenome (GOLD analysis project Ga0070740, IMG submission 67286) | Surface soil microbial communities from Centralia Pennsylvania, which are recovering from an underground coalmine fire - Coalmine... | ecosystem: Environmental > Terrestrial > Soil > Unclassified ...
CGGTAGGTCATGATCGCGTGCAGGCCCGGATAGCTGAAGATGATTTCGTCGTAGCAGACAGCCGCGGGGTCGCCGTCGTACGCGGCCTTCACGTCCGAGGCCAGAGTCTCGCGCACCTGCGGGAGCCGCGACAGGAACTCTTCGGCACACTCGGTCGCCTGACGCTCGGTGACGGGGCAGGCGTCGTCGAGCCTGTGGCCGTGGTTGATGGCGCGGCTGATCTGTTCGGTCAGAGTCTCGTAGAGCCACGCCATGCGCGACTCGACGTGGAGACGGAGGCTCGCGCCCGTCAAACCTTGCGCGCCCGCGTAGCCGGGGAAGAGAAGCTCCTGCAACGCTTCGAGCATCCGCACGGCCTCGGCGCGCGAAGGCAACGGCCTCCGGTCGAGGTGGTGAATCTTCACGCCGCCGCCCGTGTAGGATTCGACGAGCGCGTCGGCTGCTCGGCTGACCTTCTCGTTCATTGGAAGCTGTTGGTTGTTAGCCGTTAGCTTTTGGCTGTTAGCCTTTAGCTCATTCACCTTCGCACTCCCCGCGCCTTCTTTGCGACCTCTGCGGTTAAGCGAGTCAGACTTATCCGCAGAGGTCGCAAAGGTGTCCGATGGAGACCACGGAGAAATCAGAAGCTAACAGCCGACAGCTACTCAATCTCAATCCCGCGTTCCTGCGCGATGCCGCGGGCCTTCATGACGATGTCGTCGTCGAGGCGGCCTTCGCCGCGCATCCACGACGCGACCTCTTCGGCGGGGCGACCGAGCGCGACCGCGAACTTCTCGTCGTCGCCCTCGAACCCTTCGTCGCGCAGACGCCTGAGCATCTCGACGCCAGCCGCGTTGTCCGTGCCGCGGTCGTCGAGCGCGTTCCTCTCGACCTCGTTCTTCGCCTCAGCCATTGTTCGTCGCCCCCCTTTGCTGGTCGCCCACGGTCGCGTTGTAACCGAGGTCTTGAATCTTCTTAATCAAAGTCGCCTGCTGCACTGTGTTCTCGTCGAAGTTGACGACCGCGGTCTTGCCGTCGAACGTCACTTCGGCGTGGCGCACGCCCGCCGTGTCTTCGAGAGTGTCTCTGATCAGCGCGGCGCACGAATCGCGGCGCATCCCTTCGATGTGAAACTCCGCCCTCATCCTTGTCCCCTCCTTGAAAGCGCCGCCCGCGCCCGAAACTTCTGCGCGGCGGTCGGCGCGAATGAATTTTAGTCTTACTCGTGTTGCCGCGTATTATAAACTACGCCGCCCGCGCGGGGCCACGTGTGGGCGGGCTAAGACGATGAGCCGAGGACGAGAAGCCGTAACGATTGCCGAAGCGCTGCGCGAGGCGGCGACCGCCTTGCGCGTCGCTGGTCTGACCGAAGCGCTGCGCGAGGCGGGGTCGCTGCTCGCGCACGCCGCGGGCCGCGACAGGACTTTTCTCATCACCCGCGCCGACGAAGAGTTGACCGGCGAGCAACTCTCGGCCTTCCGCGCGTCGGTCGCGCGCCGCGCGGCGGGCGAGCCTTTGCAGTACATAACGGGCCGGCAGTGGTTCTACGGTTTGGAGTTCGAGGTCACGCCCGACGTTCTCATCCCGCGCCCCGAAACCGAACTGCTCGTCGAGACGGCGCTGGAACTTTTGCAGGAGACGCCTTCGCCGCTCGTCTGCGACGTGGGCACGGGGTCGGGCTGCATCGCCGTCGCGCTCCTTCACGCGAGGCCGGACGCGCGCGCCTTCGCGCTCGACATCTCGCCCGCCGCGCTCCGCGTCGCCGAGTCGAACGCCGCGCGCCACGGCGTCCGCGAGAGGATGACGACGCTCGTCTCCGACTGCTTCGCCGCATTCGAAGACGGCACGCGCAAACTCGAATCCGGCGAGCGCGGGGAAGCAGGCGAGAGCAGCGAATCGCGCTTCGACCTCATCGCGTCGAATCCGCCTTACGTCGCCGAAGACGAACTCGAAACTTTGGAGCGCGAGGTGCGCGAGCACGAGCCGCGCGCGGCGCTCACGCCCGGCGGCGACGGCCTCTCAATCGTCCGCCGACTCGTCAACGAATCGCCGCGATACCTCAAGCCGCGCGGCCACCTGCTCATCGAAATCGGCTACGGCCAGAGCGAAGCCGTCGGCGCTGGTGTTGACCCGCGCGTCTGGAATCTGCTCGGCATACGTAAAGACCTGCGAGGCATCCCGCGCACCGTAGTGCTCCGACTGACGGAGTAGCCCGCCCCTCGCGCGGCGTGTTAGAATCCGCGGAAAACAGAGGTCAGAGGTTAGAGGTCAGAGGTCAGATTTCGAGTCCGTGACTTGCGAGACTCGTCTTTGACCGGGGTGAAAAGTTATTTCACCGGCCTCGACTCTCTAACCTCTGACCTCTGAATTATGGACAAATTTCGCATCAACGGCGGTCGCGCTTTGAGCGGTCGCGTGACGATCAGCGGGGCGAAGAACTCGGCGCTGCCGTGCATGGCCGCGGCCATCCTGACGGGCGAGACCGTCACGCTCCACAATGTGCCTTACGTGCGCGACTGCATGACGCAGCGCCGCCTGCTCGAAGACCTCGGCGCGACGGTGCTGGTGCCCGACCTGCGGACGCACAAGATCACCGCGGCCAACATCGAGTTGTTTGAAGCGCCGTATGACCTCGTGAAGACGATGCGCGCGTCGGTGCTCGCGCTCGGCCCGCTCGTCGCGCGCTTCGGCAAGGCGAAAGTCTCTCTGCCCGGCGGCTGCGCCATCGGCACGCGACCGATTGATTTGCACCTCGAAGCCCTGAAGCATCTCGGCGCGCAGGTGCGGCTCGAATCCGGCTACGTCGTCGCGCGCGCGCCGAAGGGCGGGCGGCTCGTCGGCTCCGACATCGAGTTCCCGAAGGTGACGGTGACGGGCACAGAGAATCTTTTGATGGCGGCGACGCTCGCGCGCGGCACGACCGCGCTTCGCAACGCGGCGCGCGAACCCGAAATCGCCGACCTTGCGGAACTGCTCAACCGCATGGGCGCGCGCGTGCGCGGCGCGGGCACCGAGACGATCACCGTCGAGGGCGTCGAAGCGCTGGGCGCGGCGGAGCACACGATCATCCCCGACCGCATCGAGACGGGCACGTTCCTCGTCGCCGCCGCGATCACGGGCGGCGAGTTGGAGGTCAAAGACTGTTGCCCCGAACACCTCGAAGCCGTCATCAAGAAGCTGCGCGAGGCCGGAGTCGAGATCGAGGAATTGAACCCGACGACGCTGGGCGCGCGGCGCTCGGCGAAGGGGCTGAAGGCTTGCGACGTGACGACCGAGCCGTACCCGGACTTCCCGACCGACATGCAGGCGCAGTACATGGCCCTGATGACGCAGGCCGACGGGCGCTCGCGCGTCACCGAGACGATCTTCGAAAACCGCTTCATGCACGCCTCCGAGATGCAGCGCATGGGCGCGGGCGTCCACATCGAGAGCCACAACACCGCGGTCGTCGAAGGGCCGACCGAGCTTTCGGGAGCGCGCGTTCAGGCCTCCGACCTGCGCGCTTCGGCCTCGCTCGTGCTGGCGGGACTCGCGGCGCGCGGCGAGACGACGATTGAGCGCGTCTATCACATAGACCGCGGCTACGAGAAGATCGAGGCGAAGCTGCGCGCGGTCGGCGCTGAAATCGAGCGCGTGCGCGAGTCGGTCACGGCCCAACTCCCGCCGGTCGAGACGGTCACGGCATGAACGTCGAAACGCGCATCGGAGTCGGGCGCGCGCCGTCGGCGTTCGCGAGTGAAGAGCTGAAGAGGCGTCTTCTCGCGCTCGTCCTCGCCGCGGTGCTTCTGTGGTACACGGCGGTCGCCGTGCCGACCGGCGTGAAGCCGCGCGCGTCTCGCCCACGCGAGGACGACGAGCGAGGCGGCGAGGTGCGCGGGCGCGCGGGCGCGTCGGAGTCCGAGAGAATCACGAGCGAATCAACCGCGAAGAGAAGCTTGCGCGAGCAGGTCGAAGAACTCGACTGGCCCGAATACATCTGCATTGATTAGCCGAAAAATTTTATGGCGAGCGAACAGGACTGCATCTTCTGCAAGATCGTCGCGGGCGAGATTCCCGCGGCGAAGATTTACGAAGACGAGCGCGCCGTCGCCTTCCGCGACATCAACCCGCAGGCCCCGACGCACGCGCTCGTCATCCCGCGCGCGCACGTCGCTTCGCTCAACGAGGCCGAAGAGTCCGACGAGGCGACGCTCGGACACCTGCTGCGCGTCGCCGCGCGCGTCGCGCGCGACGAAGGCCACGCCGAAGAAGGCTACCGCACAGTCATCAACACCGGCCCGCGCTCAGGCCAGACCGTCTTTCACGTCCACGTCCACGTCCTCGGCGGTCGCGACCTCACTTGGCCGCCGGGCTGAATAAGTCATCCGCGCGTGCCGGCAACCTCTTCCGCCGCCGTCTCGACCGGCTCTTCTTTTATCGCGTCAGCCTGCTGCGCCCGCTGCTCCTTGAGGAGCGAGGTCTCGTACTTCACGTCGCCGACGAGCGTGTCCACGATGGCCTTGGCGAAGCCGAGGATGGCCGGGCCGAGGACGATGCCGGGGATGCCGAAGGCGTAAACTCCGGCGACGAGTCCGACGAGCATCCAGTAGAAATTGAAGCGCTGCGCGGAGTGCGCGGCGATCTTCGGGCGCACGACGAGAGTCGAGAGCGTGGTGATGGCGACGCCGATGAGGAGGTAGGCCAGCGCCGCGCCCCGCTCGTGGCGGAAGACCAGGAGGTAGATGCTGACGGGGATGTAGATCAGCCACTCGCCGACGATGGGGAAGAAGCCGACGAGGAAGACGGCCAGCGCGAGCACGACCGCGAGCGGGATGCCGAAGACGAGGTTGAGCAAGAGGATGATGACGGACTTGAGCGTCTGGTCAATCATCACCGCGAAGAGCGCGCCGCGCAGAGCGCCGCCGACGTTCTCGCCCAGGCGCTCGTAGAACGGCATGAAGTCGCCGGGCACGCGCAGCTTGATGTAGGCCGCGAGCCGGACGCGCTGCGTCAGCACGTAGAAGAGCGTGAAGAAGAAGATCGCCGCCGAGACGAGCAGCAGTGCCGAGCGCTTGTGAATGTCCTTGATGGCCTTGCCGGAGCGCACGACCGCCTCGCTGAAGGCCGTTTGAAGCGCGGCGCGCGTGTCCTCGACGTTGACGTAGTCGGCGAGCGAGCGGCTGATGCTCTCGATGATCTGGTCGTGCTGCTGCTCGACCGCGTTCGAGTAGCCGGACATCTCGTGCCAGCCGTAGCCGACCGTCAGGACGAGCGGCACGAGGATGAGCGCGATGGTGATGATGGCGCTCCCGGCGCGCGCGCGCAGGCGTCGTTCGAGCCACTCCTGCACGGGCAGGAGGTAGGCCGCGACGACGACTCCGAGCAGCAGCGCGACCAGAATCTCGCCGAGCATCCAGACGAAGAGGACGACGGCGAGCGCCGTCGCCGCGCCGTAAACGACAGCGCGCTTCGCCTCGGCGACGGTCACGTCCGCGAGCCGCTTCTGTTCGCCGTTCTGAGCCATCCGCGTCCGAACTCTAGCACGACCGTTGTGGCTAGAGTCTGTCAAATTCGAGTCGGAAGCTTTGAGAACGGGCCGCGGCCCCGCGCCGTTTGTCTGCGGGCGCGAAGGCGGTTAAACTCTGCGTTTCGGTATTCGCAAGAAATTTTCGGAGAGATTTTCTGAGAGGACTTATGAGCAGCAAGGCCGAGACGCCGCTGGAAATTTTCCTGAGCGGGCACGACGACGAGTCGTGGCGAGACGCAATCAACGAACTCCTGCCCTCGATTCACGAGGTTGACAGGACGGCGACGCAAATCTGGTTCTACTTCTTCCCCGTGGCGTTGCTGCGCGCCTTCGAGCAGGCGGAAGACGCGGCGAAGCTCGCGCACGAGCTTCAGATGCAGGGCGAATGGCTCCTGAAGGATCAGGTTGATTCGTCGCACACATTCCTCTACGGCCACCGCCTCTGGCCGGAGACGAAGCGCGCCGTCGTGCGCGTGGCCGAGTCGTCGAAGCCGGACGACGGTCGCACACTCGCCTCGGTCGTGCGCGAAGTCGCGCGCGCGGTCGCCGCCGAGCGCAAGGTTGACGAATCGCTCGCCGCGGGCATCGCGGCGGTCGCGCTGATGACTTTGCAGCAGGTCGGACTCGGAGAGTTTAAGAAGACGCCGGGCGCTGTTCTGATTGACCGCAGGCACGCGCGGCGCACGCCCGAAGAGGTCTTGCGCGAGCGTGCGCGCGACGACAGTCAGGGACTCTTCGGCTTCCTGCGGACGGCGGACAAGCGCTGGACGGTAGTGTGGGACGAGAACGACGACGAGCGCCGCTTCCGCGCCCTCGACGATCAGGAACTCGCTTCGGGCGCGGCGACCGACAAGCGACCGTGGCACGAAGTTGATTCACGCTGCACGGTGAATGAAGGGCCGATACCCGTGCAGTGTCGCTCGGCCTCGTGCGGCACGTGCTGGGTCGGCGTGCTCGGCGGCGCGGAGAAGTTGTCGGAGCGCGACTGGCGCGAGCGGAAGGTCGTGCCGCTCATGGGCTACATCGAGACGGACGAGGCTCGGCCTCTGATTCGTCTTTCGTGTCAGGCGCGGGCCGAGGGCGCGGTCTCAATCGTCATCCCGCCGTGGAACGGCTACTTCGGAAAGTATCTGAAGAAGCGGAGAGAGCAGCAGTCGTCGGAAGAGACGGGCGAGGCCGTTCTGAGCTAGACGGCGGCGGCGGACGGGAAGCTTGAGTTAAGCGATGGCGGACGCGGAGACGAGAGAGTCGGGGGCGCAGGGCGGCACTCAACAGCCGCCCGCGCTTCGGCGCGACGGCGAGGGGCGCATCGAGCCGGGTTCGCTCGCGCGGCTCATCCAGTGGTTTCTCGACTACGACGAGCGCGTCGCGGTCGTGCGCTTCCCCGCGGTCGAGGCTCTGTTCCAGTGGCGACAGCAGCAGGAGTTGAGCGAGCGCGCCGACGCCTTCGCCTTCCGCCTCGCCGAAGACCGGCTCGCCGTCGGCGTCATGCAGGCGCTCATCGAGAACGACACGGAGGGCGCGCTGCACGGCTGGATCAAGGAACTGCTCGCCGCGCTCGACGACGCTTCGAAGACGAACGAGATGATCGCCGGCTCTTACGGGCTGAAGCCTTCGGAGAGGTCTTCGGTCGTCGCCGAGGCCGAGAAGATTCCTTCGCGGCGCGAGCGAGACATTTACCTGAATTGCTGCTGGCTCGAAACGCTCTGCACGGCGGAGGCGCGCGTGCTCGGCTGGGCTTATCAGGGTTTGTACGGCAGACCTTTTCACCCGGACAATTTTTGATTTGGTTTTGAGGCCGCGCGCTTTCGCGGCTTCGGACTTCGGAATAATAAGATGGCAGAGAGACCGACTTACACCAACAACTCGCAGACCGTGGTCGTTGACGCCGACCAATTCGAGTTCGAGACGCTCGAAGAGACGAACGGCCACGCCACGGTCGTCCGCTTCCGCGTCGAGAACGAGGACGTGCGCGCCGGCGACGTGCTGCTCGTCCTTTCGGGCAGCGACATACACTTCCACGGCATGATCGGCATCATCGAGGACGGCTACGGCACCGCGACCGACCGCCGCGGCTCGCTCCTGCCCGCGACCGTTCAATAAGCCTTTACTTCATCGGGAGCTTTACGGCCTGAGCAGGCGTGTGAAGCCTTCCTGCTCGAAGTGTCGGTCAACTTCGGGCGGGGCGCTGGCCGGACGCTGTTGAGCCACTCAAGCGCGACGGACTCGACCTTGCGCCCTTCTCTCTCCGCCTGTTGCTCCAGGATTTTGTAAATCTCGTCAGGTATCTGGAACGTCAGAGTCTTGCTCATCGGAAGTTCACCTCGTTCGCTATCCTAGCACGGCTGGACCTCGGCGTTTCAGCCCGTGGCCTTCGCCGCGCACGCAAAACCGTTGACATTCGCGCGCGGCGGCAGTAGGCTTGCGCGCGCAACAGACAGTCAGGAGTGCCCGTCCGGGTCACTTGCCCGACCCCACCGCAAGCTTTCGCTGGCTGAACGACGGCTGCGCCGCCGCGCAGTCCCTACTTTTTCGCTCCCGCAGATTTGTCGAAGGTCGGCAGCCGACGCCCCATCGGTCTCCGCCCGGCTTTGTCCGCGAGGGCGTTCAAACACCTTCCAGGGCTTACAAGGGGTCAACCAGAGGGCGACCGCTCAGGACGCGTCGGGACTCACGCCCGCACGCGCCAAACCCAACCTTCCCCTTGAGGGCCGCCGGCCTTCAAGTCGCCAGAGGAGAGACCGTATGAGAATGCTGAAACTTTCCATAGTCGCGTTCTTCGTCATTGCCCTGACCCTCTCGACCGCATCCCGGTTCAAAGTCCGCAGCCAGGGCGCGACCGAAGCGCCCGCGGGCTTCGACAACCTGACCAACGGCTTTCTCGCGCAGGCCACGATGGACGCCGACCGCGGCGTCTTCGAGGAGCGCGACGACATCGCGAAGGGCCTCGGCCCCGTTTACAACGCGCAGTCCTGCGCCGAGTGTCACCAGAACCCCGTGACGGGCGGCATCAGCCAGATCACGGAGTTCCGCTGCGGACACCTCGACGCCAACGGCAACTTCGTTGACTGCGCGGGCGGCTCGCTCATCAACGACCGGGCCATTGACGCCTCGATTCAGGAGCGCCGGCCCACCAACGCCGAAACCGTTTTCACCTTCCGAACTTCCCTGAACACGCTCGGCGACGGCTTCGTCGAGGCCATCAGCAACACGACCTTGCAGAACATCGCCGCCAACCAGCCGAACCAGAGCGGGGGCCGCATCGCGGGCGCGCTCACCGTCGTTCCCGTGCTCGAAGCGCCGGGGCAGACTCGCTTCGGTCGCTTCGGCTGGAAGGATCAGCAGGCGAGTCTTCTCTCCTTCTCGTCGGACGCGTACCTGAACGAGCAGGGGATCACCAACCGCTTCAACCTCGTCGAGAACACTTCGCTCGGCAACTCCGTCGCGGCCTTCGACCACGTGCCCGACAATCAGCCGTGCGCGAGCGCGCCGAGCGTCAACTGCGGCGAGGACGGCGACGAAGACATCAACGCCTTCGCCGCCTTCATGCGCTCGACCAAGGCCCCGCCGCGCGACACGGCCCTCGCCAACACTTCGGACGCCATCGCCGGCTCGAACCTCTTCGACCAGATCGGCTGCTCGATCTGTCACGTCCGCACGATCACGACCGCCGCCGCCGGCACCGTCATCAACGGCGGCGCGTTCACCGTGCCCGCCGCGCTCGGCAACAAGAACTTCCACCCGTTCGGCGACTTCCTGATGCACAACGTCGGCACGGGCGACGGCATCGTCCAGAACGCGGGGCAGGCTTCGGCCAATTTCATGCGTACCGCGCCGCTCTGGGGCATGAGGACGCGGGGCCGACTGATGCACGACGGCGAGACCACGAACCGCAACGACTCGATCCTGCGTCACGCGGGCGAGGCCACCTTCGTCATCAACAACTACCGCAACCTTTCGACCACGCAGAAGAACCAACTCCTAACCTTCCTCCAATCGCTCTGACGCGCTTCGGGGAAATCAAACGCGCGGCGGCAGCACTTCGACGAGGGCCGTCGCCGCGCGCTCAAACTCTTGGCTCATCCATGACCGCAGAAGCCGGATGAAAGCATGAGACCGAACCAACGCCGCGCCGAACGAAGAAACAACCTACGCTCACGCGCCACGCTTCTTTGCGTTGCGCTCCCGCTCGCCTTCGCGCTCTCCGCGTGCGCCGACCGTCAAGCCGCGAGCGAAGAGTCGCCCGCGAACGCGCAGGCGACGCCGCAGGCCGCGCCGAATCAGGAAGCGCAGCCTTCGTTCATCACGACCGGCGTGCAGCCGGAGACGGGGCCGAACTCTGCGCCGCCGCCCGCGCCGCCGCGAGGCTCCGAGATTCAGGCCGCGCTCGCGCGCACGTACAAGGGCGCGGTCGCCTTCGACGAGCGCGACGCGCGCGCGGTCGTCGGCGACTTCAACGGCGACGGCTCCGAAGACCTCGCCGTCGTCGTGCGCCCCTCGAAAGACAGGCTCGCCGACTTGAACGACGAACTCTCCAACTGGATCGTCACAGACCCTCTCAAAGTCCAGCCCCCCGACCCGCGCGAGTTTGACCCGCACCAGGGCGTGCAGAAACTCGCGCCCGCGCCCGCGCGCCCCCGCGTCGAAGCCGGCGACGCGCTCGTCGTCGTCATCCACGGCTTCAAAGAGTCCGGCTGGCGCAACCCCGAAGCCATGCAGACGTACCTGCTGAAGAACGCCGCGGGCGCAGACCCGAAGGCCGAGCCGCGCGCCGCCGCGCAGTCCGACGCACGGAAGCGCCTGCGCCTCCTCGGCGACGTGATCCGCGAACGCTTGGGCGACGAGTCAGGCTTTCTCTACTGGACGGGCGCGAGCTACGGCTGGTTTCACTGAAAATCAGCGCGCCACACAGTAAAATAAGCTTTCGACTGGAACGATATTACCGGAGGGAAGTTATTAGTGCTGAAGTTTACTTGCTACGCTACAGCCAGGTCCCACGCTCACTTCGTTGTGGACTATATCGAGGATTTCCGATGCCACCTCGCAGAGCTTCCTTCTCTGGCTGTACACAGTTCCCTTAGTTAAAGGGACACCGTGTTTGGGGAGAACTTGGAAGCTCGACAGCCATGAAACCTTCTGCCAATTGCAGGGCCAGACGATAACCGGGATGATCCGCATACCCCTGCTAACATGACACTCCATTAGCGGTGGAACCTCATCGGACAGAATGAAGTTTGAGGTCAGGAAAGAGTCGGAAACAAGGAGCACGGCCACCCGCGCCTCAAGAAGAGCCTTGTGAAGAATGTTATACCAATCTTGCCCACCCTTTATCTTACTATCCACCCACACCTCAAGCAGGTTTTCACGCTGAAGCACATCTAGTTGCTGAACGAAGCGATCCTTCCACCTATCATCTTTGCGGCTATAGCTGACAAACACTTTGGTACGATCCATGAGGGTTTCTCCATCCGGCAGGCGTAACATTTAAATCTTCGAGCGGGCGCAATATTAAACTATTTTCGGGCAGCGGTGCTAAATTTTCTTCAGTGTGCCGTCGCCTCTTTCTTCCCCGCCGACCTCTTCCGCAGGACGAAGACCGTGCCGCCGCCCTCGCGTCGCTGCCACTCGACTTCGGCCTCGATGAGCGTGGCGCGGGCGCGGATGCCGGCGATGCCGCGGCCCTTGAGCGCCTTCTTGTTCTTCGCGTCGAAGCCCGCGCCGTCGTCTTCGAGCGCGAGCGTGAAGTCGCCCGCGTCGTCGAGGCGGACAAAGAGCGAGACGCGCGAGGCTTCGGCGTGGCGGCAGACGTTGCTGACCGCCTCCTGCACGATGCGGTAAATCTGCATCTGCACGCCGGGCGCTAAGCTCAGTCGTTCTTCGAGGTCTTCGTCGCACGAGAAGTCGTATGTGAACTTCCGCTCGGCGGGTTGGTGCGCGAGCGCCGTGGCGAGCGCCCATTCGAGCGCCGCGGCGAAGCCCACGTTTTCGAGAACCGACGGCGAGAGGTCTTCGCAGATGCGTCGAACCTCCTTCGAGATGGCCTCGATCTCCGCGCGCAGCGCCGCGGGTTCGACGACGGTCGCGGCGGTCTGCAACGTGCCGCCCGTCGCACTCGTCGCTCCGCCCGTCACGTTCGTCGCCCCGCCCGCCGCGACGTTTGCGCTCTGTGTGCTTGCCGCGCCGCCCGGAGTGTTGACGCTGATTGCGCCGGCCTGCATCTCGTCGGTGAGGAGCATCAGGCGTCGGAGGTCTGCGAGCGTCTGGTCGTGCAGGTCGCGCGCGATGCGTCGGCGCTCGGCCTCGGCCTCGCTCGCGAGTTGAAGTCGCGCGGCTGCGAGTTGGCGGTTGGCGTCGCGCAGCTCCTCGCCGCTGCGGACGACGCGGCGGTGTTGCAGGGTCGCCCACAGCAGCGCGACGAGCGCGAGCGCGAGCAGGACGGAGAGCGCGACGGTCGTTCGGGGAAACGGCGCGCGCGCGACCTCGAAGTTGAAGACGAGCGCGTCCGAAGGCACGAGGTCGAGCGTGTACGCGCGCGCCGTGACGTTGTAGCTTCCGGCGGGCAAGCCCTCGAACTGAAACTGCGAGTCGTGCGAGAGTTTTTGACGGACGACGCGCCCGCGCGAGTCGCGCAGCGTGAAGGCATACTGGAACTGTTCGGGGAAGGTGCGGCTGGCGCTCGCGCTCGCGTCAATGACGAGTCCGTTCTGCGGGTAGTCGAGCCGGAGCGTGCCGCCGCGCTGCAACTCGTCGCCTTGCAAAGTGTGCGAGGCGGTCACGCGCGTCAGCTTCAGCACGGGCGCGAGCGCGCTCGGCTCGTAGCGAGCGAGTCCGCGCGTCGTGCCGACGAGAAGCGACCATCTCTCAACTGCGGAACTGACCCCGCCCTTCTCTCCGTCTTTCGTTCCGTCTTTTGCTCCGTCGCTCGTCGTGCCGCTCGTCTTCGTCGCGTTGCTCGTCGTGTTGTCGTCAGCGCCTTCGCCCGAAGGGAGCGCGAGGACTGCGAAGGCGTTGTCGGTCGGGAGTCCCTGTTCAGTGTCGAGCCGCGAGGTGATCGCGCCGAACTGTTCGTCGAGCGCGACGCGCATGACGCCCGCGCCCGCGGTCGCGCACCACGCGCGCGGCACGTCCTGACCCGAAGCGGCAGCGGACGGGATGGCGACGACCGAGCGCGCGTCAACGTCCCGCGCGACCTCGGCGAGCGGGCGGCCCTCGCGGAAGGCGTAGAGGCCGCGCGAAGTCGCGAGCCAGAGCCAGCCGTCCGCCTGCGACTCGCTCCAGACCGTTCCGCCCGCGAGCGGCGCGAGCGCCGGTTCCGACTTGACCGACTCGCCGTCGAAGTAGAAGACGCCCGCGTTCGCCGTCCCGATCCAGAGGCGGCGGCGCGAGTCGTCGGCGTAGAGGCTGACGACTTCGCGCAGGCGCGGGTCGTCGCCCGCGCGCGGCCAGACGAGCGCGCGGCGACCGGGGCCGTCGAAGCGCTCAAGCCCGCGCCCGAACGTCGCCACGTAAACCGCGTCGCCGAAGCGCGCGATGTCGCGCACGTTCCCGCTCAAGGCAGGCTCGGCTGTCTTCTTCTCGTTTGAAGACGCGCCCTCGTCTCCGTTGCTTTCGTCGTTGCCGGCGGCCTTCTCGCTTGCGTTGGCGCTCTTCTCATTCGCGCGGGCGTTCTTCTCTTCAGCCTTCGCGTCGGGCGCTCCGTCTTTCGTGTTGGCCTCGTCGGCGTTCTCGCCCGCGCCGCTTGCAGACGGCTCGACCGCTTTGCCGCTCCCGGCGGCGTGCGACGACTTCGCGTCGCTTGTGCGTGCGACGGCCTTCGCCTCCGCCGTGAGCTTCAAAGGTTGTTGTCGCGGCGTTTGATCTTCCGTTTGCAGACCGACGAAGAGTCCCGCGCCCGTGCCGACGAGCAGGAGGCCGCGGCTGTCTTCGGCGAGCGAATAGACGGTCTTGCCCTTGACCTCTTCGACCTCGCGCCAAGCGCCCGCGGCGGCGTCGCGCGCGAACAGCCCGCGGTTCGTGCCCGCGAGCAGGCGACCGCCCGACGTTCGGTAGAGCGTGCGGATGAAGTTGCCTTCCGTGTCGGCGGACAACTGCTCGACGCCGACGCCGCGCGGGTCGTAGCGGCAGACGCCGCGCGGCGTGCCGAACCACGCGACGCCCTCGCGGTCAACGAAGACGGCGTTGACCGTGTCCGAGCGAAGCCCGCCCGCCGTGCCCGCGAACGTGAAGTGTTCCGCGATTTGTCCTCCGCGATAGACGAAGACGCCGTGCCCGTCGGTCGCCGCGTACACGTCGCCGCGCGCGTCCGCGGCAATCGCCTTGATGGTGCCGGTCGCGCCCGGCAGCTTCTGAGGCCGTGCGAGTCTGCCGTCGTCAACGCGGTAGAGGCCGCCGTCGTTAGCGGAAGTCTGCGCGCCGAAGTAGAGAGCGCCGGCGGAGTCGCGCGCCAGAGACTCGACGAAGAACGCGCGCGGCTTGCTCGCGATTTCTTTCGCGTCGCCGTCCGTCCCGACGGTCAGAAGACCTCGTCCGTTCGTGCCGATCACGAACGTCTCTCCGTCGCCCGCGAGGCTCGTCAACTCAAGCGGCTGTCCCTTGACGCTCGCCTGTGCCGGCGTGCTCGCGCGCGTCAGACGCTCGCCGAGTTGTTTGACTTCCACGCCGCCGTCAGTCCTTCGGCAGTCGAAGATGATTCCGTCCGCGGTCGCGAGCAGGGCGCGGCCCGGCGCGGGCGTCGCGACGGCCAGAACGCTCTTGCCCTTCGTCTCGGCGACCTGCGCGAACGCTTGAGCGCCCGCCGCGCGCACGTATGCGCCGCCGTCCGAGCCGACCCAGAGCGTGCCCGCTTCGTCAACGCCGAGCGCGTGGACGCGCGGCCCCGACAGCCCCTCGCTCGTCACGCTCTGCACGCGCCGCCCGTCGTACCAGGCGAGTCCCGCGTCCGTCCCGAACCACATCACGCCGTCCGCGTCCTGCGCGACGGCCCGCACCTGATCGCTCGGCAGTCCGTGAAAGAGCGTGACCGCGCCCCAGCGATGAAGATTTGTCGTCTCGGTCTGCGACCTCGACGGAAGGCAAAAGTAAAAAGGCAAAAGGCAAAAGTGGAGAAGCAGGAGCAGATTAAAAGTTCTTCGCGCGTAGCGCGTCCGCACCTTTGCCTTTTTACTTTTGCCTTTCGCCTTCACTTGTGCGACTCGTCGAGGAAGCGCTTGCGGTCGCGCTCGATCCAGTGTTCGAGGTCTGTGGCGGCCTTCTCAAGCTCGTCGGAGTTGATGAGTCCGCGGCGCAGGGCCTCGAAGAACGCGCGCGTCCTCATGTTGTAGGCGAGCTTGTCGTATGCCTCGTGCGGCGTGCCTTCGGGGATTGAGATGAAGAGTTTTTCGTAGAGCGTCGCGAGCCGGCTCTCGACTCCGCGCAAAGACAGCGCGCACTTACGCGCGATGGCCCAGTTCGAGAGTCCGAGCGCGAGGTAGTAGAGCGCCTCGGCCTCGAACTCGGTCAGGAGCGGGCGCTTGAACGAGTCCTTGAAGGCCGGGTCGATCATGTCCGCGCCGTCTTCGAGCACGGCGGCGACGAAGCGCAGGAAACGACTTTCGGGGTTGTTCTTGTGGATGAAACCGTAGGCGGGCTGCGGCTCGACCGCCCGCACGATCTTGCGCAGCTCGTTGATGTAAACCTCGTGCGCGAACTGCGTCCAGAAGATGATGCGCGCCGAGGGGAACTCGCGCCACACCGAGCGCGCGGCCTTGACGCCTGAGACGTGCGGCATCTGGATGTCGAAGACGCACAGCTCTGGCCGCTCTTTCAGCGCCACGCGCACGGCCTCCTCGCCGTCCGCGGCCTCGATGACGGGCGCGTGCCCGGCGAACTCGCGCTCCAGAAGCTCGCGCAGGTAACGACGCTGCGCCACGTTGTCTTCGGCAATCAGGATTGACATGGCGAATCAGGTTTGGGAGTCGGTAACGGTCGCGCCTCATTTTGCGACTTCAGGGGAGCGGTTGTAAACACGCATCAAGCATCGGCCCCGCGCGGGCGGCGGTCAATGTGGCTATCCACACACGCGTGCGTTGGGAGAGTCACGGCGTCGGCGTGAGTGTCGCGCGGCGTGTCGCTGTTGGTGCCCGCGTCGCGGAAATTTTCCGCATGAGGATAATTGCGTGCGGATGGCGTCAGCGAAATTCGCAGTTCGTCGCGGGCGTCAATCCGTCGTGCCCACGGACGCGGGGCGTGCACTGGGGAGGGCGCGCCCCGCGGTTTTTTTGAAGGATGAAGGCGGAAGGAGGAAGGATGAGAGAAAGGCTCGCCGCCTCCGCTTCATCCTTCGCTTCATCCTTCCTCCTTCCGCCTTCATCCTTGCTTACAACATCCACGTGTCGCGGCTCTCGTAGTCGGTGAGCGGGCGGTCGGGGTGCTTGGCGCGGAACTCTTTGTAGCGGGCGAGCAGGCGTTGGTAGCGTCGTTCGGAGGAATGAATCGCGCGGTGCGGAATCTCTTGCAGGTGGCGCTCGACCTTCCAGACGTTCTTCGCCGAGAAGCGCCAGTCGTAGCCGCCGAGTTCGTAGAGGCTCGTCACGCCGTAGCCTGTGATGCGTGCCGTCAGGTCAACGTAGGTGTCGAAGTAGCTCCACGCGAGCTGTCTTAAGTTACTGAAGACGGGGCGGCGACCGTGAAGGCCGAGGTCGCGCGAGCGTGCGACCGAACCCCAGAGGCCGCGCCTTTGAAAAACGAAGACGACGTGGTCGAGCTTGTCCTGTGATTCGAGGCTCATCAAAAGCGGCGGGTAGCCGTGCTGTTCGAGGATGACGGCGGCGGCGAGCGCGGCTTCGAGACAGTGCGCCTCGCCGCGCCGCAGGACTTCGCGGAACGAGCGCAGCGTCGCGCCGCGCCGCTCCCAGTTGTAAGGCACGCTTGAGAGAAAGCGTTGCACGCTCGCGGGCGTGCGGTGCGAACGGATGACCTCGCGCTCGCGCCGTGTGAAAGCCTCCAAAGGCGGCCTGCTCTCCATCGCCTCAACGAATAACAAAAGCGGGCGGGGAAGGCAAAAGGAGAAGTCAGTGAAAGACAAGATGTTTTCAACTGACCTCTGACCTCCGACCTCTGACCTCTCTTTCCCTTGACTTGAAATGTGCCTCCCGTTTGATGTAAGAGATGGCACTGACGAAATCAATCTGTTATCTTAAAAGCACGCGCCGAAAAGTTTTGCAGCGCGCGCGTAAAAGCGTCGGGCGACGCCCGGCGGCGAGAATTCCAGACGTACAAGCAGGGCAGGTTTTCGTGAGTACAAAAGGTTCGACTTCCCCCTCGAAGCCGCCGACGCGCGCGGAGCAAGAGGTTCATTCGGCGGCGGAGCGTTTGCACTCCCAGGTCGCCGACGCCCTCGCGGCTGTCTCCGCGAGCCGGACGCCGGACGACGTTGACGAGATCGAAGCCTGCGCCGACCGCCTCGAACGTGCGGCGCGCGACCTCTCGGTCGCGCTGCGCGAGTTGGTCGAGGAGAGGCGCACGAAAGACTCGCGCTGAAGTTCGGAAGGGCAGCAGTTTTTAACCCAGCAGGAGCGCCGAATGTGGACGCGAGTGGCGTCCGCGCTCGTGCGCTCCTGTCGCGCGTCGGGCGGCGATTTGTTCGACGCGTGAACAAAGAGAAGACGTCGGCGTCGAGTCTCAGAAGGGATCGCAGTGGGCGTTCGCCTCGAAGTTCCGACGCCGAAACGAGCACCCTCTAAACGACTCGACGCACGCCGTCCGTCATTCGACAGGAGAATTTATGACCGCCATTAAAATGAGCGCCGCGCGTGAGCACGGGCGCAAACGCACAGACGTTGGCCTCGACACGCTCGGCATCAACCCGCAGGCCAACGTCTTCTGGAATCTGAACACGCCAGAACTCTACGAAGTGATCACGCGCCGCGGCGAGGGAGTCATCTCCGCCGACGGCGCGCTCATCGTTGACACGGGCGAGCACACGGGCCGCGCCGCCAAGGACAAGGCCATCGTCCGCGAGCCTTCGAGCGAGGACAAAGTCTTTTGGGGCGACGTGAACAAAGAGTTTCCGCAGGAGAAGTTCAACGCGATTCGCGACCGCATGATGAAGTACGCGTCCTCGCGCGATCTTTTTGTGCAGGACACTTACGCGGGCGCGGACGAAAGCTATCGCCTGCCCGTCCGCATCGTCACCGAACTCGCGTGGCACTCGCTCTTCGCGCGCACGATGTTCATCAACGACGACGAAGGCCGTGCGAAGCACAGGCCGGAGTTCACCGTCGTCAACATTCCGAGCTTCAAGGCCGACCCCGCCGTGGACGGCACGCGCTCCGCGACCTTCATCCTCGTGGACTTCAGTCAGCGACTCGTCCTCATCGGCGGAACGTACTACGCGGGCGAGACGAAGAAGTCGGTCTTCTCCATTTTGAATTACCTGCTCCCGCAGCGCGGTGTCATGACGATGCACTGCTCGGCGAACGTCGGGGCCGAGGGCGACGTGGCGATCTTCTTCGGGCTTTCGGGGACGGGCAAGACTACCCTGAGCGCCGACCCCGAACGACGCCTCGTCGGCGACGACGAGCACGGGTGGTCGGACGACGGCGTCTTCAACTTCGAGGGCGGCTGCTACGCCAAGGTCATCAAGCTCTCGCCCGAAGCCGAGCCGGACATCTACCGCACGACGCGAATGTTCGGCACGATCATGGAGAACGTCGCCTACGACCCCGTCACGCGCGTCCCAGACCTCGACGACGCGTCGAAGACCGAGAACACGCGCGCCGCTTACCCCCTGACTTCGATTCCCAACATCGTGCCCGAAGGCCACGCCGGACACCCGCGCAACATCATCATGCTCACGGCGGACGCCTTCGGCGTGCTGCCGCCCGTCGCACGGCTTACGCCGGAGCAGGCGATGTACCACTTCCTCTCCGGCTACACCGCGAAGGTCGCGGGCACCGAGCGCGGCGTCACCGAGCCGCAGGCGACCTTCTCGACCTGCTTCGGCGCGCCGTTCATGGTCTTGCATCCGGGCGTCTATGCGGACTTGTTAGGCAAGAAGATTCAGGAACACAAAGCCGACTGCTGGCTCGTCAACACCGGCTGGTCGGGCGGCCCCTACGGCGTTGGGCAGCGCATGAAGATCAAGTACACGCGCGCCATGATTCGAGCGATCCTCAACGGCTCGCTCGCCGAAGTCGAGACGCGCCCCGACCCGGTCTTCGGCGTCGGCGTGCCCGTCTCGTGCCCCGACGTGCCGCAGGAAGTCTTGCAGCCGCGCAACACCTGGGCGGACAAGACGGCCTACGACGAGAAGGCGCGCGACCTCGCCCGCCGCTTCAACGATAACTTCAAAAAGTACGAAGCCGGCGTCTCCGACTCCGTCCGCGCCGCCGCGCCGAAGGCCGACTAGCGCGCTATCAATTGCAAAACGAGAGAGGCAGGACGTTCAATGCCGCCTCTCTCGTTTTCTCTTTACTCGTCTCTACTTTTTCCTCCATGCCTCCGGCACCATCTTGGCCGTCGGCGGCTCCTCGAAGATGCCCTTGTCGTAGGCAGGGTTTATCTCAAACGTGAGGTGCTCCTTCCATTTTAACGGTGTCGTGTCTGAAAATTTGGCTCTGCTCGGCATCATCACGCCGTCAACATTGATGTAATCTTCCAAGGAGACTACGAAATCCATCTCCTCTTCCGAGCGGGCTTTCGGACTACTGGGAAGTACCACTTTTATCGGGAGGTGCGTGTCGGGGTCAATGTAGTAGTCCACGCGCCAACCGTTCGCGTCCGTCTCGACTACATCCACCCGCTTCAGACCGATCCGATCTTTGCGCGACCGGAGCGGAACCGGGTCCATGTGGCTCGTCACGAGTAAATAAATGAACTGCGGCTTCAAGTTTTCGTAAAGGTCATTCGAGTCATACTTGAGTTGGTGTGCCGGATGACCGTTAGGTTGCCACCACGTAACGCCTCGCTTGGCATTGCTGACCTTGATGTCAGTGATCTCCTTTTCCGCTATGTAACCATAGTCGAAGATGTAATCTGGGAAGACGTACAGCGAATACTCGCGGTCGCCTCCGTCCAGTTCCGTCTTGACGAAAAGGCTTGAGACATTCCGCAGCCGCTCGCGTCCGCCTTTGGCGGCGATGGCCTCCTCCCATAGTTGTTGCGCCCGCTGCTTCTCCGAATCCTGCGCGCTCGCGGCGACCTGTGCGACAGAGAAGGCGGGCGCAAGCAGAGTTAACAAGAGGCAGGTTATAAAAACGAGTCTTCTCATCACGCGACATTCTCCACCTTGAGTGTACAACTTTTGGCGGCTACTACTACTTCTTCGCTTTCTTCTCGCCGCGCGCCTCTCTGATGTCCTCGACGATTCTGCGCGCGAGCTTCGGCGCGGCGGCGTTACCGTCGAAGGCCGTGATTTTGCCGGTGGCGAGGATGATGCCGGTGCTGCGCTGCGTGATCTTGTAGGTGAACGTCCA
>Ga0070740_10002732_pt1 | contig 19934 bp, 17 predicted proteins | sample Coa_R2_FD_67286 | JGI IMG/M metagenome (GOLD analysis project Ga0070740, IMG submission 67286) | Surface soil microbial communities from Centralia Pennsylvania, which are recovering from an underground coalmine fire - Coalmine... | ecosystem: Environmental > Terrestrial > Soil > Unclassified ...
GGATCGGCAAGAATGGCGCGGGCGTCGCCCTCATCCGATGAGCGCACCTGCAGTTGCAACGGCCCAAGACCGGGCTCGAGGATGCGGGCGTTTTCTCCGGAGAGAAAGGTCTCAATTCCGGCGGATTCCAGGCGAAGCCTGGCCATCTCCGCCTCTAGCGGTTCGGTAAAACTGGCAATCGTGACAATATCTTCCATTCAATTCCCTTCCAATCTTTTTACTGATACCGAATATCCGGTAATGGGATGCGTAAACGATAGAATGAGAAGTTCATAGTACAGCTTATTTCTAAGGAGAGTGCTTCGTTGATTGCCCGCTACACGCGCCCGCAGATGGGCCAGATCTGGAGTGATGAAAATAAATACCGCACCTGGCTTGTGGTGGAAACTGCCGCCAGCGAAACGCTGGCCGAAGACGGGATCGTTCCCGTGGAAGCGGCCAAAGCCATTCGTGAGCGTGGAGACTTCAGCGTAGCGCGCATTCAGGAAATTGAAGCCGAGGTAAAACACGACGTTATCGCTTTTACGACCGCAGTCGCGGAAAAGATCGGCCAGGAATCGCGCTGGCTGCATTATGGGCTTACATCGAATGATATAGTCGATACCGCGCAGGCACTGCAGATTAAGGCTGCATCGGCTTTGATTCGCGAAGACCTGCTTGCCCTGATTGAGATTCTTAAAAAGCGCGCGCTGGAGTTCAAGCACACACCAACCATCGGGCGCACACACGGCATTCACGCCGAGCCGACGACCTTTGGATTGAAACTGCTGAACTGGTATGCGGAGATGCGCCGCAATCTGGAACGCTTTGATGCGGCTGCTGAACAGATTCGCATCGGCAAGCTTTCCGGAGCAGTAGGCACATTCGGGCATCTCAGCCCGAAGCATGAAGAACGAATCTGCGAGAAGCTGGGATTAAAACCGGCTCCGGTTGCAACGCAGGTGATTCAGCGCGACCGGCATGCGCACTACATTTCCACGCTCGCGATCATTACGGCGACATTGGATAAAATTGCTGTCGAGATCCGTCATCTGCAGCGAACGGAAGTACGCGAAGCGGAAGAGTATTTCTCTGAAAAGCAAAAGGGCTCTTCGGCCATGCCGCATAAGCGGAACCCGATTACGACGGAGCAGATCAGCGGCCTGGCGCGTATTGTCCGCGCCAACGCTCAGGCGGCATATGAGAATGTCGCGCTCTGGCATGAGCGGGACATTTCGCACTCCTCGGTGGAGCGCATTATCTTGCCGGATTCGACTATCCTGACGGACTATCTGCTGGCGAAGACTACAAATCTCATTGAAAAACTGCTTGTTTATCCGCAGCGAATGCTCAAAAACCTTGAGAGCACCGGCGGTTTGATCTTCAGTGGCCAGCTGCTGCTCGATCTTGCCGAAGCAGGCATGCTGCGTGAGGACGCCTACCGTCTGGTTCAGGGGCATGCGATGCGCGCGTGGAAAGAGGATCTGGTCTTCCGCGATCTCGTCAAGACTGATCCGGAGATCACTTCGAGTCTCAATCCGCAGAAGCTGGAGCGTGTCTTTGACCTGAGCCGCTATCTGCAGAATGTGAATGCGATTTTTGATCGCGTTTTGAAGGAATAGGTATTCGTTGACTCTGCTACCATGCTCTCGGCTTTGAAATATTGGAGACGCTATGGACTTACGCGCTGTTGCTCTGCTCATGGTCTTGATCTCATATTCAGCATGGGCGCAGATCAATGTTCCTGTGCCGCAGAGCTGTACGCCGCAGGTAAACCAGAAGCTGGGCGGATTACTCAACGCAGGCGATAAGAGCGCGGTGGATAATGTGATGGTGTGCGGCATAACGGTAAGCCCTTCGCGTACGCAAAGTGGAGGACCGCACGGCAGCCATCAGATACTTCCGCTTCGTGTGACTTTTCCTGACAGCAGCACGCGCCTGGTGGAAGTAGTTACGAACGACGATCTTGATGGCGTCGTAACTGCTCCAGTCAATGCCCAGGTCTATGCATATGGCCAGGCATTCTTTCCATCTAAAGGCCGCTTCGTTGCCGGTATCCACGATGTTCATTGCTCGACGCATCGCGGCGCAGATAATGGATGGGTTGTAGTAAACGGGCAGCAGCATCCGGCAAGCTGCCAGCACTAGAAATCATCATGGACGCATTCACGCCCACTACGATTGCCGCGCTTGTGATTGCCGCCAGCTTTGCCGCGGGCCTGAATGTCTACGCCACGCTGCTAACGCTGGGGCTTTTGGCGCGCGCGCACTGGATTGTTCTACCGGTTGGCCTGGACATGCTGTCTCACTGGTGGGTGATCGGGGTCAGCGGAGGCATGTTTGCCATTGAGTTTGTGGCCGACAAAATTCCGGCATTCGATATGGTCTGGAATGCGCTGCATACTTTCGTTCGCGTTCCGGTAGCGGCGCTGCTGGCCTATCACGCTAGCGAACAGTTATCGCCGGAGATGCAGATTCTCGCTGCTGTCGCAGGCGCAGGCATTGCCATTGTGGCACATGGCTCGAAGACCGCGGTGCGCGCTGCCGTTACGCCCAGCCCGGAGCCGTTTTCGAATATTGCGCTCAGCACCGGCGAAGATGTTCTGGCAGTCGGCGTGACATGGCTGGCGACGAAGCACCCGCTGATCGCTGCCGGTGTTGCCTGCGCATTTCTGCTTCTGGCGGTAATCACTGTCCGCTTGCTGGCTAAATTCATACGCAGGATGTGGACCAAACCCCGTCCGGCAAATGCACAATGAATCAGACAACAACAGGAGCACGATGACGCGCGAAGCACTGAATCTCACCGTAGCCATGACAGGAGCCAGCGGGGCTGTCTTTGGCCAGCATCTCCTGCAGGCGCTGCATGTCGATCCGCGCGTTTCGCACGTGCATTTTGTGGCTTCAGAAAATGCCTTGCGTGTTCTTGCCGAGGAGCTGCGATTCAGTGGGCGCAACAATCTGGTTGAAAAGCTGCTTGGGCATCCATCAGCAAAAATTCAGCAACATTCTGAAACTGACATCGGCGCGTCGATCGCCAGCGGCAGCTATCCGTCGGCAGGCATGATCGTAATGCCGTGCAGCATGGGAACGCTAGGCGGGATTGCCAATGGGCTGGCGCAAAATCTGATTGAGCGCGCTGCCGATGTCTGCATAAAGGAGCGGCGGCCTCTTATTTTGTGCGTGCGCGAGACGCCGTTCAATAAGATTCATCTGCGCAACATGACGCTGGCGGCAGATGCCGGAGCGACCATCTTTCCCATCATTCCGACGCTCTACAACCATCCGACGGACTCAACGGAGATGGCAAAACAGTTCGCGGCGCGCGTGCTGGCCCACCTCGGCCTGCCGCAGCCTGGAGCTTACGTCTGGAAAGGCGAATCCTAGAAGCGCCGGATTCATCTGGTTAGCGAATGGACAACATCGCGCCAGATCGTCTGGCGTTCCTCAGTCGCAAGCAATCGTCCAACATACTGCAGCAGCAGATTGGGATTCAGCGGCTTTGGCAGAAAAGCGTTCGCGCCAGCCGCAAAAACATGCTCGGCCTCGAGGCGCGCTCCGCGCTCTGCCATTACGATGATCGGAGTTTTCATAAATGCAGACAACAGGCGCAATCGTTCTACCACCAGCAGCCCGCTGCCTGCAGGCAGGCTCAGATCAACGATGATGAGATCCGGATTATGCCTTCGCGCTTCGCTGATGGCCGTGATGGCGTCGAATGCGAAAGAGACGCCGGTTGAAATTACTGACAATGTTTTGTGAATTGCCTGACAGACCCCGGGATCGCTATCTACAACCAGCACACGCTTCATTCAGTACTCGCCCTCTGTGATGAGCTCTGTTTCCCTTCTTATCGGTTGAAGATTCACGAAGGCGAGGCCTGTTTTCCTCGATTTACTCTGACTTTCTTTGAGCTTTCTAAGCTAGCTTATGAAATGCTTTTTCAATGACGGCGGCTGTGAATGGCGCCACCTTGTATTTGCTGTGCGCGTTCAATTCCTCGCGGCGCAGCCAATGGCCGGCTGCGGCATCGGAAGCGCAGCATAATGCTCCTCCGGTCACCCGGCAGAGGTAATCGATAAGAACGTAGTGGAAGCGCACTGTGCCTGCTTCATCGCGGACAATGCGGTCGAATACCTCGATGATTTCAATTGGCTCGATTTCCAGACCAGTCTCTTCCAACACTTCGCGCCGGATTCCGTGCTCTAATGTTTCTCCGAGTTCGAGCGCTCCTCCGGGCAGAGACCATTCGCCTTTGAGCGGTTCCTGACCGCGCTTGATAAGAAGCACTTGATTGCCTTGAATAATGATGGCTCCGACACCAATGATTGGAGCCTCCGGGTATTCGCGCCGCATCAGAATCGAGTCTACTCTCTCCCCTCCACTCTCTAAGTATTTCAATTACTTAGCGGCCCGGCAGGGGCTCAGGGTACAGGGCTTAGAACGAAAAAATCTACCGCTAAGATGCTAAGTACGCCAGGATGCAGACACATTTAGGATAGGCGTGACTTCCATGTGATCACCCTTAAATCTTCAAGGGCCGTCCGTATTCCTCGTCGAAAACGGTCCGGGCCATGCTGAAGCGTCCGCCGTTGAATTTGTCGCTGCCTTTTAGGTGGCCAATGCCGAGCAGCGCGACGACGTGGTAGCTGAGCGGCAGCTTCAGCACCTCGCGTACTTTTTCCTGCTCGAAGCCTTCCATGGGCGCCGTATCGTAGCCGAGGACTTCGGCCATCAGCATCATGGTAGTAAAGGCAATCATGACGTGGCGGTTGAGCCACATGGGAAAATTCGGATGGTTGGAAAGATAGTTGGGAATATTGATCTTGGCTTGCTCCGCGTAATTTTCCGGCATGCCGCCTTCACGCCCCAGCCGCAGCATCTCTTCCAGATCGCCGTTACGCCAGCCGTCAGCGTCTCCGCAAGCCACGATGACGACTGATGCCTCTTCCACTTTGGCCTGGTTAAAGCTGGCGGCGCGGAGGCGGCGCTTCTGCTCCTCGGAACGAACCACGATAAAGCGCCAGGGCTGCATGTTGTAGCCGCTGGGGGCCTGCAACCCGGCTTCGAGAATCCTCTTCAGGTCTTCATCCGGCAGAGTGGAACCATCAAAGCTGGGCGTCGCGCGTCGCTGCGCAATCACCTGCGAAAGAGTTTTCTCCATCACATTTGCCATCTCGATTGAACTTCTTTCCTTCTTACGTTGAGTGACGGGGAGTACTTGAATCTTACTGGATTTGATTCATAGGCAGCTCAATAGCAAAGGGCCGCTGGTTCTGAGCATCGGCATATACCCAAAGCCCGTGAAATCCTTCGCGCAATTCCGGATGCTGCGTCAGCAACGCCTTCATCACGGCCACATTGCGGCTGCGAGTGGCCACGGGATCAGAAGTATCGCTGGTGTTGTAGTTCACGACCAGATCGAATCCGCCCAGCGTCCCATCCGTGTGGAGATTCGTGATATCGATCGTTTGCCCGCTCACATCAAGCTTCATGGGCTGCGCATCCGGAAGGCCCTGCGGACGAACGCTGCTCATTTCTTTCTGCAGTTTTTCAAGATTTGGGCTGGAGATGAAATCTACCGGAGTAAGCAGATATGCCGCGGTCTGGTAATAGAAATAGGCATTCCAGTTCTGCTGTTTTTTGGCGTAGGCGCGCGCCTGTGCCCAGTACCAGACGCCATCATGTCCGGCAGTGGCGAGCGGACGCACAAAAAGACCACCGAGCTTCCATTGCGTGGTTCCCTGCGGATTGTTCTCGAGGATCATGGAAATCTGCTGCGGCTCTTTTCCACCCGTTGCGTGCGTGATGGCGAGCGCGTAATCCCCGGGAGGAAGCTGCGGGATGGAAATCGTGACCAGCAACTGCGATCCGGGAACGCTGCAGAAAAACTGCGTGTCCTGCGGCGCTTTGAGGTCCGTGGCCCGCAGGCTGTAAATAGACTGGATCGTCAGGGCTGCACCCTGAATCGTGGGTGATACCGACTGAATGGTAGAAGCAATGGCGTCAAACTGGGCCGCGACGCTGGGAATGGTATTCGCCTTTACTGTCGCAACATTGCCGGACTGAATCTCAGAGGCCAATGACTGGACCGCGTTAACGTATACACCCCGCTGTGCCTCGGTCATTTGGGATTGCGTAGTGCAGGTGACCGCGTGGGCCGCAAGAGTAGATGACAGCGCAAGAAACAAAGGTAAAGAGCGCGAAAGATTCATACGATCAATAAATTTGACGAGCAAATCCAAACCACTGCTAGTCTAGTACATAGATGCACAAACGCAGGAAGATCCCTGCGCCCGTGCGCTAAGGTTCTTTGATGCGGTTAAGGGCACAAACCGGGTTCGTTCTTCTGATTATTTTTTCCGGAGCTGCATTGCAGGGGCAAAATGCACCCGCCTCCCAGCCCTCCCATGCGCGATTGCAACAGAAAAATGCCGCTGGAACAAAGCCAACTGCCGGCATTCCACAGCAAGCAACTCCTACTCCTGCTATCCCGCAAAACACTTCGCTGCTCGACCAACCGGCCAAGCCTGCTCAGGTGCAATTAAGTGGCGGCAAGCTTTCGGTAAAGGCAGACAACTCGGGGCTTGCAGATATTCTCCATAACATTTCCGCCAAAACGGGTATGACCGTCGACGGCCTTTCGCGTGACCCGCGCATCTTCGGCAATTACGGACCAGCTGCGCCTCGTGAAGTGTTATCAGCGCTGCTGGATGGCCTGGGTTATAACGTGATGATGGTCGGCGCGCTTGATAATGGCGCTCCCCGTCAGCTGACACTCACTCCGCGGACAGGCGGCGTCAGCACTGGCCCTAATCGCCAGATGCCAGCTGCCACCCAGACGAACAACGGCGACGACGATTCGAATCAGGAACAGGATGAACAGGACAACCAGATGCCTCCGCGGCCTGAGCCTGTTCCGCCTGAGACGGTTCAGCCGCCGGAACCGGTTCCTCCTGAGAACCCCGCCCAGCCTCAGGTAAAGACGCCGCAACAGATGCTGCAGGAACTGCAACAGATGCGCCAGCAGCAGTTGCAGCAGCAACAACAGGCTAATCCACAATAGAAAAGCCGCCATTGCCGGCGGCTTTCTTGTTTTTCAAAGAATGTGGCGCTACAGCCGAGCGATCTCCGGCTTGGTTTGCGGCGCAGGGGCCGCATATGCGCGAGCATGAATTTTCAATGCCGCGAAGGCTGCGCGGCAGATTCCATAGGCCGCCAAAACTCCAAATGCGAGCGCAGCAACCGCCGCGCAGATTAACATCCCCAGATTCAATGCGTCCTGCATCCTGATTTCTTTCCGGCAATCACTTTGTTTCTATTATCGGGGGATTGCCCGCACATGCTTTCGCCTGCGCATTTAGTACGATGCTCATTCTCGCAGAAAACAAGCCTGGATTGACCATGTTTTCTGTTGCCAACTAAGATACCTGTAGGATCGTTGTTCCGATTTTGAACGGCTGACAACGCATTTGCAAGAGCGGCTGCTCTCCGCACCTGCAGGTTTTCTTCAAATTTTCATCCCGCATGTCGATCACGCACATCACGGTACGCGGCGCGCGCCAGCATAATCTGCGCGACATCAGCGTTCAGATTCCGCGCAACACGCTGACTGTCGTTACCGGCCTCTCCGGCTCCGGCAAGTCCTCGCTCGCCTTTGACACCATCTACGCTGAGGGCCAACGCCGCTACGTGGAAACCTTATCGGCATATGCGCGGCAATTCTTAGATCAGATTGAGCGGCCCGATGTGGATTCCATCGAGGGGCTCAGCCCGGCCATTTCTATTGAGCAGAAGACCACGAGCCGCAGTCCGCGTTCTACCGTCGGAACGATTACGGAAATCTACGACTACCTGCGGCTGCTTTATGCCTCAGTCGGCGTGCCGCACTGTCCGAATTGTGGACGGCCCATCTCGCGCCAGACGCATGAACAGATCGTGGAACGCATCCTGTCGCTTGCTCCGGGTGAGCGCGTGACGATTTACGCGCCAATTGTGCGTGGACGCAAGGGCGAATTCAAGGACCTGCTGGACGAACTGGACGAGCAGGGTTTTCGCGCGCGCATTGATGGCGAGCTGCGCGATCTGGCTGAATCCATCAATCTGGAAAAGCGCAAGAACCACACGATTGAAGCCGTTATTGATCGTGTTGTCCTCAAGTCGGGCGTAGAGAAGCGGCTTCAGGAAGCTGTTGCGCGTGCCCTGCAGATGGCGAATGGGCTGGTGCTGATTGCTGTCTCCGGCGGCAGCGAGCAGCTGTACTCGTCTTCGATGGCCTGCCCCGACTGCGGTCTCGATGTGCCGAAGCTTGAGCCGCGGAGTTTTTCCTTCAACAGCACCTATGGTGCCTGTCCTGAGTGTCACGGGCTGGGCAGCATTTACGATTTTGATCCGGCGAAGATCATTACCGACTGGTCGAAGCCGCTGCTGGATGGAGCTCTTGGCCCCGGCTCGGCTTCGCAGTATCTGCTGAAACTGATTCATCTTGCCGCGCAGCGCTACAAGATTGACCTTAAGAAGCCCTTCGAGCAGCTCCCACAGAAGCAGCAGGAGATCCTGCTCTATGGCCCGGGCAAGGGCGAAGCGCCGCGGACAGGTTTTCACGGCATTCTTGCGTATCTGCGCGATGCTGTTGAGGAATCGAAATCCGATGCCTACCGCGAGTGGATGCTCAATTACATGTCAGCCTCGACCTGCCCGGTGTGCAAAGGTAAGCGTCTGCGGCCTGAATCGCTGGCGGTGAAAGTTGGCGGGCTCTCGATTGCTGATTTCACCGCTCTGGCGCTGCGCCGCGCTGTGGATACGGCGCGGGATCTGCAATTCTCTGAGCGTGAGGCCCTGATTGCGGAACGCCTGCGACGCGAAGTCGTCGAGCGTTTGGAGTTTTTGAACGCTGTCGGCCTCGGCTATCTTTCGCTGAACCGCAGCGCTGCGACTCTCTCCGGCGGCGAAGGCCAGCGCATTCGCCTTGCTACGCAGATCGGCTCTCGTTTGCGCGGTGTTCTCTACGTGCTGGATGAGCCTTCCATTGGCCTGCATCAACGCGATAATCAGCGTCTGATCAATGCGCTGCAATCATTGCGGAATCTGGGTAACACGATTCTAGTTGTCGAACATGACGAAGACACGATTCGTCACGCCGATTACGTGCTCGATCTGGGACCCGGCGCCGGCAAGCTTGGCGGCAATGTCGTAGCTGAAGGCACTCCGCAGGACATTATGCGCGTTCCTGCTTCGCTGACCGGACGCTATCTTGCCGGGGAAGTGAAGATCCTGCACCGTTTCCAGCCGCGCGATGTGAACGGCAAATGGGTAGCGGTGGAGGGCGCGCGCAGCCACAATCTTCGCAACATTACGGCGAAGTTTCCACTGGGCGTGATGACGGTCGTGACGGGCGTCTCTGGTTCCGGCAAAAGCACGCTGGTCAATGACATTCTCTATCGTGCACTGGCGAAACAGCTCTACGGTTCGCGCGAAGAGCCTGGCGAGCATAGCCGCGTCATTGGTTTCGAAAATATCGATAAGGTCATTCGCATTGACCAATCGCCGATTGGGCGCACACCGCGCTCAAATCCGGCGACCTATACAGGCGTCTTCTCGGGAATTCGTGACCTCTTCGCCATGTTGCCTGACTCACGCGAGCGCGGCTACAAGGCCGGACGCTTCTCCTTCAATGTCGCTGGCGGACGCTGCGAAGCCTGCCAGGGTGAGGGTCAGCGCCGTATCGAAATGAACTTCCTGCCCGACGTTTATGTGCAGTGCGAAGTATGTAACGGTCGCCGTTACAACCAGGAGACACTAGCAGTAAAGTTCAACGGATACTCGATTGCCGACGTGCTCGATCTGGCCATTGAAGACGCATTGCCTGTTTTGGCTGATATTCCGCAGGTTCGGCAGAAGCTGCAAACGCTGGTCGATGTGGGACTTGGCTATATCCATCTGGGACAGGCAGCTACCACGCTGAGCGGTGGCGAAGCGCAGCGCATGAAGCTTGCGCGTGAGTTATCTAAACGGCAAACAGGCCGCACTCTGTACCTGCTCGACGAGCCTACGACCGGCCTGCATTTCGATGACGTGCGCAAGCTGCTGGAAGTGTTGCACCGCCTGACTGATCTCGGCAATACGATTGTGATCATCGAGCACAATCTGGATGTGATTCGCAATGCAGACTGGATTATTGATCTCGGACCTGAAGGCGGCGAAGACGGCGGGCAGATCGTTGCAGAAGGTCCTCCGGAGCGTGTCTCGCGCATCAGTGGCTCGTATACTGGAGAATTTCTGAGGCGCTACTATACGGAACATCCGGCGGTGCTGGAGTTGAGTCCCAGCGGCAACGGCAGCTCTCCAAAAAGGCGCAAACCGGCGAAGAAGGAGACGATTCAGTGACGCTCGATCCCGTCTCTCTGACGCCCGTGCAACCACCGGTCGAAAATAGTGAGCCTGAATATCTTCCGCAGGAAGAGTTCCAGCCATCGGCAGACGACTTGCCGCACCTCAGCCACGCCGTTCTCTTCTTCCTGCTGGCATTGCCGATGCTTTTTATCGGAGAGGCGCTAAGTCTTTTCTTGGCAAAGCAGTTGCACCTCTTCGGAAACAAGAGCTATCAGGCGATTTTCAGTCTCATGGGCACAGACGCGCGGCTCGCAATCTCGGCCCAGGCAATCACGTATCTACTGACGCTTCTGGCCGCCGGTGCCGTCTTTTCTGTTCTCTGGCATCAGCCTTTTCTTGAGGGCATTCATTGGAATGCGGATGCCGTCCGCGATCGCTTTCTCTGGCTGCTCGCTCTCGGCCTGGGATTAGGCGTAGGCATCACTTTGCTGGGAAATTATCTTCCCATGCCGAAAGATCCGCCTATCATGCAGGACATCATGGGGTCGCAACTCGGCGCATGGATGATGTTCATCTTCGGTATCAGCTGCGCTCCTCTGCTCGAAGAGCTGGCCTTCCGCGGCTTCCTTCTGCCGGGGCTGATTCACGCGCTGCGCTGGCTGATGCGCCGCGAAATTCTGTCAGCTGAAGCGCTCTCCTGGGCTACGATTCCCATTTCGATTGTGCTGACGACGATTCCCTTTGCCCTGCTGCATGCGACTCAGGTTTCGCATGCCTGGGCGCCGATTCTGTTGATTGGAGTGGTCAGCGTGGCGCTCTGTATTGTTAGACTGCGCCTCCGCTCCGTGGCCGCGAGCACGGTGGTGCACGCTGCTTACAATCTCATGCTCTTCACTGGACTGCTGCTGCAGACCGGCGGTTTTCAGCATCTGGAACGGCTGAGCGGATGATTTTTCATCCGCGATAAGGTCCCCCCAGATCCTCAAATCGCGGACTTGAAAGCAGTCTACAATCTTTCTGATGGCTACTAATTATCGCGACACATTGCTGCATCTGCTCTCCCGCGTTTCCTTCAAGCTCGGGGATTTCACCCTGTCCTCCGGCGCAAAAAGTGACTACTACATCGATTGCCGCACAACTACACTGCATGCTGAAGGCGGGCGGCTGACTGGGCTTGCCATCCTCGAGCTTCTCCGCGAGCAGAAGATCAAGCCGGCAGCAGTAGGCGGACTCACGCTGGGCGCAGACCCGATCGTCTCGAACGTAGCTACGGCGAGCGCCTGGTATGCGCAGGAGCATCACGGAGCGCCGCTTATTCACGGATTCCTCGTCCGCAAAGCGGAAAAGACACACGGCACAGGCCGCCGCATCGAAGGCTTTTTCGAGAAAGACGCGCCGGTGTTGATTGTAGATGACGTGTGCACTACTGGTGCATCTACGATCACAGCCATTGAAGCTGCGCGCGATGCGGGTATGAAAATAATTGCCGTAGCCTGCCTGGTAGAGCGGGAGGAAGCCAAAGGGCGGCCCGCGGTAGAAGCTGCCGCGCAGGGCGCTCCGTTCTTTGCGCTTTACACTGCAAACGATGTTCGCGCCGCGCACGTGCGGCAACTGGCACTCTAGCCAGCACCTTTTTTTGCTCTAAACAAAACCGCGAATGGACGTTAATCCATTCGCGGTTTTGAGTTTACTAATGGCAAATCTACTGCTGTGGAGTATTAACCTGCCCCTCCTGCGGCAGCTTCACCGTTCCTGAGTTCTGTGCTGTTGTTGGATTTCCATTCTGGCTCATATTCGTGAGCATCTGGATTTCCACGCGGCGGTTCTTGGCGCGGCCGGATGCCGAACTATTGGAAGCTACAGCCTGGTCTTTGCCTATTCCGATCAGATAAAACCGATGCGGCGGCACGTTGTATTTTGAAGCCAGATACTGGACAACTGCCTGCGCGCGGCGCTGGCTCAGATCGTAGTTGTAATCTGCCGGTCCGGTGGAATCTGTTCCGCCGGTAATCGCAAGAATGTAGCTCTTCTGTGAGTTCAGCTGCGAAGCAAATTCATCCAGCTTTTGCTTGTCCGAGCGAGTCAGATCAGCCTTGTCAAAGCCGAAGTTTACGGTGGCATCCGCTACCTGTTTGTAGTTATCGAGATTGCCGACAACACTGGCCAGTGAATCGACGCGATTCACCGCTTCCTGCGCTGACTGGTTTGCCTGGGAAGCAGCGGTCCCGGCGTTCTGGGCCGCCTGATTGGCCTGGTTGGCGCTGTTCTGCGCCTGCTGAATTCCCGCCTGCGCGCGCTGGTCTACGTCATGCAGATTGCGATTGTTCGTCGCCGTCGCGTCGTCAAGCTCATTCGTCTTCTGAATCACGGGAGTCGTCTGGCTGCGCACATAATTCTTGGTTGAGCATCCTGTAGCCAAGAGCAGGGACAGCGCGGAGATCGCTGAAGCTGTTTGCAACGCCGTTCTGCCAATATGAGTCATCACTTTCACTCCATTTCTGTTTAAACAGCAGATTTCTGGGCCTGAGGGAGACAAGCCATTCCCTCGTACGATGAATAACCGTGCAAGCCCGTTGCCAAATCGCCTATAGACTCTCAAACCGCTTCGATTGAGCTATTTACACGCTTGTAACGTTCCTATTTATCAGGATTCAAGAGTAGGTAGCTTTTACTTGGTTCATGCAATTCAGGGGCATGCGCCGGCGAAGAAACAGTAAACTGGAAGAAAGCAGTTTTCATGGATTTACAAGAGAAAATCCGTACTTTACCCCTCCGGCCCGGCGTGTATCTGTACAAGAATGCCGACGGTGAGGTGATTTATGTTGGCAAAGCCAAGAATCTGCGGTCACGGGTACGGTCGTATCTGCTGGAAGCTTCTCAGGCCAATGCCAAAACCGGCTCGCTCATGCGCGAAGCGGTCGATCTGGATTACATCCTGGTTGACAACGAACATGAAGCGCTGGCGCTTGAGAACAACCTCATCAAGCAGCGCAAGCCGCGTTTCAACATCCTGCTGCGTGACGACAAGACCTACCCTTACGTCAAGCTCACGGTCGCGGACCGCTATCCGAAAGTCTTTGTCACGCGGCGCCTGCGTAAAGACGGCAGCGCTTATTATGGCCCGTATTTTCCCGGGAATCTTGCCCATCGCATCGTTGATCTGATTCACCGCAGTTTTCTGATTCCAAGCTGCAAAGTAGATCTTTCGCGTTACCATCCGCGTCCGTGTCTGCAGTACTACATCAAACGTTGTCTCGGTCCCTGCGTTGAAGGCTTGACAACCCCGGAGACATATCGCGAAGCAGTACGCGATACGCAGATGTTCCTTGAAGGCCGCACTGCGGAACTGGGCAAATCGCTCGAAGAGCGCATGCAGACTGCGGCGACTAATGAGCAGTTTGAACTGGCAGCGCGGTATCGCGATCTGCTGCGCACCGTTTCCGACTTACAGGAAAAGCAGCGCATTGCTTCGACCGAGAACGATGATGCTGATGTCTTCGGCTATCACTTTGAGAATGGCATGATTGCGGTGAATCTCTTTCATATGCGCGGCGGAAAGATCGTCGACCGCCGCGAATTCTTCTGGGAAGAGCTGCCGGAATTGTTGGAATCAGAGGGCGAAACCGCATCATCGAATGAACCTGCGGCCTTTGAGGCAGGCGCATTCTTCTCTGCTCTGCTGAAGCAGCTTTATATTGACCAGCAATATGTTCCGCGCAACATTTTTGTGCCGGTAGACTTTGCGGACCGCGTCACGCTCGCTGATCTGTTAACAGAGCAAACTCATCACCGGATCGAAATTGCCGTCCCGCAGCGCGGCGAGAAGCGCTCCCTCGTTGATCTTGCCGGCCAGAACGCAAAGCAGAGCTTCGACCAGCGTTTCCGAGTCATGCAGCCGAGTCAGAAGGCCATTCAGGAAACGCTGCAGGACATCCTCGTCCTGCCGGAGTTGCCAAAGCGCATCGAGTGCTTCGACATCTCACACATTCAAGGGGCGGAGACCGTGGCTTCGCTCGTAGTCTGGGAAAACGGCGCGATGAAAAAATCGGATTATCGCAAATTCCAGATCAAAACCGTAGAAGGCGTCGACGATTTCGCCGCGATGCGCGAAGTGGTCACGCGCCGGTACAGGCGCATTGCCGAGGAAAACAAGCAGATGCCCAACCTGGTCCTGATTGACGGCGGCCTCGGCCAGTTGCATGCCGCTGCTTCTGCTCTGGAAGAACTGGGCCTGACCAGCCAGCCACTGGCTTCTATCGCCAAGCGCGAAGAGATCATCTATCTCTATGGGCAGGAAGACGATCCTATCGTCCTCGACCGCCGCTCGCCCGTGCTGCATCTGATCCAGCGCATCCGCGACGAGTCGCACCGCTTTGCCATCAGCTACCACCGCAAGCGCCGCGAAATGCGTGACCGCGATTCAGAGTTGTTGGTGATTCCCGGTGTCGGAGCGCGTACCCGTACCCGCCTGCTGGAGCATTTCGGAAGCCTGCGCAGCGTGCAGAACGCCGATCTGGAAGCATTGACCGCGGTCGTACCCCGCAAAACAGCAGAGCAGATTCATGCTCATTTTCATCCAGCGGCTTTTTCCATTCTGAATAATCTTTGAACTTCCTCTCTGCTCTTTCGTAGTAAAAAGACAGACACGATGACAACCCCGTCCAGCATTTTGCAGCAGGCTGTAAAACGCGCTCATCTGCGCTCAATTCTCTGGCTTGCGCTTCTATTCGCGGCGCTCAAGCTCGCAATCCAGATCATCGGCAATATCCTGGCGCAGCATGCCGGCTATGGCATCTTTCGCGACGAGATGTATTACCTGGTCTGTGGACGCCATCTTGCCTTCGGATATGTCGATCAGCCGCCGCTTGTCGCGTTACAGGCTCGATTGAGCGACATGCTCTTTGGCCATGATCGGATGTGGTCACTGCGACTGATCTCCGGTATTGCCGGAGCGGCAAAGGTCTTTGTTACCGGCGTATTGGTCTGGGCGCTGGGCGGTGGACGTAGAGCCGCAGCGCTGGCCATGCTGGCGGTGATCGCAGGCGGTGTGTATCTCGGCATCGACAGCTATCTGTCCATGAACTCTTTCGATCCGGTCTTCTGGATGCTGATTGCGCTTGCGCTGATTCGCATCGTGCAGTCCGAATCCGAGAAAGAGATTCGCAATTGGTGGGTTGTCCTCGGCCTCAGCGCAGGGCTGGCTTTCGAGAACAAGGATTCCATCGTCTTCTTCCTGATCGCATTGCTGGTTGCGCTGCTGCTTACTCCGCAGCGACGTATTCTTGCCAGCCGCTGGTTCACGGTTTCTGTTTTACTGATGGTCGTTGTCGCGCTGCCCAATTTTCTATGGCAGGTGCATTACCACTTCCCTACGCTTGAGTGGCTGCGAAGAGTTAAAGCCACAGGAAAAGATGTAGAGCTTCCTCCGCTGCCATTTATATGGGCGCAGATCAATATGCTTACGCCGCACAGTGTTCTGCTGTGGGGCACGGGCGTGCTGTGGTTTCTGTTTGCGAAGGCGGCGCGCGGACTGCGTTTCTTCGGCATCTTCTACTTTCTTTTTCTCGCGCTGATGATAGCGCTGCACGCCAAAGATTACTATCTTGCTCCGGCTTATCCTGTTTTCTTTGCTGCCGGAGCGGTGGCATGGTTTGGCCGGGCCCACCACACCCTCTGGAAAAATGCATTGATCGGGGTCTACACCGTCATCGTGGTGATTGGCCTGGTTGCCTTCTTCCCCTTCTCTGTTCCTGTTCTTCCGCCGCAGCAATGGCTTGCCTACGCTAAAAAGCTGCATTACGTCTCGCAGGATTCAGAGGTGGAAAAAGACAAGCCGTTGCTGCCGCAGTTTTATGCTGACCGCTTCGGCTGGCAGGAACTGGCCGAGAAGACCGCCCGCATCTATAACGCACTTCCGCCACAGGAAAAGGCTGTTACCGGCATCTTCGCGCAGAACTATGGCGAGGCCGGAGCCATCGATGTCCTCGGGCAAAAGTACGGGCTGCCGCAGGCAATCAGCGGGCACCAGAACTACTGGATATGGGGCCCGCGCGGCTATACCGGCCAGGAAATGATCATCATCGAAGACGCAACGCCGGAGCAGATGAGCAAATATTACGCTTCCTGCGAGATCGCCGACCGCATGGATAATCCTTACTCGATGCCCTATGAGCGGCGGCCCATCTATTTATGCCGTGGCAGAAAGTGGCCGTATCAGGCAGACTGGAAGGAACTCAAGCTCTACCACTAGGAGTTCTGTTCGTTGTCCTCAACGCAGCAAGCCACACAAGCTCCCGATCTGCCGCGCGTTCTGGGCGCGTCGCATGCTACCGCCATCGTTGTAGGAACCATCATCGGCAGCGGCATTTTTCTTGTGCCGTATGAGATGATGCGCGCTGTTGGCAGTTCCAGCCTGGTCTATCTCGCATGGATCGTCGGCGGCCTGCTCTCGCTTTTCGGCGCTATGACCTATGCAGAGCTGGGCGCCATGATGCCCTACGCCGGCGGCGAGTATGTCTACATTCGCAATGCCTATGGCAATCTGCCCGCATTCCTTTATATGTGGACATGGTTTGCCGTCGCCAAACCCGCTTCGATTGCCAGTGTCACCAGCGGACTGGCGCGCACGCTTGCCATTTTCGGCGTCTTCGCCTGGCTGGAGCAGCCGGTCTTTCATGGCTCGACCATTCTTTACTGGTCTCAGCTTTTCGCCATTGCCGCAACATGGCTTATTACCGGCCTCAACTACCTCGGCATCAAGAAAGCCGGAGACTTCCAGCTCATCTTTACCTGGCTCAAGGGCGTGCTGATCGTCATCATCGCCGTCTTTTGCTTCGCTTCGCACGCCGGATCGCTGGCGCATTTCAGAACATCATTCGCCGGAGCGCAGGGTGGATTCGGCGGCTTCATGGTAGCTATGATTGCTGTGCTCTGGGCCTATGACGGATGGAACGATCTCACGATGGTTGCGGGCGAAGTTAAACGACCGGAGCGCAGTCTCCCGATTGCTTTAGTCTTCGGCTTATTCATTGTCGGCGCTCTTTATATGGCGACCAACGCGGCCATTCAGTACATTTTGCCTGCTGCGCAGATTGCCGCCGCGCCCCGGCCTGCGGTCGCTGCTATGGCCGTTGTTTCCGGGCATGGCGGAGCAATTCTGGTTTCAGCCGCTATGGCACTGAGCATATTTGTAACCTTAAACGGCACAATCATGTCCGGCGCTCGCGTGCCCTTTGCTGCAGCGCGAGACCGTCTTTTCTTTCGCGGAATCGCACATATCCATCCCCGTTTTCAAAGCCCGTCCACTTCATTGATCGTGCAGGCCACTCTCAGTACTATTCTTCTGCTCGTGGTTGGGCGCTTTCAGCAGCTTTTTGAACTGGCGATTTTTGCAGAATGGCTCTTTTATCTGGTCACCGCCACGACGATCTTTGTCTATCGTAAGCGCCTGCCGGAAGCGCCGCGTCCTTATCGCGTATGGGGATATCCGGTGCTCCCGGCACTGTTCATACTTGCTTCTGCAGTGCTGCTCTATTTTTCTTATGCCGAAAATTTCCGGAATTCGCTGATTGGAACCGCAATCATTCTCGCGGGAATTCCGCTGTTTTTGGCAATCCGAAGAAGTTACACGGCAAACTTATGATCAACTGCGCCTCTGGGCCACTTCCTTATAAACCTGGATGTATTCCTTGCTGGGCTTCGCCCATGAGTAATCCTGCGCCATGCCGTTGCGCATGATGGTCTGCCATGCATCTTTGTCCTTGAAGGTTGCAAGAGCCCGCTGCACGGCTTTCAGATAATCGTCAGCGTAGTAGCCCTGGAATTTGAATCCTGTTCCAGTCTTGGTTTCCGGATTCCATTCTTCAATCGTGTCATCAAGACCGCCGGTGGCCCGCACGACCGGCACAGTTCCGTATTTAAGGCTGTAGATCTGATTCAGGCCGCAAGGCTCATATCGCGAAGGCATCAGGTAAATGTCTGATCCGGCTTCGACCTTATGTGACAGCGTTTCATCATAGGTAATGCGGACTGAAATCTTTTCCGGGAACCGCTCATGCAGCGACTTGAAAAGGTTTTCGTAATACGACTCGCCCGTTCCCAGCACAACCAGAAAAATATTTTCAAAGGTCAGCCGCTCGATAATCTGTGCCGTCAGGTCGAAACCTTTTTGCGTTGCCAGGCGGGAAACAATTCCGAGTACAGCCGTATCGTCTTTTGTATTTGATGCCCCGAAGGCGTGCAGCAGATCGCGTTTGCATTCAGCTTTGCCGCTCAGGTCTTTGGCAGAATAATGCGCCGCGATTCTGCCATCCGTTTCCGGGTTCCATTTGGTGTAATCCACGCCATTCAGAATTCCATGCAGGTCTGCGGCGCGCTTGCTCAATGTCCCTTCCAGCCCATTGCCAAACTCCGGAGTCTGAATCTCTTCGGCATATTTGTGGCTTACTGTTGTGATTGCGTCAGAATAGACAATGCCGCCCTTCAGAAAGTTGAACGTATCGTATTGCTCCACGCGGTCCATCGTGAAAATGTCCCACGGCAGCAGCAACCGCTCAGTGGTCTGCGGAGGAAACCACCCCTGATATCCCGCGTTGTGAATCGTGAGCACTGTGCCCGCATTGCGCAGCATCGGATCGAAGTAATAGACCGTCCGCAGATAAACCGAAAGCATCGAAGTCTGCCAGTCATGCACATGGAAGATGTCAGGCACACCAAGTTGTTTGCTCGCTTCCAGCACTGCTCGGCAGAAAAGCCCAAAGCGCTCCCAGTTGTCAGCGTAATCGCCGGCGGGCGTTCCGTAGATGGCTTCACGGTCAAACAGCTCAGGGTTGTCAATGAAATAAAACTGCACGCCATCGCGCTTTCCGCCATCGATCACCGAGACAAAACGGTTGTAATACTGGAACGGAATCGTGATGCTGGGAATAACGATCTTCTTTTCGGGAAAATGGCTCTGCACCTGGCGGTAAAAAGGCACATACACCGTGACCTGGTGGCCTTGCAGGACAATTTCCCGTGGAAGTGAGCCAATGACATCGGCGAGTCCACCCGTCTTCACAAAAGGCAGGCATTCTGACGCGGCAAAAACAATGTGCATATGTGCGATCGCTCCGTTGTTGTTCGTATGATGAAGACAGCTAAAGCTTCAGTGTCATTGAATGCTGCAATGATCAGTGTAAGCCCGCTCAGGTTAACAACTTCTATAAGATGCCGCAGAAAGCTAAATTAGGGCAGAACTTTCTTGTTGATCGCAACGCCTGCGCGCGCATTGTGGACACGCTTGGCGATATTTCAGAGAAAACGGTGGTTGAGATTGGCCCGGGCAAAGCGGCGATTACCGCAATTCTGGCCCAAAAAGCTTACAGGCTGATCGCTGTCGAGCTTGACCGCGAACTGGCCGCAAACCTGAAACAGCGCTTCGCAGCATCGCACATCGAAGTAATCGAGCAGGACATCCTCACCGTTGACCTCAGCTCGTTTCGCCGGGATGGACAAAAGCTGCTCGTAGTCGGCAATCTTCCCTACTACATCACGTCAGATATTCTGCTTCACCTCTTCCAATACCACGGTGCTATCTCGCGCGCCGTTCTGATGATGCAGCGCGAAGTCGCCGACCGAGTCGC
>Ga0070740_10002734_pt1 | contig 19929 bp, 21 predicted proteins | sample Coa_R2_FD_67286 | JGI IMG/M metagenome (GOLD analysis project Ga0070740, IMG submission 67286) | Surface soil microbial communities from Centralia Pennsylvania, which are recovering from an underground coalmine fire - Coalmine... | ecosystem: Environmental > Terrestrial > Soil > Unclassified ...
GCCGCCCAGGAAGGTGAGCGGCTCAAGTCCGCGCTTCTGGATTCGGTAACCCATGATCTCCGCACGCCCCTGACCGCCATCAAGGCGTCCGTGACCAGCCTCCTCTCAACGAACGCTCAGTTGAAACCGGAACAGCACGAACTGCTCACCGTCATCAATGAAGAATGCGATCGCCTGAATCAGTTGGTCGGAGACGCAGCCGAAATGGCGCGTCTCGATGCCGGTGAATTTGAATTGGATCTCGAAGCGAACTCGGTCCCGGCCATCAGCCAGGCCGCGCTGCAGTATTGCAAAACACCCCTGGGCTCACGGCCGGTTCAGGTTGAATTTCCTGAAGATTTGCCGCCTGTCCGCGCCGATTTCGACCGTATCCGCGACGTCCTTGTGCGGCTGATCGAAAATGCCAATGCCTACACCCAGCTTGGCCGCCCCATCTCGATTTCTGCCGAACACAAAGATGGATTCGTGACCACCTTCGTCGCCGATCAGGGGCCCGGTATTGATGAGATGGAGTTGAGCCTCATTTTTGATAAGTTTTATCGCGGCAGAAATCAGCGCTATGTCGTTCAGGGAACGGGAATGGGATTGCCGATTGCCAAGGCCATCGTCGAAGCGCACGGCGGCACAATCAGCGTTACAACCCAGTTGGGACAAGGCTCCGTCTTTTCCTTTACCTTGCCTGTCGCCGCCCCGCGCGGCGATTCACCATGAATTCCGCAACGATACTCGTGGGCGATGACGAATCGCAAATCCGCCGCGTCATGCGCACGGCTCTTGCCGCCCACGCCTATACGATTGTCGAGGCCCGCAATGGTGAAGAGGCGCTCCGACAGCTTCGCGATCAAGAGCGCCTCGGCCTGGTTATCCTCGATCTGAACGAATGGCGTTGTGTTGGAGCGCACAGAGGCAATCACTCGCTACCTTGGAAAAAAGCAGCGTGAAACATGCCCGTTAATACCTGAATGTTGGTGGACGTGGGGGGACTCGAACCCCCGACCCCCTGCTTGCAAAGCGCACGAATCCGTTCCAACACCTGCGCTGGTAGTTTCTAACTGCCTGCGTTTCCAATAAATCGGGGAATCTGCTTTTCGCTCAAAGCTAACCCCAATCAAGTGAAAACAACGCATTCTTGCACAGTTGGTGCACAGTCACAGCCCTACTTCCGATCGTACACAGTCGCCGCAGAGTTTCACAATAGCGGACTCTTTCTGAAATGAGACGCTCTTCGTCAAAAGTACTTGCCTCTTATGCTCGTTTAGGCATAATATGGAGATGACCGAGTTGCCGAGCATCAAGCCGGTCGTCTGGATTGGGAGCAGCAGGGCCGATATTGCTTCCTTTCCAGAAGACGTAAAGGATGCGATTGGCTATGCCCTCTACATCGCACAGCGCGGCGAAAAGCATGCTGAAGCCAAGCCACTTCGTGGCTTCGGCGGCGCAGGCGTTTTGGAGATCATCGAAGACCACGCGGGCGACACGTATCGCGCGGTGTACACGGTTCGCTTAGTGGGCCGCATATACGTGCTGCATGTATTCCAGAAGAAGTCAAAGACCGGCATCACGACACCGAAAGCTGCAATTGAGCTAATCAGATCGCGGCTCAAGCGAGCCGAAGAAGAGCACGCCAGATGGCTAGCGGCTCAGAAGGACCAGCAGTCATGAGGAAGAAGATTCAGGTCGAGGAAGGCAGCGAGAACGTTTTTGCCGATATCGGTCTGCCCAACCCGGAAGAACGTCTCGCCAAGGCGGACCTTGCAATCCGAATTAGCGAAGCCATTCGCGCGCGTCGGCTTACGCAAACTCGCGCTGCCCACATACTGAAAATCGATCAGCCCAAAATCTCGCGCCTTTTGCGGGGTCAGCTTTCCGGCTTTTCCACTGAGCGGCTTATGCACTTCTTAACCCTACTTGGCCGTGACGTTGAGATCACCGTGAAGCGCGCCCCCCGATCACGCCGCCAGGGTCACCTTCGCGTCGTGGCGACCGCCTAAGCTTTCGTGCGATTCGACAGGGTTCACGCCGATGCGAGGCTTCCGGTTTGTTGCTGGACCTGCCACCGCAATTCGTTTGGGTGAGCGATTTTGTCGAACGTTTCGAATGTGCCTCCCGTCCCTCGCACAATGACGGTCCCATAGCCGAGCATACGGCCAAATAAAGACTCATCAACGCCGATGCTCTCGACCTTCGGGAGCAGCACCTCAATGCTTCTTCGGGAGAAGAAGCCCCTCTTGATAAGTACCCGCCTATAGATGGCTATGTAATCTACGAGAAGCTGCCTCTCGCGCGAACTATCCCCCTGACTTATTTCCGAGACGCTACAACCCTAATCAAGCATGCGGCCCAATCCAAGAGGTCGAGCAAGCGCCCACGAACTATGAAGCTGCAACCTCTCCCTGTGCCCACTGAGAATGAAATTCTGGACATTTGCAAGCACGGAGAGGACCAGCAATATGAGTTCAAGGCCGCTGGTGCCGAGGCAAGAAAGATAACGCGCGAAATTGCAGCGATGCTCAATACCAGTAAGGGCGGGCTTATCTTTTACGGGATCGACGATGGTGGCACTGTTAGAGGCTCAGATCTTTCGCGGCAAGATTTTGATCGGCGACTCCACAATTCCATCAAAAATCTCGTCTCACCGGCAGCAGTCGTTTCGCTCCGTGCAGTCGCTGTCCTCGGCAATGAAGTCCTCGTCATCATCGTTCCCCCCTTGGAATCGCTGGGACGTGTACCAATTTGACGAAAAAGTCTTGATCCGAAAAGGCACGAATGCATTTGCGGCAAAGCCAGAGGAATTGCGTAAGCTACATCGCGGAGAGTTCGTGATTTAACGATCTAGACGGTTTCGCAGCGCTGGCTCGCATAAGTCCACAGCGTCACCTAACGCTAGTCCCCTGCTTTCGTCCCTTATAGGGCCCTCGCTCCTGTCTTTGCTGTTCTCCCCGCTTTGAGATTGTCGCGTCCCGGCAGATGATTCGCCGCCTACGGTCTCCACTAGCACGCTTCGCGCCACCAAAAGCCAGTGTCACTTAGGCGTGCGGCCCGTTCCGACCTGGACGCGCCAATCTCTCCGCTTTTGTCCCCTGTTTCGCGTCCTCGCTCCCTCGGCTGCGGGTGAAGGGAGCAAGGACTCCCCGAAACAGGAGGACAGGAAAAATGAAAGTCGAACAAGCAAAACAGATCGCAAGCAACGCAATCGAGCAACTCCGGCAGGCCCTCGAAGCGGGCCACAGTGAGCGGCTCAAGGAATATCTCGCGGCGATGGCGCGGTTCCGGCGCTATTCGTGGCACAACGTGATGCTCATCGCTTCGCAGAAGCCGAGCGCGACGCACGTCGCGGGCTTTCACGCTTGGCACAAGCTGGGGCGCTTCGTGAAGAAGGGCGAGAAGGGCATTCTGATTCTCGCCCCGATCATTCGGAAGAAAGCCGAGAACAACTGCGAAGCCGAGCCGGACGAATCCTCAGTCGCAGACGGATTCCGCGCGGCCTATGTCTTCGATATCAGCCAGACGGACGGCCAGCCGTTGCCGGAAATCGGCACCGTGAACGGCGATCCGCGCGACTATCGCGAGCGGCTCACGAAATTCGTTACCGATCACGGCATCGCGCTCGAATACTCCGAAGAAATCGCGCCAGCACGTGGCACTTCGTCATGCGGCAAGATCATCTTACTGCCCGGCCAATCTCCGGCTGAGGAATTCGCCACGCTGGCGCATGAAATCGCGCACGAGATGATGCACCGGGATGAGCGCCGCAGCAGCACGACGAAGCGCATCCGCGAGACTGAGGCCGAGGCTGTCGCCTTTGTCGTTTGCAGCGCAATCGGCCTCGAAACGGGCAGTGCCGCCCAGGACTATATTGGCTTGTACGGCGGCGACGCAAAGCTCCTCAGCGAAAGTCTCGAATACGTTCAGCGGACGGCAACACAAATTCTCAACGCAATCGGCGAACCACGATCTACAGCGTCATCCTTAACCCGTTTTCGACCGCCATTTATCCGCAAACATAAGACTACGGCTCTACTATCCGTGCCCTAATTCCCGATGCGTTCCAATTTCAATTGCTTCCCAGGATGGGGGAACGCCCGTGTATCGAAGATGCGCACGATAATTTCTATCTACCCGAACAGAGTACACGCGCCCTGAGGCGGATTCTTTCCAACGCTTGAAATCCAGTCCTGGTAAAGCGGTAGTCTGGCCGATCTTCTCTTTCGTATGGGACCACTTTTTTTGGATGGGCTGAGGAAGCGCCCGAACCCGGTTCTTAAACGTATCCGTTTCGTGAATTCCACGCACCCATTCGAAAAGACCGATGGTAATCGGGTTAACAGCAAGGCGTGTTTCGTCGTGAACTACATGTATTGGACAGTAGCGCCAGTCAATGCCGTTATCGATTGGAAGTAAACGGAACAACTCAACCGCCCCAAGATAGCCGGTTCGGTAACCGTCAATACATTCGATGTGTGCCCGAGCAAGTTCCACTGATCGCTGTTGAAACACAACTTTGGAAGTGGAGTTTCCTCCGTCTCTGTATCCGGCAGGTTGCATCTTTATGAATTCGCGTAGAGCTGGTACCCGTTCCTTGGCGCGCAGGTGCTTGCGACCGCCTCGTAAGGCGCGAATCATATGAGCATTTGCAAGTTCCTCCTCGATCAGGATGTAGCCTGCTTCAGGGTCGCAGAGGCGCGGTCGCGCGGGGACGTAGCAGGGCCTTCCGAGAATGCCTTCCAACTGTGAAACCATGTAATCGACTGCGAAGTGGAATAATTCGTGCTGATGCAAAGCTCGGAACGCGATCTGAAGCTTTGTGTTTACATCGGCTGGTACTTTGTCGAATACCGTCGCCGCAAGATACAAGAGACTCGTAGCCGGAATGTATATTCCCCACTGCGTTCCTCTTTGATGGAAGCTGCAGTAGAAGGCAAGAGCGTCGACGCCATTCTTAATAATGCTGCGCCGAATTTCGTCGCCAGTTTCTCCCCCGAGTCCCTGCTTCACTGCTCCAATATCTAGTTCCGCACCGAATTCGAGCAGTTCTTCGAGTTCAGGCCCGAACGAGCTTTCCGAAATCTCATCGTCATGCTGCAGGAGCGCAACCCTATATGTTTTCTGTTCTCCTAACGGATGCCAAACAGTTGCGGCTCTTGCCCGGCCCTCCACTGTGCCCGTCGCACCGAGTTCACTCGGGGTTTCACACATAGCTCCATCGATCTTTGATATGGCGTCCCTTATCTCTTCCACAATCTTCACCGATCTTGCTCCTATTCTGTTGGACCGCAGGGCCAGCTGCATCCTCGCTCAAGAATCCACAACGGCACTCATCCACGCCGTTTGCTGGCAATTTCAATCTCAATTCGAGCCCCACATTCCATCACGATGCTCTGCAGAAGGAAAGCTTCCGCGCCGCCGTGTCGCCTGATCCATGCTGTGGCGTCACTCGACCTTTACCTCAACCAAGTGAACTGACGCGGTACATTTTGTCCTTTTCCGCCGCGCATTTGCTTGGGCGCTGCTTCGGGAGAATTCCCACGCCCAGCAGCTTCGCAGCTTCTGCTTTCACGGTTCCTCCCGAACCGCGCGGGTCCCTCCCATAAAGCAGCCGCTCGCCTTGGGAGTGGTCTCCACTCGCTTCCGGGCGCCCCAAGCAAAAGGGCAGAAAAGGAGATTTCGAAAATGTACCTAAATTCAGTCTGGATCTCGCGAAACATATTTTCCAGATTCACGGTGTGGATGCTGAAGGCCGTGCCTTTCTACGAAGAACGTTACGCCGGAGTCAGGTGGCTCATTTCTTCGCCAACCTGCCGCCGTGCGTGGTGGGGATGGAAGCCTGCTGCGGCGCGCATTATTGCAGTCGTGTAATTGGGCGATCGGGTCACAGCGTGCGGCTGATCGCTCCGCAGTTTGTAAAGCCCTACGTGAAATCCAACAAGAACGACGCCAACGATGCCGAAGCGATCTGTGAAGCCGTGGGCCGTCCACAGATGCGGTTCGTGCCTGCCAAGTCGGTGGAGCAGCAAGACATTCAGTCACTGCACCGCGTGCGGAGCCGCCTGGTCAGCTCGCGGACGCAACTGGCCAACCAGATTCGCGGCCTGCTGGCCGAATACGGGATCGTGCTGCCGGAACATGTTAGCCAACTGCGGAGCGGCTTGCCACTCATCCTGGAGGATGCAACCAACGAGTTGACCACTTTCAGCCGACGCCTATTTGCTTCGCTCTACGACGAGCTGTTGTCTTTGGAAGAAAAGATCCAGGCGATCGGCGAGCAAATCTGGGCCGTATATGAGGCCAGCGAGCCCTGTCGGCGAATCGCAGCGGTAGAAGGAATCGGTCCGCTGACAGCGACAGCGCTTGTTGCCGCCATTAGTGACGGAAAGACTTTTAAGAACGGCCGGCAGTTCGCCGCTTGGCTGGGCTTGGTACCCCGGCAGCATTCGAGTGGCGGGAAAGCGCGACTGCTCGGCATCAGCAAGCGTGGCGATCCTTATCTACGAACTCTCTTGATCCATGGCGCACGCTCGGTGGTGTACCGCGCCAGCCAAAAAACCGATCGTCGCAGTCTCTGGATTGCTGACAAGCAGCGCCGTTTAGGCATGTCGAAGGCCTGTGTAGCTGTTGCGAACAAGAACGCTCGAATCGTGTGGTCGCTGATTGCACGCGGAGAGTCGTACCGGCGGGCAGCGTAAAAACAAAAGACTCCTGTAGGAAAGGAAAAATTCCTGTCGAGATGCTGGAGCCGCTGAAGATGGCGCAAATGGCTGAGACCAGCTTCTTCAAAACCTGAGGGGGGCAGGGCCGCTACAGGCCGATGACCTGATTAGGAGAAGAAGCGCAGATTCCATCTGGGCCCGAGGGGCAGCCCGCTCCTCAGTTGTTCGAGGCCAAATATATGCACGCGTCTCTTTCTTAAAAGCGCCAGCCTTCGAAAGCTCTTGCTATCGGGATGGGTCCATATATGCCCCCTGTTTCCGCAGGGATCATGATACGAACTCCGATCTTTGTTGCAAGCAGTCGGTTGAGAGCGAACCGTCGCCGTGGCTGTGGGAAAGTGGAAAACGCGCAGCGTTTTCCAAGGGGGCGCAGCCCCCGTCTTTTCCACAGCTCTTGGCCGCCTCGCTCGCAAACTCCAAAGGCGTCCGGTACCCCAGGCTGCTGTGCGGCCGTTCCTGGTTGTATTCGGCCCGCCAGGCAACGATCTTCCGCCGCGCCTCGAACAAATTCCCGAACCAACTCACCCGCAGACATTCGTCCCGCAGTTTGCCATGAAAACTTTCCACACGCCCGTTCTGCATCGGTCGCCCCGGCTGGATGTGCACCAACTCGATCTTCCGCTCCATACACCAGGCCAGAAAATGCCGCTGGTCAGTTCCGGCCCATTGTCGCAGCGGATCACCTGCGGGGCGTCCGACGCGTCAGACACGAGGGGGTAACAGGTGAGAGTCTTTAGGGAGACTTTGTAAATACATCGAGGGCTGCAGCTCCAGCCTTCTTGCTCAAGCTGCCGGGCACAAACAACGTGTCACCGCCTTCCAGCAAAACGTCCTGTGCTTTGCCAGCTAGAACTTGTTTCAAGTTAATTGGTATTCCGCCAGCGGGCATGTTAGCGCCGGAGTGACGAATGATGCGCGAATGCCTGGCATCGGATGTCGAGGAGAGCCCTTGCGCAAGAGCGACCGCCTCAGTTACGGTCACCGTCTTGCGCTGACCCAGCAAAAAACCTCCGGGTTTGCGAACGTCACCAAGAATATAGATGGTTTCGGAAACCGGAACGCTGATGACATCGTTTGGCATGATCAGGATATTTAATTCGGACGGCTTCTCCTGTAACAACTCAGGAATGCTGATTTGAGCGATGCTGTGCGTACCTGTGGGATCGATCGTAGTATTGGGCAGCGGTAAGACACCCCATTTCAGTTCTCGAGCGATGCTGATCGTATTTCCCGCATCGTTTCGGAATCCGCCGACCATCGACATTACCTGCATTAAGGTCTTTTTGCCTTCCAGTTGTTGGGTCCCCGGCCGATTGACAGCACCAACAACGGAAACCGGCTGGCCGTGATATTCCGCGAGGCTGGCAGCGACTTGCGGGTGACGAATATACTTGGAAGCGGCCTGATCCAGCTCCAGTTCGAAGTCGTGAAGAGTGAGTCCGGCGGCCTTAACTCGCCCGAGCATGGGAAGGCTGACATTTCCATCAGGGTCAATCCGGTACGGCCGGTTGGTGGCTTCATCCATTCCAATTCCCTGAATAATGACTTCATCGTCCGGGCTCAGAGTATAGGTGCTGCGCAGTGATGTCCGTTTCGCATCTTCATTTACTGTTTCGGAGTGATCGATCTTGACCGAGCCAGGAATGTCTTGGGCCCTCAGAATTGACAATGAAGAGAACATCAGAGCCGACAGGCATACCAATTTCGCTTTTTGCATTTTTATTGGTCCTAATTCCGAACGGGTGTTCTCAGGGCTTTCGCTTGGACGTCCTCAATGATCAGATGATTGACGGTCACAATTAGGACTGAGGCCCATGGGCCTGTGCCTACCGCGGCGATTTCAAAGCAGAGGCTCGTGCGTTACTCAGGAAATTCGTGCCCACAACCGCCCTGCGCCGGAATGTGTTAACTTGGCGAGCTCATGACCAAACGAATTGGCATCCTGCTCAGGGCGGGTGGCCCAGGATTCGTTCGGCTCCTGTTGACACGGCGCACCCAGCGCGAGCATATCACCGCGAGTCAGCGGGAAGTTGGGGCGGCTGCCCCGTGTTTCGGTTCTCGGAACGTAGCGCTTTTCGGGTCCGCCGTTGATGATTAGCGAATTGGCGAATCCCACGTCAGCGACACGAGCTACGCTCCTGAACGCGATGCGCCGCTTTGCAAGACGCGCAGGTCGCCGATACAAACAACGAGACGCTGCCGTTCAGAGACGTTTTCGGGTCCCAACTCATGGAGACGCCGAACCATGAGTTGAATAGCTTCATGAGTGATTGCCAACAGTCGGCCTCGATCAGTTTCACGAAGCGCGTACTGGTAAAGCCAATCCCATGCGGATGTGGGTAGCTGTTTTGCGTCATTTGCCATGACGGCCTCCTGTGATCATCGCCTGCACAAGAGACCGTCGCCCGACTGGGCGCGGCGGAAGGTTGTGTAGTGGTGGTGTGAGCGACCAATCTACTCTTGTTTCCAGCGCAGCACAATCAAGGAACTGCCGCAGAGACTCGCGCGGGAGCCCCCAAAGCGCCCGGAGGGGACCCAGCTGCGCCTACTATCCTCCCCGAAAGCCTGAGGCGTGCCTTTTGCGTTTACTCGTCCGCCCCCTAACAAGAGTAGACCGCCATCGAGCGTGTCGGGGAAGCAAAGCTTCGGAACTAGTGCATCACAGGACGGATAATTGTATTTCGCGGTGTAGCACGCCATTAAGTTTCGGGTTGGCGTCCAACGAACGGACGTTGACGATCAAGCTAGAATAGAGAGATGCGGGTTTTGGAACTTCGCTTATGTCCGGATCAACCAGTGAGCGGACGCGCTTTAATGAGCGGCGGGTGACCGCGTAAGGAATTCCGGGCGCCCACCTCAGGGATTCCGGGCGGTGGTTTTTTCGAATGAATCGCGCAACCTCCGTCGCCGGGGACCAAACTCGTGTGCTGATTGGCGACCGGATGTGAAGCGCCAGCACGTCAGGGTTAGGACAAGCAGCTACAGCTAAGCGCATTGAAATGAACACTTGCGCAAAAAGGGGAGGGGGTACCGCACTCATTTTCCGCTCAACCGAAGCTCAGAAACGGCCCGTCGCGCCGATCACAATCCGGCCGGCACCAAATTGGGAAACTCGGTCTTTCAGCAGAATGTGTTAAGTTGACGGGCTCATGACCAAACGAATTGGCGTCCTGCTCAGCGGCCGCGGCTCGAATTTCGTGGCGCTGGCCGATAGCATTGCCAGTGGGCGCATCCCTGACGCCGAGATCTCCATCGTCGTCAGCAATCGCGAAGATGCCGCCGGACTCGCGCGGGCCGCGGAACGCGGGATTCCCGCGCGGGTAATTCCGTCGAAAGGCGTTGAGCGCGAAGCTTACGATGGGCTGGTCGTCGCCGCCCTCACGGAAGCCGGCGTCGATCTGGTCTGCCTCGCCGGATTCATGCGGCTTCTTTCGCCCCGCTTCATTGCCGCGTTTCCCGGCCGCATCCTCAATATTCATCCTTCGCTGCTACCGGCATTTCCGGGACTCGAGGCGCAGCGCCAGGCGCTGGACTACGGGGTAAAGTTCAGCGGCTGCACGGTGCATTTCGTGGACGAAAACCTCGATGCCGGACCGATCATCATCCAGGCGATCGTTCCCGTGGAACCGGGCGATACCGAAGAGACTCTCGCCGCACGCATCCTGAAAGAAGAGCATCGCATCTACACCGAGGCGGTCCGCCTGGTGCTCTCCGGCAAGTACCGCGTCGAAGGCCGCCGCGTGCTTGCGGCCTCCGGCCAGCACGAGGAGGAGCGACTGGCCGAGCGCGCCAAATCCCGCTAGTCTCGTTCACTTACCCATGGCCGCGCCCCACACATTCCGCCCGGTTGACGAGCAGCTTGCCGCGCTGCGCAAAGGCTCCGCCGAGATCATCCGCGAAGACGAATTGCGCGCTAAGCTCGAACGTTCCCGCGCCTCTGGTAAGCCGCTGCGGGTTAAGCTGGGCGTCGATCCCACGGCCCCCGACTTGCATCTCGGCCATACGGTCGTGCTGCGCAAGCTCAAGCACTTTCAGGATGAAGGACACACTGCGATTTTCCTCGTCGGCGATTTCACCGCAATGGTGGGTGATCCTACCGGACAATCCGAAACGCGCCCGCCGCTCACACGTGAACAGGTGCAGGCCAATGCGCAAACATACCTCGAGCAGGTTTACAAATTGCTTAACCGCGAGCGCACCGAGGTACGCTACAACAGCGAATGGCTCGGCGAATTGAGCGGCATCGATATTGTGCGACTCTGTGGGCATTACCGGCTCGCGCGCATGCTCGAGCGCGAAGATTTCCGCACGCGCCTGGCAAATAATCACCCGATATCCGTCCACGAGTTGCTTTACCCCTTATTTCAGGCGTATGACTCCGTGGCATTGAGGGCCGATGTAGAGCTCGGCGCCACCGAACAGAAATTCAACCTTTTGGTCGGCCGAGACATTCAGCGCGAATACGGCCAGGAGTCGCAGGTGGCGTTTACCATGCCCATTCTGGTGGGCACCGACGGCGTGCGGAAAATGTCAAAAAGCCTGGGCAATTACGTCGGCATTACGGAAACGCCCACGCAAATGTTCGGCAAGGTCATGTCGATTTCCGATGAGCTGATGTGGGCCTACTACGATTTGCTGACGGACTTTGCGCCGCCGGTGATCGTGCGGCTCAAGGAAGAAGTCCGCACCGGCGCCTTGCATCCCATGGACGCCAAAATGCAGCTCGCCCATTACATCATCGCGGGATTTCACGGCGAAGATGCCGCGCGCAAGGCCTCCGACGAATTCCGCCGCGTTTTCCGGGAGCGTGAAACACCAACTGAGATTCCTGAGTATCGGCTGAAACGCGTGTCAAACGGCACTGCATTTCTGCACAAAAAAGTCGGACCTATTGTCGAATCAACAGCGCCATGGCCTATCCCTCCAACTGGAAGGGAGAAATGGGCGAAGCTGCTGGTGTCGCTGGGCGAGATTCCGTCGAGATCCGAAGCCGATAGATTGATTAAGCAGAAAGCGATCGAAATAAACGATGCGCTAATGACAAATGTTGGAGCCGAAATTGACTTCAACAAACCGGCAATCTTTATGATCCGTGTCGGAAAGAGGACTTTCTTCCGCTTAGTTATCGAGCAGGCTTGAACGTCAAATCTGTCGTTGGGACTGTAGCGAGGAGTCGGTAGTGTGCAGTGACGGATAGGCCCTTGCGTTGCGGTAGACGCGGTCAAATATCACAAATGCGATTGCGATCATCACAAAGTCAAAGACGCTGGCTTCCGGACCCACGGTGCCGCCCGTGAGCCATCTCGGCCCGTGGAATGACGATGCCAGCAGGTGCCCCGGCGCGACGATTCCGCTATCCGGCACGGAGTAGAGAAAAGTCTCGCCAAAGTCATAGGCCGCATGGAAGCCGACGGCGAACCATAGCGTTCCCGTTCGGCGGAGAGTAAAGACGAGAAACATCCCGGTTACGAACACGCTTAGCGCGCCCACCGGCCCTTCGCCCGGATTGCGGAGGTGCACCGCACCAAACACACATGAAAGCAGCACCGCGCCAGGCCAGAAGCCCATTCCCGACGTCAGCGTAACTTGCAGATAGCCTCGAAACAGGAATTCCTCGGTGAGGCCGACGAGGAGAAATGCTCCAGCCCATTCGGCCGCATAGCGGGCGATCTCCGCGCCCGAAAGTTCCACACTGCCGAACGAATAGCCGCCGACGAAATGAATGGCGGATATGATCACACTGACCGTGATGATTCCCCAGATGAGTCCGACCCAGAAGTTCTTTCGGAATGCCTGTGCGAACGGCATCCCATACTCCGCAAACGGCCGCCGCTCGAGCCGGCTCATGATCAAGGCCGCGAGAATCGCGCTGGCGAAAGCGAGCCCTTCCTGAATTGCCAGGACGGCGGGCGTAATCGTGGCAGTTCGGCCGACGGCTGCTAACTGGATCGCCCGGCCCACAGTGGCCGCGAGCGTCAGCAATAGAAGGAAAAGAGCGACGTAGAGCGCCGCACGCCAGCCGGCGCGCACGCCATTGGGGCCGAAGAAGAGAGCGTGGAGCGGAAATGGGCTTTCGCCCGCCGGCGGCAGTTGCGGCGGCGGAGCCCCAGCGGCGGGCAAAGATTCAAAGTCGCTCATGAATCAGGCTCACGACAAGAATGTGTATAAATCCATATCGGAGCGACGGCTGTCCGCAGCATGTATGCTCAAGGCCGGCGCTCCGCCAAACGTGCCAGGCGGTTAAGGTAATCGCGGTTTCGGCGCTTGAGCGCGTGGCGCGTCAGGAGCCAATCGACGATCCGCGCGAATCGCCCCGCAATTTCATACTCGTTCGTGAAACGAACGCGAGTGCCGGCGTGACTGGAATCGCCGGCCGGTTCCAATTCCCAGCGCTCCGTGCCGCGCACACCGTACTCGTCTTCAAAGCGCCATTCAAAGCGGCGCGGCTTGTCGAATGCCGTCACCACCGCTGTATGGGAAAACGTACGGTTTGCCAATTTACCGGAAATGCGGACGCGCGAACCCGCGCGAAATTCCGATCCACAGCCCTGAGTTTCAAACGAACTCTGCATCTCCGGGCCATACCAATAGGGCATTCGCTGCGGAACGAAGAAGACGTAGATGTCCTGCGGCGGCGCCGCAACGGTTTGAGTCAGAACGATAGTACGCATGTTTCCGAAATGAATGTACCACGAGGATTACTCAGAAAAACTCCAGCGCCGCCGTGTGCGGGCGCTATTTCACGAATTCCGGGGATTGCCCTTTGCTCCACGGATCGTATGTCTGCGCGAAAAGGATTCGCTCATCGAGCGGCGGATGATCGTAGAACCAGATCTTCACGGCGGTTGAAGGCGCGGGCTCAGCTAGATCGATTTCGCCGAGAATTTGAAAACTCTGAGCCGCAACCCGCGGGGCGTCAGGGACGATCCCGTGAATGACTTCGAGGCCGTACTGATCGGCTTGGTGCTCGAGATGACGGCTAAAGGCGTTATCAATGGGGGTGAACACAAAGCTGAAAATCACAATGGCAAAAATGAACACGGGCAGCGAGGCCCAGTCATCTATGCCGCGGATGTCCCAAGTACCAACCAACCGCCGCAAGAGCCAATGCAAAAGGTGATATGCGGCAAAGAGAAACGCGAGCAAAACGCCGGCGGTAAAAAGGATTCCGTCGCGGATGTGATGGAGGACGTAATGCCCCATTTCGTGTCCAAACACGAAAAGTACCTCCGGCGTGGTCATTTGCATAATGGTCGTGTCCCACACTACGACGCGTTCGGACGCGCCAATGCCGGTTACGTAGGCATTCAGCTCATTCAGTTTCGAGCTTGCATTCATCACGTACATGCGTGATTCGGGAATCTGTTGGCCGGCGTGCCGGACAACCTTCTCAAGCGCGGCGGCAAGTTGCGGGTCGCGGGCAGCGAGCGGCCTGAACTGAAAAAACAATGGTTCCAGCACGACAGGCTCGACAAATATGAGGAACACCAGGATGGGCAGTGAACCAAGCCATGCGTAAAACCACCAGCGGCGTGCACTGCGGCGCACAAGAGCATAAAAGAGCCAAGTGAGGAGGACCGCCAGAACAAGCGAGGTCGCACCGCCCTTTATGGCGTCGAAAAGCCAGGAACTCCAATTCTGAACAGATTGACCGTAATAGCGTGCGAGCCAATGCCCTGCGACAGCACCCGGCAGACTCAAAAGTCCGAGCAGAATGAAAAACGGTACGCCAAAGATCACTGCCTGTAGAAATCGGTTCCCATATAGGCGCTCAGCTGAACTCCGCAGCCTCGGACCTACACGAACTTCAATCAGGAGCAGCAACCCGACCGCAGTGAAAAGAAAGTCGAGGAAAAAAAGTTCGTGGCGCGAGTGAGCGTATGCGATCGCTCGGGCTTCTTTGTCAGGAGGAAGAGTGTAGGGTTGCGGCTGCGGCGGATTCGAGGCTGAGGTCTGATCGTTTTGGCCTGAGAGCCGCAGCCCGCCCGCGGCATACTCGAGGTGTGAATTTTCCGAGGCGCCAAAAACAGCCGGAGTCGCGGCGCCAATGAGGAGTCCGCACGTTACTACGAGGACAAACCGATTTTTCGAAAACAAGTGCATGGCACGGCGCAACCGACGACTTCCTCAGGCGTCAGGTCCCGGCGGGATTGTCCCGGCTCAGCGGGATTACTGCCGGGGCCGCGGCTCAGAAGACGAAGGAACGATATCCTTCATGCGCAGGTAGGTGACAATATTGCCGTAAATCTCGTTGTTGTGACCGTAGTTCAGAATCAGCAGCCCCATGCGCGGAATCCTCGTGTGGCGCCCGCTCTCCTGCGTGATATCGATGACTTCGGCTCCTGAGGTATCGGTCAGTGAGGAATAAACACCATCGCAATACGCGAAAGCATCGTTTACAGCTTTGAGAAATTCGGCTTTCGTGCTCAGTTTTTCCAGATTTTTACCGGCATTGGGGTTTGGTTCTCCCTTGGCTTCCGAGCACCACAGGTAGTTGTAGTCGGCGACGTGTCCGACTTGCTGACCGAAGGTGCGGACTTCCTGCTGTGTACCAGGGCGCATGCCGTAATTCTCTTCGGGCATCTTTTCCGCCGAGCGCACGATATTATTGCGAACACCCATATAGGCGTTGCGCAGCCATGTGGAGATCGGATTTGCCAGATTCGCTTCTGCCTGTTGAGCCTGCGCCCCCGCGGGGATTGCTAAAGCAAATGAGAACAGTGCGACGCCAAGAATCTTTCGCATGAGATTTGCGTCCTCCCTAGTATCCGTTATGGGCCTGAATTTCCGCGCCCGCAGAACCTAAGAGTTATATCACAGCGTCTGGCGTGTTCGGCGACGGCGGCCTCGGACGTAAGTGTGCCTGTGGCAGGACAGATTTCCACAGCAGAGCAAGGATGCTACTACATATGGTGGGTTTATGCTTGACACCACAATAGTAGCGCCGGAGAATCCGATCGCTCCATTCGAAAAATCTCTGCTCTGCGGAGGCAGCGTGCGCTATTTGCCGGGCTGGACCGTACAGTGCATCAATCCGGGCTGCGCAGCTCGCGGGCATTGGCTGCGGGTCGATGCGGTCCCTGAGGAACATTGCAGCAATTGCGGGGAGCCGCTGCATAACGTCCCGCCGCCGTTGAGTCCGCAACTCAAGCTGAGACCTCGTCCGCTTACCAGCTATCGGCCCAATCGCCGCGCTGTGTAGCCAAAGAAAGCAGTGCCGCCTGCGCCAAGCTCCTCTTGCCGCTTCGGTTTCATCGGAGTGAAAGAAAGGCGGCCGGTGGGGGCCCGGCCGCCGTGGCATGGGGTTTTTGGAAGGAATGCCAGACGCAATCTGCGGCAGCAGCCGGGGGCAGCCGGCTCAGGAATCTCCTCGGTAAGGGCAGGTTACCGGGAGATCCATCGACCGCATATCACGCCGAACACGGGTATATCTTCTCGTTTGGTCGGGTATGGGTCTATGGTCCGGCCGACCCATCCGGCCGGTACGGAAGTACTTCGGCCTAAGTCTCTGGAGTGGTGTCCTTTACATCTTCGTCGGCCTGCTTCGTGGCTTTTGTGGTCTCATCCTTGGCATTTGCCTGAGGTTTGAGCTGCTGAATAGCCTTGCCCAGGCTGACGGCATTAGGGCCAGTCATTTTGGCCTGAAGATCGGAAAACGGGATGCCCAGATTATGTGAAACGTGCACCGCGGCAACGAACTGGCCAAAGTTCTTGAAGCCGCTTGCATCGGTCTTCAAGACCGACAGAGCGTTGGGCCCCGAAAGATTCAGCAGAGTTTCGAGTTTCGAGGCGAGTTGCGTATTGTGATCGAGAACGCCCCCGGGATTCTTGCTGGCCATGACAGAAGAATGCGGAGTAGCGGTTGGGGCGTTGCCAACATTTGATCGGCCGGACGGACCCGATCGATCAAGGCCCGGCGCCCCGGCACCCGCTGGTCCGAGTCCGGCACCGCCGCCATGCGCGTGTTGCGCGTGAATTTGCACACGGGCGCAAAGCGCGAGCGTTACGCCCAAGGCGGAAATCTGTATCCAGCGGTTCATGATGTGCCTCCTGCGTTTTGGGTTTTAGGGACGAAGACCTTTGCTGAACAATGCCGTTACGTTAACGCCAATTCCAAACGAAATTGTGTTCAGCGCGTATTGAGCGCTGCGGGCGTAGCCGACGCTGAGGTCAAGATAGGATGTGGGGCTAACGACGAGATTGGCGGCAGCGCCGTCATCATGCGTCAGCGCAGCCGCGCCCGTTGTCTGGTGCCCGGTCTCGAACGTCCGGCCATGACTCCCGTTGCCTACTTTGCTTGCCGGTCCCGCCGCGACTACTCGACTGACGAGGGTCTGCATGCCCCAAGGAGCGATGTCGTATCCAGTGAACGCTACGCTCACGCCGCGGACTACCGTGATTTCCGCGCCTCCCTCGAAGTGCGCGAGCGGCCCGAATGTCGCGAACGGGCGCATGAAATAGGGCGTATCCGTCACGGAATTAGCGAGGCCGACATTCACATAAGGCCTGAGCGGTCCGAAACTGTGGTCAAAGCGATTGCTCCAATCGAAGGTGAAATGCCCCGTGCTGAAGCCTTTCGACACCTCGCCGGTGGGCGCCGTCCCCATAACCGCGGTGGCGTAGTTAAGTATGGGTTGTTTCCAAGCGGCCCGGACGCTCAGGAAGATGTCACCGATACCGCTGGAGAACGTGGAAGTGGGCACGGCTGTGGGGCCGGCCGGCGATAACGAGCCAATGTGATCGAAGTAAATCGGGATGCCCGCGCGGACGCTGAAGTGGTCCGTCAAGTAATAGGTCGCCGAGGAGTTCAGAGCCATCACTTGTCCGTCGGCGTTCGTATCGCCTGCGAAAGACTCGTAGAGGACAAAGCGGCTGGGCTGAACCGCTGCGCTGCCTGACGACTGCGCCAATGCGACGAGAGGAACCGCGAAGCAAGACAGCAGAAGTAGGATGGACTTCCTGATTTCGCACATTTTGGGTCTATGTTTTTGTTGCCTTTATATTCAAGGTTTAGGCGACGATTTTCATTCTAAAGGTGTATAGATTCACAAGTTTACCGGGCCTTCACGCCGCAGCGCACCTGTCCATGAGGGCTAAAAAAGTCTAGGATGCGAACCTAAGCTGCGGTCAAAAGTTCGACGCGGCGAGCAGGATAGGCATCTAAACCCCCGATGAGCCTGCTGCGCCGCGAGGACAAGAGCTGTGGCCTCCCGACTTTGGAAATCCAACGTCTGGGTTGGTTGTTGGTTGCGCTGGTGTCCATTCTGGTGATCGCGACAGGCATGCCGGCCGAAGAGCAGGATTCGCATGGAAATGCGCCACGGCTCACCGCCGGAATGCTCAATGATGCGGAACTGAATGCCGGATTTCATCTTTTGTACGAGCTGAAGTTTGATGAGGCGCGTGAGCGATTCACAAAATGGGAAGAAAAACATCCCGCGCAACCTGTTGGACCAGCCCTGGAGGCGGCCTCCAGCTTGTTTGAGGAGTTCTATCGCAAAGGTGTACTGACATCAGAGTTCTTCCTCGACGACAAGCGGCTGCTGGGCGGAATTAAAGGCGATCCGGACACAATTCTGGACCGCCAATTTGCCGCGGCCGCGCAGCGCGCAGCGGAATTAGCTCGACGACGATTGCACAATCAGCGCCTCGATGCGGACGCGCTGTTTGCGCTTACCCTTGTCGAAGGCATGCAGGCGGACGATCTTTTTTTGATCCAAAGACGCCAACTCGAAAGCTTGCACCACTTGCGCGAAGCCGATCGCGATGCGCGCATCCTGCTGCAGATTGCGCCGGATACTGACGACGCCTACGTGGCGCTGGGCGCGGCGAATTACATCATCGGCTGCTTGCCGGGATATAAGCGCGCCATGCTGTGGGTGGGCGGCGTTCGCGGGGACAAGGCGCTCGGCATCCAGCAACTGGAGCGCGCCGCTTTGAGCGAACACACACATTATCTGCGGCCTTATGCACGATTGATGCTGGCGCTCGCGGCCCTGCGGGAGAAAGATACGGATACAACACGGCAGCAGCTTCGGACGCTCGTCGCGGAGTTTCCGGAAAATCCGCTATTCGCCGCCGAATTGGCAAAAGTAACGCCGGTAATCAGCGGCGCTTCCTCTATCGAATCGCGGTAACGTGCGGCTGATATCGAGCTGGGCGAACTAACGTGATTCAGTTGCGCTGCGGTAAGCGCTCTCGAGAAGCTCTTTGCCGGTGAAAAGCGCGAAATAAGGATAGTTCTGGCGCAGTCGATCCGAGCCGCCCGCTTCGCGATCGACAATGCTGAGCACGGCGGCCACATGAAGGCCGGCCTCTTCGACGATTTTCAGCGCTTCCAATGTGGACTCACCTTTCGTGCACACGTCGTCGATGATCACCACATTGCGAATCTTTTTTAGATCGAGTCCCTCGATCTGTTTTTCGAGGCCGTGCGCCTTGGGCTGTTTGCGAATCATGAACGCGGGTATGGGGCGGCCCTTTCCTTCTTTGGCGCGGAGGTAACTGACGGCGGCAACAGCCGCTACGATCGGGTGCGCGCCGATGGGAGGACCGCTGATCGCGTCGGCGTGGATTCCTTTCTCATCGAGCAGATCCAGCACCGCGTTAGCCGTGAGAAAAGCGCCTTCGGGATCCAGCGTGGTGAGCTTGCAATCGAAGTAGTAATCGCTCTCCTGCCCTGAGGCCAGTTTCACCTTGCCCCACACGATAGACTTGCGTTGCAGCAACTCTTTCAGGCTTTGTTTGTAATCGCTCGCCAAATGCAATCTCCGGAAGAAATGCTCGCAGTACGGACTGGCACACTATCATAATTGCAGGTTTGCCGTGCGCATTGCCTTGACCCTGCCGGAAACGATTTGTTAGCGTTAGATTTTCTTACTACAGCGAAATTGCCCATGGATACCATACAAGTCACGCTTCCCGATGGCTCGAAGCAGGAAGTCGCGCGCGGCACAACGCCCGCGGAGATCGCGCGAAAGATTTCGCAGGGCCTCGCGCGCGAAGCGCTGGTGGCCCGGGTTGGTGCTGGCCGCACGGGCGCAGATGGCGAACTCATCGATCTTTCGCGCCCACTCGAAGAGGACACCTCGCTTAAGATTCTGACGTCGAAAGATCCGGAAGCGCTGCAGGTCTTCCGGCATTCGGCGGCGCATCTGCTGGCGGCGGCCGTGCTCGAGCTTTTTCCGGACGTGAAGCTGGGCGTAGGGCCGCCGATCGATTA
>Ga0070740_10002736_pt1 | contig 19922 bp, 21 predicted proteins | sample Coa_R2_FD_67286 | JGI IMG/M metagenome (GOLD analysis project Ga0070740, IMG submission 67286) | Surface soil microbial communities from Centralia Pennsylvania, which are recovering from an underground coalmine fire - Coalmine... | ecosystem: Environmental > Terrestrial > Soil > Unclassified ...
TGCACGAAAAGTCCCCTCCACAAAAAATATGGAATTCTGGTGAGTGCATCCGACTTTGGTAGCGGGCAGTGCTGTCCTCTCGAATACCCGTAGTAACTTTACACTACGGCCAAATGCCCTATATGAAAAAGGGCCTCGCGCATCGGCGAGGCCCCGGTTTCTCTCGGAGAGTGCCTAGGTTATTGCACGCAGCCGTTCGCGTTGTCGCTCCACAGGGGCTGCGTCGGGAACGTACCGGTCGAGAAGCCGGTGTTCTGCAGGCCTTGCCAAGCGCACAGGTCGCCGATTTCGTTTCCGCTCGAGTCCGTCCACCCGGAGCTCGGCTGCGGATCGGTTTCGGTCTCCGCTTCCTCGTGGCCGCCGACGATCGTCACGCCGTCGTTCGTACCGGGATAATTGACCGAACCGGCGCCGCAGTTGGCTCCGCCATCGGGCATGTACGGCTGGTTCGTGAACGAGATCGTGCCCTGCGTACCGGACTCGGCGCTGTGCCAGGCGCACCATTGCGTCGCGAATCCGGACGGATCGTGACCCTGTTCGATGGCGACGATATAGTTCGCATCGGTGCCGGCGAAACCGAAGTGGCTGACTGCGCGCTTAGCTTCGCTGCCGACCGCGCTGCTGCTCGGACGGCTGGGCACGTACGACGTGTCGATCCACGTTCCGGCGAGCGTGGCGTCGTTGTTGATGTTCTGAACGTTGTCGGAGTATTGCGAGACGGTGCCGTTCCATTGGCTGCCGTTCAATCCCGACATAAACGAGTTGAGCGTCTTGTAGACGGAGTTGCTCGTGTTCCATTTGCTTCCCCAATAGACGATATAGATCTTGGGGTTGTGCTGAACGGGGCCGCCGTTCCAATTCAGAACGCCGGATACCATATACTGGAGTTTGGACATCGTACGGGCGCCGGGCCGAATCGAATTCGCGACCGCGCGCGTAGGAACCAGGTGCAGCGTGAGGCCTTCGTCCTGAATGACCGGTTTGAAGGCCGGTGCGGCGGGCAGCGAATTCCCCGAATGTGCGATTGACTGCGGTGCCGTTTGGACCGGAGCGTTCGTACCGGCTCCCGAGCACGCAGACAATAATCCGGCGATAGCAGTTAAAGCCGCAATCCTACTGAGTTTTTGCACGTATGACCCTCCACAGTGCTGTGCAAGCAGTGAGATGGGCCGGACTTTTGTCGCCTTGGATGGTGCCATCCTACGTGCACTGGTCCGAAAGATGACCGTTTGCCCGAAAGTCCTAACGGTTTTGTCGGATGTCTAGACGAGGACGACTCGTCCGGTCTCCAGTTCGTACACCCCGCCCGCGACCTCGATCTCGCCTTTGGCCGCCGCCTCGGCCAAAATGGGCGTCGACGTGCGCAGGCGCCGGACGTTGAGCCTGACGTTCTCGATGACCGAGTTGCGCCACCACTCGCCGTGCTCGTGCCGCGCCTGCTCGGCCGCCGGCACGATCGGGTGCACGAGCGCGTCCATGTGGCCCGGCAGCGGTTTCCCGGTTTCTACGAAGTCCATTGCGGCCTTGACCGCGCCGCATTTCGTGTGTCCCAGAACCAGGATGAGCGGCGACTTGAGCACCGCGGTCGCGTACTCGATCGACCCGAGCGCCGCCTCGCTGACGAAATTGCCGGCGAGACGAACGACGAAGATGTCGCCCGGATCGTGATCGAAGACGGTCTCGACCGGCACCCGCGAATCGGCGCAGCCCAGCACGGTCGCGAACGGGTGCTGACCGCTCGCCAGCTTGGTCACCGCGGCAAGCGATGCGCGCGCGCGCGTCGTGCCGGCGACGAACCGGGCGTTTCCGTCCATGAGGTTTTTAAGAGCGGCTTGTGCAGACATCGGCGGTGCTTCGTTTGCGCTTTTGGCGGCGGAGGGTAGCAGTGCGCCGGCGACCGCGCCGGCGGCGGTGTAGAGAAACGCTCGACGGTTCGTCATGAAGCCCTTTCTCCTTTTTGTCGGGGGAGAGAGCAGGGCATTGCCTCCAGGCGGCGGCCTTGTCCTTGCGCCGGGGCCGGGGCCTCTGCTATGATGTCCGACGGCTCCGAAGACCGCGGCCGGGCCCCCAGGCCCTCAATAGAGATGCGCAAGCATCGACGGCTGCCGAGGACGTGAATCAGTGTATCCCGAGCGGCAGCTCTGGGCCTGCGATGAACGCGTTCCTCCGGTGCGGAGGGGCGCATTTTTGTTTTACGGAGCGTCAAGTGCCAACCGCAAAAAAATCAGACGCGATCGGTGAACTCAAAGATCGTCTCGCGCAAGCGGGCAATTTGTTCTTCACCAACTATGCGGGTTTGACCGTCGAGGAGATCACGCGCCTGCGCGGCGAGCTCCGCAAGGACGGCAGCACGTATGCGGTCGCAAAAAATACGCTGTTCTCGATCGCTGCCGGCGAAGATCTCGCTAAACAGCTCGAGCAGTACCTGCACGGTCCGACGGCGATCGTATTTGCCGGAACCGATCCGGTCGCGCCCGCCAAGGCTCTAAAGAAATTTTCGGACGACGTCAAGTCGATCGAAGTGAAAGCGGCTTACATCGAAGGCCGCGTCGTCGGTGCGGATCAAGTCAAAGCCTTGGCCGCGTTGCCGTCGCGCGAAGAACTGATCGCCAAAATGGTCGGTTCGATCGCAAGCCCGCTGCGCGGTCTGGTCACCGTGCTGTCCGGGAACCAAAGCGGACTCGTCCGCGTCCTCAACTCCATCCGCGAGAAAAAAGAAGCCGCGGGTTCGAACGCTTAAAGGAGAGACTCACGTATCATGGCAGTTGCCGAAATCATCGATTCGATCGATAAACTCACCGTGCTCGAGCTCGCGGATCTGGTCAAGCAGCTCGAAGAGAAGTACGGCGTCAGCGCCGCCGCTCCGGCGATGATGATGGCCGCTCCGGGCGCAGGCGGCGGAGCAGCCGCACCGGCTGCGGAGAAGACGGAATTCGACGTCATCCTCACCAGCGCCGGCGCCGAGAAGATCAAGGTCATCAAGGCCGTGCGCGAGATCACGAGCCTGGGCTTGACCGAAGCCAAGACCTTCGTCGAGAGCGCGCCCAAGCCGGTCAAGGAAGGCGTGAGCAAAGACGAGGCCGAGGCCGTCAAGAAGAAGCTCGAAGAAGCCGGCGCGTCGGTCGAAGTCAAGTAAGCTCGGCTCGAGCAAGAAAAGGGGAGTGTGCCTCGCGGCACGCTCCCTTTTTATTTTATAGTGCTATACTTTCGGCAGGGTGGGTCCGGAAGGGTCTTTCTGATCGGACTAATCGGAGGTGCTAAAATATGCGCAGATTCTCGATTTCCTTCGCGGCCCTGATCTTCGCGTGCGCTGCCGTGACTCAAGCAGCCGACTCGCCGACCATCGTCATGCCCTCGCAGCTGAAGTGGAGCGGAGCCGGTTTGCCCGCCGGCATGTGGATGGCCACCGTCGCCGGAAACCCGAACGGCACCGGGGTCTACGTCGTTCGTATCAAGATGAACTCGGGCGCGAAGTTCCCGCCGCACACGCACGGGAAGACGGAGCGCGTCACCGTTCTCCAAGGCACGCTCATGGCCGGAATCGGCTCGAAATGGGACGCTTCAAAGATGATGGCGCTGCCGGCCGGTACGTACGTGATCATGCCCGCCGGCGTTCCTCACTACGTGATGGCAAAGGGAATTGTCGTTATTCAAGTCTCGGGACAAGGTCCGTCCACCACGAACATGCTCGGCGGAGGGCATATGAGCATGTAGCATAGGCGTTCGCCGTGCTAACGAGAAACGGGCCTTCGAGCCCGTTTCTTTTTTCAGGGGAGCCGATGCATTCTGCCGCGCAACCGCCGGTTGCCACGACCGCGCTGATCTACGTCGTCGTCATCGCGCTCTTCGTTTGGCGGATGATGCGCCCGGCTCGCGTGAGCGTCGCGCGGATCTGGAGCCGGCCGATCATCCTCGTCCTTATTACTGCCGTGGTCATCTGGGCCGAACAAGTCGCTTCGCCGTCGGCGCCCTCGCTGGTCGCGGCGGTGACGCTCGCCGGAGTCCTTGCCGGCGTGCCCTTGGGCATCGTTCGCGGACGCCACAGCGACGTGCGCGCAACCGATCGGCCCGGCGTGTATTACGTGCATTCTTCGCCCTTGGTCGTCATCGTATGGCTCGTTGCGCTTCTCGCGCGGGCCGCGATCCGGTACGCGATGCCCCAAGCGTCGCACGTGGCCGTGATTTGGAGCTTTGGCCTGCTGGGCTTTGCGGCGTCGGCTATCGCCGTTTCCGCGTATTTGGTTCACCAGAAGCTGATCGCGGTGCAACAAGGCTCCGCGGCGCAAGTAAGCAAAGCCGGAGGTACCTAATGCAGCAGCCCGCACGTCGTTCAAACATCCCCGTCTATATCGCGCTGGCCGTTCTTGCAGCGATCCTCCTTTGGACCGTTTCGGCATACAATGGGCTTGTGGCCGCCGATCAAGCGGTTCAGGCGCAGTGGGGACAGGTGCAAAACGTCTATCAGCGCCGCGCCGACCTCGTGCCCAACCTCGTCGCCACCGTCAAGGGCGCGGCCAACTTCGAGAAGAGCACGTATATCGCCGTTACGCAAGCGCGCGCATCCGTCGGACAGCTCCCGCCGGACGTGCTCAAGAACGCAACCAACGATCAGGCCGCCCTCAATCAATTCGCCCGCGCGCAGGATAACTTGGGCAGCGCGCTCTCGCGGCTGCTGGTGGTCGTCGAAAACTATCCGCAGCTCAAGGCGAACGAGAATTTCTTGACGCTCCAATCGCAACTCGAAGGAACGGAGAACCGCATTGCCGTGGAGCGGCGCAGATATAACGAGCTCGCCCAGGCTTTCAACACACGGCGCAATACGTTTCCTACTGTCATGGCCGCGGGTATGTTCGGCGATCGTTTCAAGAACAAGGCGTACTTTCAGGCCGCCCCGGGAGCTCAAAGCGCGCCGCAAGTAAACTTCCCGTGAAATCGATCGATCCTCGGAGAATCCGCTCCGCGATCGACGCCGCCGAGGCCGGAACCAGCGGACGGATCGGCGTTCGCGTTACGGACGAGCCTTCGGACGACACGCTCGCCTTGGCCCGCGCCGATTTCGAGCGCGCGCGCCTGCACGAGCATCCGGCGAAAAACGCAGTGATCTTCTTGATCTCTCCGCGCGCCAAACGCTTTGCGGTTTTCGGCGGAGACGCGATTCACGCCGCTGTCGGCGACGCGTTTTGGAACGACTTGGTTGCGGCGATGACGCCGTTCTTTGCCCGTAACGATGCAACCGGGGGCGTCGTCTTCGGCATAACGCGCATGGGCGAACGCCTGCGCGAGCACTTCCCGAAGGAGTCGTGACCGCTTGATCGCTGCGATGATTTTGGCGGCGCAGCTCGCTTTGCCGCCGCGTCCCGACGACTACGTGACGGATACCGCGGGGGCGTTGTCCGCCTCCGCGTCGCAGCGCATTCGAAGCGAGTTGCGCGACTACCAGCGGCAGACGGGTCATCTCGTCCTCGTGTGGATCGGCGGGACGACCGGAGATACGCCGCTTGAAGACTGGACCATTCATGCGGTCGAAAAATGGAAACCGGGAAGTCCGAAGCTCGACGACGGCGCGGTGCTGTTCGTCTTCATGCGGGATCGCCGCGTTCGGATCGAGGTCGGCTACGGGCTGGAAAGCTCGCTCACGGATGCGCAGGCGAGCCGGATCATCCGCGATACGATCGTGCCCAAGATGCGTGCGGGCGACGTGGACGGCGCCGTCGCGAGCGGGGTCGATCGCATGCTGCGTACGATTACTCCCTCGTTCAACGGCGCGAGCGCCGCACCGGAAGAGACCGCGGCGTCTTCGAGCGATACGGCCGCAAGTATTATCATCGGGCTGATCGTCTTCGGCGCGTTTGTGCTCTTACTGGCTCTGGCTTTTCGCCGAAGGGGCCGCGGCGCGTGGTATTTCGGCAGCGGCCCCTATATCGGCGGATTCTCAGGCGGCGGCGGGTTTTCGGGAGGCGGATTCTCCGGCGGAGGCTTCTCGGGCGGGTTCGGCGGCGGCTTCGGCGGCGGCGGCGCCTCCGGCGGCTGGTAGCGGCGCCGAACTTACCATATCGCGCACTGCTGCGATCTCGGGCGCACCATCGGGTCGCCGAGTTTGCAGAAGAAGGCCTTGGCAAATTGCGGCATGTCGCTCAGCGTCTGATTGACGCGGAACTTGTCGTATCCGTGCACGTCGGTCTGCGCGAGTAAGCGGACGAATTCGGGGCGTTCGGCGCTGGCCCACACCTGTGCCCAGCCCATGAAGAAGCGCTGTTCGGGTGTAAAGCCGTCGATGACGCGCCGCGGATGCTGCGCCTGCCATTTCTCGAACGCCTTATACGCGATCGTCAGTCCGCCGAGATCGGCGATCTCCTCACCCTCGACCTGCTTGCCGATCTCGTTCACGCCGGGAAGCGGCTGCAACGCGTTCCACTCGTTGACGACGCACTGCGCGCGGGCATTGAAGCGCGCCGCGTCCGCAGGCGTCCACCAGTCGGTCAAGTTTCCGACCGCGTCGAACTTGCGCCCGGAATCGTCGAAGCCGTGCGTCGACTCGTGGCCGATGACCGCGCCGATGCCGCCGTAGTTGACGGCCATGTCCGCATCCTTATTGAAGAACGGCGGCTGCATGATGCCCGCGGGAAAGACGATCTCGTTGACGGTCGGATTGTAGTAGGCGTTGACGGTCGGCGGCGTCATGCCCCACTCCGTGCGGTCGACTGGGCGGCCGATCTTGGCGTTCTGGTAATCCGTTTGGAAGAGCGCCGAGGCCAGGACGTTGGACGCATAGGGGCCGCGCGTGACGGTGAACTTGGAGTAGTCGCGCCATTTGTTCGGGTAGCCGATCTTCAGTTCGAACGCGTCGAGCTTCTTTACCGCCAGTGCGCGGGTCTGCGGCGACATCCACGAGAGCGTCGAGAAGTCCGATCGCAGCTCGGACTTAATGTTTTGCACCATGGCCAGCGCCGAAGCTTTTGCAGACGGCGGGAAGGTCTTCTGAACGTAGAGCTGCCCGAGCGCCTCGCCCAGGTTGTTGTCCGTGGAGCCCACGCACTTTTTCCAGCGCGGGAGCTGCGCGCGCGAGCCCTCGAGCGTCTTGTTGAAAAAGTTCCAATGCTCGTCGACAAACGCTTGCGGGAGCGCGTTGGCGTAGGCGTTTACGACTTGCCAGCGCAGGTACGTGTGCAGATCGGAAGCGGACATGGACGAGACCGCGTCGGAGACCGCTTTAAAATACTGCGGTTCCTCGACGTTGAGCGCGACGGACGGCCCGACGCCGTTTGCCGTAAAGAAACTCGCAAGCTGCAGTGCCGGCGCGTTTGCCGCCGCTGCAGTCAGCGTCGTCTTGTGGTAAACGGCCGCGGGATCGCGCTGCTCGACGATGGTGAGCTGATTCTTTGCAAGATTGGTCTCAGTCGCCAGCACGCTCGCCGCTTCGGCGGAAGCTTGCGCGGGCGAATCGCCGAGGAGTTGGAACATCTTTTGCAGGTGCGTCTGATAAGCGGTCAGGATCGCTTTGCTCTTCTCGTCCGTGCGCGTGTAATAGTCGCGATCGGGTAGGCCCAAGCCGCCCTGTGCCAAGTCGGCCAGGTTCTGCGTGCTGTTCTTGAAATCGGGTGACGGCCCGAAGCCGAAGAACGCGTTCACGTTTGCCGCCTGCAGCTTGGCCAGCGTCTGCCCGATGTTCTGCGGCGAAGCGTTTTCCGCCAGGTCGAGCAGCGGCGCGATCGGTTTGACGCCCGCTGCGGTTATTGCCGCCATGTCCATGCACGAGGCGTAGAAGTCGCCGATCTTTTGATCGTTGCTTCCGGCCGGCGAGGCCGTCGCCGCGGTCCGATCGAGAATCGAGTGCAAGATCTCTTCATTGCGGTCGGCGAGCTGCTGGAAACTCCCGTAGCCCGGATAGGCCGCCGGAATCGGATTGTGCTTGATCCATCCGCCGTCGGCAAATTGATAAAAGTCGGCGCACGGCTTGCACGTCCGGTCCAAGTTCGCAAGGTCGATGCCGCTGCTCAAGCCCGCCGCGGCACGCACGTGCGGGTCGACCAGCGTGAGGGCAAGGACGGCAGCGGCCGCGGACAAGCGCAGCGCGTTTGAAAGTGAAAGGCGCATGGTTCCTCGATACTCCTTACCGGGAAGATTGGCGCCGCGTCGCGCCGCACCCGCCCTTGTACTGGTTGTAGAAGCCGGGGTAGCTCAGCGGCGTAGCGCAACTCTCGTCGGGATTATACCGGCCGAAGAGGGACGGATTGGCGGCGAACTCGTTTTCCAACGCGCCGACGCGATGGACGTCGCTCGGATGGTCCGAGATGAACTCGGGCGGATTTGCAAGATTCGCGTTCTCGAAGGCCTGCATCAGCCAGACCATACCGTAGGGGTCCAGTCCGGCCTGCGCGCAGGTGACGGCGCCTTTTTGATCGGCATTTTCTTCGACGTTGCGCGAGAAGTGGAGCGACTCCAGATTGGCCGCGATGTTGATCAGCGAGTTGGCGATCTGGTTGTTGCCGCGCCCAAAGAGCAGTGCCAGACCCGTGGCCACGAGCGAAAGCTGCTGATCCTTCTCGTACAAATTGTACACGTCGTGATGAATGTCGTGAGAGGTTTCGTGGCAGAGCACGCCCGCGAGCTCTTCCTTGTTCTTGACGAAACGCATCATCGCCGTCGTCACGTACACGTTGCCGCCGGGAACGGCAAACGCGTTCGGGGAGCTCTCATTGACCAGGATGAAGTGGAAGGGGACGAAGTATTGCGGGTCCGCCACGCGTTTGATGCGCGCCGCGATCGGGTTGAGGATGTTGTAGTACGGCGAGCTGCCGACGATCTCACCCTTTTGCTGGAGTTGCTGGTACTCTTGCTGGCCGATCTGCATTTCGGTCTGCTCTTCACTGGTATAGGCGTACGCCGGCGCTGCGCAGGCAAGCGCGAAGGCGGCGGCGGTCAGCAGGGCAACGAGACGATTCATCTGGTCAATTGTTCCTCTCGATAGCAGAACGAAAACGAAACGAGCGTCCTCTCGCGGGAGGGCGCTCGTTTGGACCGGCCTTCGGCTGCGCCTAGTGAACCAGGAACGCCACGAGCAGCAGCGCGACGATGTTCAGGACTTTGATCATGGGATTAATCGCCGGGCCCGCGGTGTCTTTGTACGGGTCGCCGACTGTGTCGCCCGTCACTGCGGCCTTGTGGGCATCGGAGCCTTTGCCGCCGTTGTGGCCGTCCTCGATGTACTTCTTGGCGTTGTCCCACGCACCGCCGCCGCTGGTCATCGCAATGGCCAGAAACAGCCCGGTGACGATGGCGCCGACCAGGATGCCGCCCATGATCTGCGCCGCAGCGATGCCGCGGAAGACGCCGATCGCGCCCAGGATGACGACGACGACGGGAACGCCCACGGGGATGAGCGCCGGAACGATCATCTCTTTGAGCGCGGCTCGCGTGACGATGTCGACGGTCGACGCGTAATCGGGGCGGGACGTGCCCGCCATAATGCCCGGATTGTTCTTGAACTGCATGCGCACGTTCTCGACGACTTTGCCGCCCGCGCGTCCGACCGCTTCCATCGACAGCGACGAGAAGAAGAACGGGAGCATGCCGCCGATGAGCAAACCGGCCAGCACGAACGGGTTGTCGATCGTAAAGAACGTAGCCGTGTTCTGCGCGCACGCGAGATGCTGCTCGGTGCACCGGTTGCCGAGCTCTTGAAGGAACGATGCGAACAGCACGATTGCGGCCAGACCCGCCGAGCCGATGGCATAGCCTTTCGTGACTGCCTTGGTCGTGTTTCCGACCGCATCGAGGGGATCGGTGACGCCGCGCACGTCGGCCGGCAGGTCCGCCATTTCGGCGATACCGCCTGCGTTGTCGGTAATCGGCCCGAACGAATCGATCGCGACGACGATGCCGGCCATCGAAAGCATCGCCATGACCGCGATGCCCACGCCGTACAGCCCCACGAGCGCGTACGAGCCCAGGATGCCGGCGACGATCACCAGGCCCGGCAGCGCGGTGGCCTGCATGGAAACGGCCAATCCGCTGATGATGTTGGTCGCGTGTCCGGTGATCGACGCGTTCGCGATGCGGCGAACCGGCGAGTATTGCGTGCCGGTGTAGTACTCGGTGATCCAGGTGATGAGGCCGGTCACCGCAAGACCGATCGCCGCGCATCCCCAAATGGCCGTGGGGCTCACGACGTGCGCCGCGGCTCCGCTGCCGACGGTAATCCCGCCTGCGCCGAACTCCTTGACGGTTATGAAGTAGAAGACGATCGCCGAGAGAATGCCCGCCACGCCCAGACCGACGTACAGCGAGTTCATGATCTTCGCCCGGTCGACTTTGCCCATCCCTACGAAGAACGTGCCGACGATCGACGCGACGATCGAGATGGCACCCAGAATAATCGGGAACGTCGTCGCGCCCGGAACGCTCGACAACACGAGATTGCCCAGCAGCATCGCGGCGACCGTCGTCACGACGTACGTTTCAAATAAGTCCGCGGCCATGCCGGCGCAATCGCCCACGTTGTCGCCGACGTTGTCGGCGATCACGGCTGGATTGCGCGGATCGTCTTCGGGAATGCCCGCCTCGACTTTGCCGACCAGATCGGCGCCGACGTCGGCGGCCTTCGTATAAATGCCGCCGCCCAGACGGGCGAACACGGAGATCAGCGAACAGCCGAACGCCAAACCGATCATCGCGCCCAGCGACTTGGCGACGTCGCCGTTGTTGATCGAAAGCAGCACCCAGTAGTATCCGGCAACGGCGAGAATGCCCAGGCCGACGACCAGCAGGCCCGTAATCGCGCCGCCCCGGAACGCGACGTTGAGCGCCGGACTCAGCCCGCCGCGCGCGGCTTCCGCGGTGCGAACGTTTGCGCGCACCGAAACGGTCATCCCGATGAAACCCGCCGCGCCCGAAAGAATCGCGCCGATCAAAAAGCCGGCGCCGGTTTCCCAGCCCAGCCCGAACGTGATGACGATGAAGAGGACGATAGCGACGATGGCCACCGTCGTGTACTGGCGCTTCAAGAACGCCATCGCGCCCTCTTGAATGGCACCGGCGATCTCCTGCATCCGCGCGTTGCCGGGCGAACGCTGGAGAATCCAGTTTATAAGGTACAGACCATACAGGATGGCGAGGACCCCCGCGCCCACGCCCAAATAGATGGCAACGTAGGTGCCAATCCCACTCTCAGAGCTCATTCGTATCCTTACGGGTAAGTGCAGTACATAGCCGCCAGGGTCGTTTTCGACGCATCTGGGCGGATATTGGTCGGTCGGTTTGCCTTATACCGGCGGCGCTTCCTGCTCTCAGGCGTACGGCGGGCGCCTGGTTACCCGGCACCCTTGCCGAAGCGCTCGTGCGACTCGCGGATGATGCGGCGCGCGAACGCGGCGTCTTCCCAGCCGGCTGTCGAGGTCTGCTTGCCTTCGAGCGCCTTGTACGTCTCGAAGAAGTGCTGGATCTTGCGGATCGTGTGCGGGAAGATCTGCGTGAAATTGTGGACGTCGTCGAAGGAAGGCTCGCCGACCGGAACGGCGAGCACTTTGTCGTCCTCTTTGCCCTCGTCCAGCATCTTGAGCAGACCGATCGGCCGCGCCGCGACCAGGCAGCCGGGAAACGTCGGTTCGATTGTCAGGATCAGCACGTCGAGCGGGTCCCCGTCCAGCGCGAGCGTCTGCGGCGCGAATCCGTAATCGCCGGGGTAGTGGATCGGCGAGTGCAGCGCGCGATCGAGTTTGAAAATGTCCAGGCCTTTGTCGTACTCGTACTTGTTGCGCGAACGCTCCGGAATCTCGACGACCACGTTGATCTCGTCCGGCGCGCGCTCGCCGAGCGGCAAGTGCAAGTAGTTCTTCGGAGTCGGAATCGGCATCGCTGGCTGTTGCCCCTCGGCGCTTGCCCGGTCCTTTGACTTGAGGATGAGCGCGGCCGGCATCGAAGCACGGCAGTGATGGAAGAAGTCGAGTTCCTCGTTGCCGGGTGCGGCCCGGCGGGCGGTGTTGCGGCGCGCGAGGCGGCGCGCGCGGGCATCGAGACGCTGGTGCTCGAGAAGGACAGCGTCGTGGGCGCCAAGCGCGTCTGCGCGGCGGGTCTGCGGCCCGGCTTCTGCGGGACGTTCGATCTGCCGCGGGATATCGTGCACTGCGATACGCCTCGCCTGGCGCTATTCGACACGGCCAGTCGCGAGTACGAAGTCTTCTTCGGCCCGGGCCATACCACGACGCGCGAAGAGCTCGACGGAACGATCGCGCAAGCCGCGCGCGCCGAAGGCGCGCAGATTCGCACCTCGGCGCTCTTCCGATCGCTGCGCCGCGACGGCAATCGTATCGTGGCCGAGTACGCAGACCTGCATACGGGAGAGCGGCGCCGCGTGCGCGCGCGTTATGTCTTCCTGGCTCAGGGCTCGACCGCGAAATTGGAAGACGGCGAGTTCGCGTTCGAAGGCTGGCAAAGCGGTTTGATCACGACCCTGCAGTACCGCGTCTACTTGGAACGGCCCGCTGCGGCAATTGCCTATCAGACGCTCGAGATGCATTATTTTCCCGTCCAGGACGGACGAATGACCGTTGCATGGATGTTTCCCAAACGCGATCACTTGGCAATTGGACTGGGCGTCATGGGAAAGATGGCCGGAGCGCAGCTGCGCTCGGAGCTGGACCGTTTTACGGAGCGCGTCGCGGCGCGGCTCTACCCTTCGATCGCACATTCGGTGAAGACCGAAGGCCATTTGCTCTACGGAAGCGTGCCGCGCCCGGCAATCGCTGCGGACGGCGTGATGGTAGGCGGCACGGCTGCCGGACTGGTCGACGCGACGAACGGCGAGGGCATCTTCGAGGCCGCAATGAGCGGCCGCATCTCCGCGCAGGCAATTTCCGAATCGCGCCGGACCGGCCGCGCCGCGCACGCGCTGTACGATCGCGCGGTCAAGAGCCGCTTCTACCGCCGTTTGCGCCACCGCGCGCGTTTGATGCGCTTCTTGGAGCGGCGCCCGTCGCGGTATGCGCTGCTTTTCGGCCAGCTTGCCGAGTCGCCGAGGTTCGCCGATATTCTGCAGCGCGAAGACCATGAACGGTCGGTGCTTGACAAATTGTACTTATATGGACAAGCGGCACGTTTTGCGCTCCGAGCTTAAGTAGTTGCTCGTTGCGATCACCGATGCCGAGTTTCGCGAGCTGCGCGATGCGATCAAGGAGCGGTTCGGCATCTATTACGACGACACCAAGCAATTCTTGCTGCAGAGCCGGCTGCAGACGCGCTTGGTCAAGCGGAGCGTCCCAGACTTTCACGCGTATTATAAATTCTTGTTGAGCCATCCGGAGCGTCAGGCGGAGTGGGACGAGCTCGCGTCGGTGCTCTCGAACAACGAAACCTATTTCTTTCGCGAACGCGCGCAGCTCGACGTGCTGGTGAAGGAGGTCGTGGACGAAGCCCTGCGCTCGGCGTCCGGACGCGTCCGCGTCTGGTCCGCGGCCTGCTCGACCGGCGAAGAACCGTACTCGCTGGCGATGACGCTGCTCGAAACCCGGCGCTTAGCGCCGTCCCAGATCCAGATCAAAGCCAGCGACATCTCGCCCCGCGCGCTGGAGAAGGCGCAGGTCGGGTTTTATCGGGAACTCAGTTTTCGGGCGACGCCTCCCGAAGTGATCCAAAGATACTTTCGCGCGTTCCAGGGCGGGTTCATGATCTCCGACGACATCAAGCGCATGGTCGACTTCTTCCGAATCAATCTGCTGGACGAACAAGCCGTCGCCAAGGCCGGCCCGGTCGACGCGATCTTTTGCCGGAACGTGCTGATCTATTTCGACAAAGAGACGCAAAAGCGCGTCGTGGAGGGCTTTGCCCGCGCGCTGCGGCCGCGCGGATACCTGTTTTTGGGGCACGCCGAGTCGATCATCCGGTTGACCGATCTGTACGAACCCATCGTCTCTCCCAAGGCGATTTACTATAGGCTCAAGGGCGATGGCGGTTAAGGTCCTCGTCGTCGACGACTCCGCGTTCATGCGGCGCGCGATCACGCGAATGCTCGAAGGCGAGCCGGAGATCATCGTCGCGGCCACGGCGCGAAACGGCGAAGAGGCAATCGCCAAGGCGGCGCAGATTCAGCCCGACGTGATCACGATGGACGTCGAGATGCCCGGCATGAGCGGATTGGACGCAGTCCGGCGCATTACGGCCGAGAGCGACGTCCCGATCATCATGGTCAGCTCGCTGACGCACGAGGGTGCGGAGATTACTTTTCTGGCGCTCGAGCTCGGCGCAGTCGACTTCATTCCCAAACCGGATTCCGCATATGTCAACATCAAGGACGTCGCTCGCGATCTCGTCGCCAAAGTGCGCGTGTTCGCCAACCGCCGCACGCAAAGGGCGCGCGCGCCCCGCCCGAAGGTGTCGCTCGCGCCGCTGCTCCCGCCTGCCGCGGCTTCGCGCCGCGACATCTTCGAATGTGTTGCGATCGGCACGTCCACCGGAGGTCCGGTCGCGCTCTCGCACATCGTGCCGTCGCTGCCCGGCGATTTTCCCGTACCGATTCTGATCGTCCAGCACATGCCGCGCGGCTTTACGCGTCCGCTCGCCGATCGGCTCAACACGTCGAGCAATTTGACCGTGCTCGAAGCGCAGGAGGGCATGCAGCTCGCAAAGGGACACGTGCTGGTTGCGCCTGCGGGGAGCCAGTTGACGCTGCGCCGCAGCGGCGAGCGCGTGGAAGTCGCGCTGACCGAAGACGACGGCCGCTCTTTGCACGTGCCCAGCGTCGACGTGATGACGTCCGCCGTTGCGGCAGTCTACGGCCCCGCGACGCTGGCCGCGATCTTGACGGGAATGGGTCAGGACGGCGTCGTCGGTTTACGCCGCGTAAAGGAGGCGGGCGGATTCGTGCTCGGGCAAGACGCTGCGACATCCGTGGTCTACGGCATGCCGCGCGCGGCCGCGCAGGCCGGCTTGGTGGATCGGGTGCTGCCGCTCGAACAGATCGCCCCCGCGCTCTGCGAGCTCACGAACACTTCCTTCGCGCGCTCTTAACGCAATCTGTGTCTTCCTCCCCTCCTAGGAGTAGGAGCACCAGCCTTTCCGGGCAATATGAGCCTACTGCTGCGGTGCACAACCGATTCATTCGGAGCGTGGATGAGGCTAAACCGGAGTTCGCAACGCTACACCATCGGCGGCGTCGAACTATCTCGAGAAGAAATCGTTCACAAGTACTTGCACTTGGTCAAGTACGTGGCGGGCCGCATATCGGTCAACCTTCCGCCCAACGTCGAACTCAACGACCTCATCAATGACGGCATTCTCGGCCTGATCGACGCCATCGAAAAATACGACGACGGGCGCGGCGTCAAATTCGAAACGTACGCGATCACGCGCATCAACGGCGCGATCCTCGACGCCCTCCGTTCGCTCGATTGGGTTCCGCGGGCGGTTCGCCAGCGCGCCCGGGAGCTCGAACGCGCGTATCAGGAGCTCGAGGCCGTGCACGGCCGCGTTCCTACCGAAGAAGAGGTCGCGGAGAAAATGGGCATCAGCCGCAAAGAACTGGACGGTCTGATGCAGCGCGTTCGCGGCACCGCCGTGCTCTCGCTCGAAGAGTTTCTGCCCAACGAGAAGGGCTACGAAATTCCGCTCGTGGATACGCTCAAGGATCCCGAGCACGACGTTACGTCCGCCGTCGAGCAGCGGGAGGTTAAAGCCTCGCTGGTGCGCGCCGTCGAAGATCTGCCGCCGCAAGAACGCACCGTCATCAGCCTGTACTATTTCGAAGGCCTGACGCTCAAAGAGATCAAGAGCGCGCTGAACGTTTCGGAGTCGCGGGTCTCGCAAATCCACGCCCAAGCGGTCATCCATCTGCGTCAGAAGCTGCGCCAGCTGCGCTCGGACCTGGGCTATCGTGAGGGCGACCCCAACGTCAAGCAAAAGTACATACGGAAAACCCCGCCGGCTGCCGATAACGTAACTACAGCCGGATAGCGCCCGCTCCAGGGGGCTGGCCGGCAAGCGAGAAGGCGCTCGTCTATGGCCATTCGTCCGGTTGACCTCCAACTCGCGTACCTGGCCGGTCCCCAAAATGCGGCCGCCGTGAGTCACGCGCAAGATGCGCCGCAAGCTGCACAGCAGGCGGTGCAATCGGCATTTGCGGCCGAAGTGGTCAAACGCGAAGAGTCGATCCGCGAACCCGACAAGGCCGGCGGCCAAAAAGTGCGCGCCCGCGAGGAAGGCGATCGCGGCGGACAAGCATTTGGCCGCGGCGGACGGCAGCATTCGGGCCGTCAGGCCCCGCACGATCAGCCGGCCCAGGACGCGGGCGGCGACCATCTGATCGACTTCACCGCCTAACCGATGTCCGGGATCGACCCAATATCGGCCGCTCTGAACGATGCCGCGCTGATGCTCGGCTTTCCGCTCGAAATTCTGCAGGCCGATCTCTCCGCCGGCGACGTGCTCGCCGCCACTGTATTGCCGCCGCAGAACGGCCACGATCTCATCGAGATTCTCGGACAGCAAGTGGCTGCGCAACTTCCGCCGACCGTGCGCCCGGGCGAAGTCTTGCTGCTGCGCGTCACCGGTTTCGCCGGGAATCAGGTTTTGGTCGAAAACCTGGGCCTTGCGGATCCCGAGACTGCGAAAGCGGCACAGCTGCAAGCGTCGTCGTTTCCCGCCGACAGCGCGCCTCCGCAGTCCGCGACGCTGACTACGGTTCGACCGGTTGCGCCGCAGGCCGCGCAATCGCCGCCGTCCTCATCTGCTGCGCCCGCATCAAGCGCGCCGCCCGCGCCTAGCCGCGGCCCATCCGTTGCGCCGCCCGCATCCGTCTTCGTCGCGGCGTCCGTGCGCAGCGCGGAGCCGTCGCGGGCTGCCGCCGAAGCGCTCGCGCAAACGATTCCCGCGCGCGATGCCGATCCGCTCGAAGCGCGCATCGCGGCGGCGCAGACCGCAAAGACCGCAGGCGTTCCGCAAGCGGCGTCCGCCGCCCCATTGCGGCCGCCGGTCGCGCCGGGCGCATTGAGCGCGCGCGTGCAGACTGCCGTACAAGCCGCCGTACGCAACGCCGCCGACGCCGTTTCGCGCACGATTCGAAATGCAGGCGACGCCGTACGCGCGCTGCGCCTGCCCGACACCCCGGCCGTGCGCACCGCCGCAGCAATTGCGCCGCAAGCTGCGGCGCGGCTGCCCGACGTGCTGGCGCGTCTGGAAGCGGCACTCCCGCGCGACTCCGCCGATCCTCGCATCGCGACGCTGCGCACGCTCATCGCCTTCGTCGGACGCATGAGTCCGCAGAATGAAGAGACCCTCGGAACGCAGCTCGCCGCATACGTATCGCACGTGCTCGAGGGCGGCGAATCGAAGTTGGCGCAGCTGCTCCAGGCCGCCGACGAGAGCGCCCAGCCGGCTCCGCCGCCGGCCCATGCGGAAAAAAGCGTGCAGCATTCGGGGGCGGTCGAACAGCTGCAAACCGCGGCACAGGCGCGCGTCGCCGAGCGAAGCGCCGCAATCGATCACGATTTAAAGTCGCTGGTGCTCTCTCTGATGCGCGATCCGCCGGCGCAACGCTCGCCCGCGCTTTCGCAGGCGCTCAATGAAACGCTGATTACGCTGACCGGCGCTCAAATCGACACGCTGGCCAATTCGTCGCCCGATGCGGGCTCGTACGCGTTCGCCGTTCCGGTATTTTTTCACGAGGGCGGCAAGCCGGCGCACTTGCACGTGAGCCGGGAAGGCGCAAATGGAACCCGTCCGCTCGATGCGGAGAATTTCCACGTTGCGTTCGTGCTCGACACGGCGCACCTGGGAACCGTCGCGATCGATCTGCGGGCGATCGGGCGTGCGGTCACGATCGACGTCAAGACCGAAAAACAAGGAGCGGCGTCGCAATTTTCGCGCACGCTGAACTCGCTGCGTTCGCGGCTGGAAGATCTGCGCTACCGCGTGAGCTCCGCGGTCGCGGGCGTCGCGCTTCGCAACCCTCCGCCCGCCCAGGACGCGCCCGCGAACGTCGCGGTCCGCCCGTCCGCTGCGGGAGTCGACCTCCAAGCATGAACGGCCGGTTCTACGATTTTCGCAAGCGCGTTGCTCCTCGGCCTGCGGCCGCCGCGCTCAAGTACGATCCGGTCGGCCACGACGCGCCGCAGCTCATTGCCGCAGGACGCGGCCTGATCGCCGAAGAGATCGTGCGCGTCGCAAGAGAGCACAACATTCCGCTGCACGAGGACGCGCAGCTGGTGGAAGCGCTCTCGCGCCTGGAACTCACGCAGTCCATTCCGCGCGAGCTCTATGCCGTCGTCGCCGAAGTGCTCGCGTACGTCTTTCGCGTCGACGCGCAAGCGGCGTCGCGCAGCCATTCGCGTTAGCCTCGGCGTTTTTACATAGTTACTGCGCGGGCCGCACGGCTACGCCGGCCAGCGTCGAGAGGTTTCCGCTGAACGTGTTGACGGGGACGCCGCCTCCGGCGGCATACTCGTTGATGAACGACGCGCCCGGAGCGCCCGGATAGTTCGCGACGTACAGGTTGCCCGCGCTGTCCAGCGCGATGCCCGTAGGCGATTGCACTCCGGTGGTGATGCTGCGCGTGGGCGTTTTCGCGCCGGGCGCATAGACGTTGACGCTCGCCGGACCGTCAGCGTAGAGATTCCCGGCGCGGTCGGTCAGCAGCGTCGCGCCGATCTCCGCGATCCCCTGAATCCCAGTCTCGACGCCGGTCGACGAACCGGGTGCGAATCGTTGGACGTGCAATATCTTTGCGGGATACTGAAAGAACGATGCGATCAAATTCCCTGCCCGGTCGATCGTCAGCCCGCCCATGAACGAACACTCCTGCAAAGCGATCGATCGCGTCGGAACCGTGCTGCCGTGTTCGAATACCGCGATGGATCCCCCGGCCGGAACGATGCTACAATTCTGGCCTGCGTACACCGTGCCCGATGAGTCGACCGTAAGGCTAACGCCGCCGTTCACGCCCGTGAGCGTTCGAAACGGCGTCACCGCCCCGGGCTTATATTCGGTAACCGCTCGCGAGTTCGCGACGTACAGGACGCCGCGGGAATCGATGAAGAGTCCCTGCGGGAAAGAAATGCCCGACTTAATCGCGCCGATCTGCGGGCCGTTCGGAACGCCGGCCGCAAAGATCCGCACCTCGTTTGCGAGCGGGTCGGCGACGAATAGTGACTTTGCGGCCGCGCCTGCGCGTACGCTCTGCGGCAAGGATTGCGTCGACATGGGGAGCGGCTGCGCGTTCTGTGCGCTGCACGCTGCAAGTGCCGCCGACGCTGCCGCTGCCGTCAAGACGGCGCGCGCCTGAAATCTCACTCGTTGCATGAGTAACCTCGTTGTCGTGTGAATTTTCCAACAGTAGGCGGCGGTGATGAAGGATCTATGAAGCCGCTCCTATTCAAACGCCTAATCTGTGCCGGCGGCGGAGTCGAACGGCGCCCAGCGAATGTTCTCCCTGACGGGAGGCGCATAATGAAACTCGCATTTCTGCCCGTTCTGCTCTTGGCGATCTCGAGCGCGGCGCCAAGTCCGGCGCGTCCGATGCTGCTGCAGGACGCACAAGGCGAACAACGCGTTCGGCTAGCCAGACCCGGTTTCACTCCGCGCGCGCTTCCGAAATTTACGATAAAGATCGACGCGCGCAACGGCGGTTCGCAGCATCTGCTGATGCTCGCGGAGCAGATGCTGCCGGGCGCGGTCATTCCTTGGCACCGCCATCTTCATGCGGACGAGATCGTGTATACGGAAAACGGAACGATCGACGTTCGCGTCGGTGCGCGGGCGCAACGCTTGGGCGCTCACGCGACGGTTTTTATCCCGCAAGACACGTGGGTCACGATACGCAACGCCGGGTCCGCGCCCGTGCGGTTGGTCGCCGTTTTCGACCGGCCCGACTTCGACGGGTTCTTACGCTGCACGTCAGTACCGGCCGGCGCGAGCGCTCGGCCCTTAGACCGCGCCGC
>Ga0070740_10002740_pt1 | contig 19913 bp, 9 predicted proteins | sample Coa_R2_FD_67286 | JGI IMG/M metagenome (GOLD analysis project Ga0070740, IMG submission 67286) | Surface soil microbial communities from Centralia Pennsylvania, which are recovering from an underground coalmine fire - Coalmine... | ecosystem: Environmental > Terrestrial > Soil > Unclassified ...
CTGGCGATGCTGGCGCAATCGACGCCGGAGGCCCTTGCCCGGGAGTGGGTCGCGCTCGGCCGTTATGCTGCGGCGAACGCGGAGCCGGGCCACGAGATCGCATCCTGCCGCGATTTGCAGACGCTGCCCGGCGTCGCGCCCGAATGTCTCGCCGCGTGGCGCGGCCTGCGCTCGATGGTTTTGACGGGCGAAGGCGAACTCCGCAAGGCCATCAACTCGCGATGCGGCTTCCCCAAGGAAGACCGTGCCGCGAAACAGCGTTGGAGCTCGCTGATGGCAAGCATCGCGCAGCACGACGAGCTGCTACGCTTGCTGCGCAGCCTGGACGAACTGCCTCCGTCCGGCTACACAGACGCGCAGTGGCAGACGCTGGAGGCTCTCTTCATCGTTCTGCCGGCCGCTGTTGCGGAGCTGCGCGTACTATTTGCGGAGGCCGGCGTTGTGGACTTCACGGAGGTCGCGCAGGCGGCGCTGCGAGCTCTCGGGTCGCGCGAACATCCAACGGATCTTGCCCTGACCATGGGCGCCCGCATCCAACATCTTCTGGTTGACGAGTTTCAGGACACCTCGGTCACGCAATACGAACTGCTCGCGGCGCTGACGGCGGGATGGGAGGCTGGCGATGGCCGGACCGTATTTGTCGTGGGCGACCCGATGCAGTCGATCTACCGCTTCCGCCAGGCGGAGGTCGGCCTCATGCTCTCGATGCGGCAGCGCGGGTTGGGCGAGATCCGCCCCGAGTGGCTCCAGCTTACGACCAATTTCCGTTCCGCGCGCCCGGTTGTGGAGTGGATCAATGAGTCGTTTGCGCCAGCGTTCCCGCCGGCGGCGGATCCCTACACCGGCGCGGCGGCGTATTCCAGGTCCACGGCATGGGACCGATCCGACGACGGCGGGGTGATGGTGCACCCCATGCTTCGGCGCGACGACGCGGCTGAAGCTGATCTTGTGCTTCAAATCATCGAACACGCCCGCCGCACGCATCCTGCGGCCAAGATCGCCGTGCTGGCGCGTTCGCGAACACATCTTTCGAATATTGCCGAGCTGTTGCGCAGACGGCGCGTATCGTTTCGGGCCATTGAGGTGGAAGCGCTCGCCGAGCGCGCGGTGATTCATGAGCTGATCGCGCTTACGCGCGCTGTGCTGCACCCCGCCGACCGGCTGGCGTGGCTTGCGGTCCTGCGCGGGCCATGGTGCGGGCTGACGCTAGCCGACTTGCACGCCATCGCCCAGCCGGATCCGCAGGCGACCCTATGGGACGCGCTCCAACGCTCGGATCTCGCTCTCACGGCCGACGGGGCGGCGCGAGTGGCCAATATCAAACCCGCCCTGGAACGCGCCATGGCGGCGCGCGGCCGGACGCCCGTCCGCACGCTGGTAGAGCGCACATGGTTTGCGCTTGGCGGCCCCGCTTGCGCATCGTCAGACGCAGATATCGAGGACGCCCGCGCCTATTTCGATCTTCTGGACCGCGTTGCCCGAGGCGGCGAGGTGACAGACTTCGACGCGCTGGCGCAGGGCGCAGCCGATCTGTTTGCCGCGCCCGATCCGGAGTCCGATGGCGCAATCGAACTGATGACGATGCACAAGGCGAAAGGCCTGGAGTTCGATACCGTGATTCTGCCCGGGTTAGGCCGGACGCCGCGCGCGGAGGAGCGAAAGCTGCTGCTGTGGACGGAGCGGCCGTCGGCGGAAGGCGAAAGGCTCGTGCTCGCGCCGGTTTCTCCGAAACGCGACGACGCGGACGCGCTGTGCCGATACATTGGAGCGCAGGAGAAGATCAAGGACGCGCACGAAACGGTGCGGCTGTTGTATGTCGCCGCGACGCGAGCGCGCCGGACGCTGCACCTGATTGGTCACGCCGATATCGAAGAGGACGCAAGCGGCCGACGCTTGCGGGCGCCCAGTCCGGACTCGCTGCTGGCGCGCATCTGGCCGGCGGTGAAGCCGGCGTTCGAATCCGCTCTGGCCAGCTATTCGCCCGCGCAGCCCGAGTCTCAGCCGGAAAAAGCATATCCTCTTCTTCGCCGCGCGCCGCAGGGCTGGAAACCGGCGTCGCCGCCCGATCCCTTGCCGCTCAGACGCGGCGCGGTGGATCAGCGCGCCGGGGATCCTGAGAACGCCGCGCGGGAAATGGCCCGCGCCGCCGGCACGCTGGTGCACTCGATGCTCGAGAAGATCGCGCGCGAAGGACTTGAGAGGTGGCCGTTGTCAAGGCTCGCCGGCCTGCGAGCGGGAATACGCGCGGCGCTCGCACATCTGGGAACGGCGGCGCCCGAACTGGAGCGTGCGGCTCAACGCGCCGAACAAGCGCTGGCGAATACGCTGGAAGATCCGCGCGGGCGGTGGATTCTGGCCGGGCATGAGGCCGCGCAGAGCGAACTGAAGCTTGCGGCGGAAGTCGGCGGCGCAATCTCCCACTTCGCAATCGATCGCACGTTCATCGAGGATGGCGTGCGTTGGGTGATCGATTTCAAGACGGTCGAGTATGACGGAGCCGAGGTGGACGCTTTCGTCGAAAGCGAGCGGCGCGCGTACGAGGCGCAGCTTGAGCGCTATGCGGATCTGCTGGCAGCGCTGGATTCGCGGCCAATTCGCGCAGGGCTGTATTTCCCGATGCTGCGGCGATGGGTGGAGTGGACGCCGCGGCGGTCAGAACACGTCAGGGATTTATCCGGCGCTGCGGGTCACGAATTTCGGCCGGACCAGCAGGGCATAGGATCCGATGCCGATCAGGAGGAATAGCCAAATGGCCTGCATGGGAGCGGTATAGCTTCCGGTGGACTGCTTCAGCCATCCCGTGAGCAGCGGCGCGATGATGCCCGAGACGTTGGAGGCGCAGTTCTGCGCGCCGGCAATGCGGCCGATCGCAGCGCCGGGCATCAGCGTCTGAGTCAGCGCCCAATAATTTGCGGTCGCAAGCCCGAGACCGGCAAGCGACACGATGGCGAACAGGACCGCTGCGTCTGTGGAGCTCGCCATCGCGCCGAACACTTCCGTGGAGGCGACCGCGAATCCGGCAATGGTGAAAGCCTTGCGCACGCGCACCGCATCGCCGCCCCGCGCGATCAGGCGGTCTGCGAGCCACCCGGAGACAATGGCGACTACAGCCATGCCGCCGAAACTGAAGGCGGTGTACAGTCCCATGGAGTCAAGCGACAGACCGCGGCGCTCGACAAAGTAGGCCGGCAGCCAAGTCATCGAGAAATAGACGAAATAGTTGTAACAGAAGGTGCCGAGCAGGACGCCCCATAGCGCGATGCTCCGCCATACGGAACCGGCCTGCGCCGGCGTGGCGGCAGCCTGCGCCGCTTCGAGTTGACGATCGTCATCGCGCACCAGAATGTGCCAGGGGATGAGCCATACGAGGGAGCCGAGCCCGAGCAGCGCGAACATCGCGCGCCACCCGTATCGCTGCACAAGAAACGCGGCGAGAAACGCCCCGACGGCAGGTCCGAACTTGGTGCCGGCCATATAGACGCCAAGCGCGGCTCCGCGACTCTTCTCGGCGACGTTGTAGCGGATCCAGCGAATGCTGGCCGGCGTCACGACGGATTCGCCTACGCCGAGCAGAATGCGCAACGTCAATAACTGAGCGAGGGAACCTGCTACAGCGGCGGCGGCGGAAACGGCGCTCCAGAAGAGAAAACCGATCCTATACGGGCGCTTCACGCCGAAGCGGTCCACCAGCAGTCCGGCAGGGATTTGCAGCAGCGCATAGGACCAGAAGAACGCTGAATTCAGCAGTCCGCGGTCGTGGTCGGTCAAGCGAAACAGAGCCTTGAATTCGTGTGTTGCGAGAGCGACCGATATGTTCGAGCGATCGACATAGGCGATGATCATGCCCAGGCTGAGAAGGCAAACCACCGACCAGCGGCGAGCATTGGTGAGCGGAATGATCGAGGGTCGGGCCGGGCTTGCAATCATGCAGATATCAGCTTACTACTGCGGCTGCAATGAAGAGGCTGGCCCGGGAGCGCCCGGCGTCTCAAAGAAAGCCGCGAAGGAACGGAGCTAGCCCCCTTTGTTCATCCGCGGCTTTGAAGTTATGCGTGAACGGCTGAGATGCCCAGTTTCGCCTGCCACGGCTTCGCGGGCGCCAGGGCGGCGTTTACTGCGTTGATGTTCTTGATCCCCTGGTCGGACAGCCAGTCCTCGAGCGCCTTCACGCCGCTTTTGGCATACACGGGAATTCCGTCCTTCCACGTAGCGCGTCCGCAAAGCACGCCGGAGAAATCGGCGCCCGATTCGGCGGCCATATTCAGCGATTCCACGAACTGTTCGTTGCTGACGCCTGCGCTCAGATAAATAAAGGGCTTCTGCGCGACATCGGCGGCCTTGCGATAATAATCGAGCGCCTCCTGCCGCGAATAGGCTTTCTGTCCCTTATAGACGGCGCTGCCTTCAACGTAATTGGCGTTGACGGGGACCTCTACTTTCAGCACGTCCACCTTATACTGCGGCTTGGAGAACTCACGCATGCTGCCGATGACAACGTCCGGCTTACGCTTCGCAAATTCGAAGCCCTTCTCGTCGCCGCCGGCCGGATCGTAGCCGACGAACTCGAGGAAGAACGGAATGTCATACGCTTCGCATTCGGCGCCGACCCGCTCCACGAAGGCGTGTTTGATGTCGTTGATCTTCGGATCCTCAAACGGCGTATAGTAAATGAGAATCTTGACGGCGTTGGCGCCCCAATCAACAATACGCTTCACGGAAACGTGCGGCAGCAGATCCGGCAGCCTCCCGGGTTGCGTATTGTCGTAGCCGCTGGCCTCATAGGCGAGCAGCAAGCCTGCATTTTTCGCGCGCTGCTGTGCGGCGTTCAGACCGTATTCGGGATCGAGGAGGATGGCGCTAGCGTGCGGCGTGAGCACACGCACCACCGCGGACTTGAACTCGTCCATCATTTCGGGCGTGACCTGCTTGGAGTCAATGCCCTTGGCGCCGGCGATCGCTTTCTGAAGACTTCCACGCTGGTCCATGGCGGCGGCGGCGATCACGCCGCGATCGTTGGACAACGCTTGCAGATGATTTAGCTTTCCTTGGGAGAGTTTCACTCTCCATATTTTAAGATGGGCTGCATTCACTGTGCGCCATCCCTCCGGATGCAGGAACACGCGGCGCGGCGGCGGCGCATGGTGCGACGCCAATAGGGAAGCGGAGCGGCCGCATGCTATGTTCGTCATAGCGGGGCTAGGAGGTCAGTAATGAGGATAGTGAGTGTTTTGTTGCTGGCCGCGGGAGTTATCTTCGGGCAGGCGGCTGCGATTAACGGGCAGATTGAAGGGACGGTGACCGACGCCACAGGCGCTGTGGTTCCGGGCGCTAGAATCGAAATCACAAACACGAACACCGGATTCACTCGCAGCGTGGAGACGGATGCGAGCGGGTTTTTCCGGTTCACGGTGCTGCCGCTCGGCGCTTATTCTCTGAAGGCGGAGGCGAAGGGCTTCCAGACGGCGACGCGGGAAGGCATTGTCCTGAATGCGGGCTCGACGGCTACGGTCAACATCCTGCTGGGGGTGCAGGCGGCGGCGACGACCGTGGAGGTTGGGGCGACAGCGCCGGTCATTGAGCCGGGGCGCACCGACCTTGGCGTCACAGTGACCTCGGAGCAAATCGAAAACCTGCCGCTCGTCTCGCGCAACAATTACAACTTCATCCTGGTGCAGCCGAACGTGAGCGGCCATCCCAACGTGGAGTTCGGCGTTCCTCGCAAGGTCAACGCAAATGGGTTCACAGACCGCATCAACTATCAGCTGGACGGCGGCAACAACACGCAGAGCGACCGTTCGGGCATTCGCCTGATGCCGATCTCCAACACGTACATCGCGGAGGTGCAGCAGGTCAACAATGGTTTCGCGCCGGAGTTCGGCAATACGGTTGGGACCGTGTACAACGCCATCACGAAATCGGGCGCGAACGAGTTTCACGGCGAGGCTGCGTATCTGTTCCGGCGCACCGATATGGTGGCCCGCTCGACGCTGCTGGCGCGCACGGCGCCGAAGCCGGATCAAAACGTCGACGATCCGCTGGTGGATGCGAGCGGCCGCATCATCAAGGACAAGCTGTTCTGGTTCGGGTCGTTCGAACATATCAAACGCGACCTGCCCACCCCAGTGACGGTGTCTCCGGCGACGATCTCCGCGCTGGGACTGCCGGCGAGCTACGCGAATGCGATTCCGTTCAGCCAGAACGTGTATTTCACGCTCGGCAAGGCGGATTGGCAGATTACTGACAACCATCGCCTGTCGGCGCGCTTTGCCTACTTCCGCAACGAATCGCCGTTCAACAATGGCGGCGGGTTGACGGTGGTGAGCCAGACATATCTGTTCAAGGACCGCGCGCCGTCGGCGGCTGCGCAACTGATTTCGACCATCACGCCCAACGCCGTCAACGAATTTCGGTTTCAGATTCCACGGCGGTTTCAGCGGCAGGCGCCGTTCGATCAGACGGGAGCGCAGCCGGTGACGAATATCTCGGGCCTGATCAACTTTGGAGGGTCGCCGCAGGTCGGAGTACGGTTTATCGAGACGACGCCCGAGTTTTCGGACAACTTCAGTTACAACCGGAGCACCCACAGTTACAAATTTGGCGCCGATATCCGCTACATCCGCGATGAGCAGACGCAGGCGACATACGCGCAGTACACGTTCGCGAGCCTGGCGGACTACCTGGCGGCCAAAAGCGGGCAGAATCCGAAATCGTACTCGAGTTTCACCGAGACGTTCGGGAATCCGGCGCTCAAGTACAGCTCGCTGTTTTCGAACTTGTACGCGCAGGACAACTGGAAAGCGCGGCCCAACCTGACGCTGGTGTACGGGGTGCGGTACGACCTGTTCAAGGTTCCGGACGCCGATTCCAAATCGCTGTTCCCGGCATCGCAGAAATTCGCGATTGACAAGAACAATTTTGCGCCGCGGCTGGGGATCGCATACGCAATCGGCAAGGAGCAGAAGACGGTGGTGCGGGCGAGCGGAGGAATATTCTATGACGCGCCGCAGACCAATATTTATTACCGGGCGTTATTTGCAAATGGCCAACCGGCCTACTTCAGCCTGAGCGCGCGGCCAACGGACGCCTATGCGCCGGCGTTTCCAACGATTCTGACGGCGATCCCTGCCGGATTCACGCTGGGGTTGCAGGACATCACGACCGTAGCGCCTGATTTCCGGACGCTCTATTCGGCGAACGCGAACGTGCAGATCAGCCGTCAGATCACGACGAACCTGGGAATATCGGCGAGCTATCTGTTCACGAAGGGTACGCATATTCCGATTTACCGGAATATCAACCTGCTGGGGACCGGAACATTTCTGGCAGATGGACGGCCAATTTTCGGGACCGCAAAAGTCAATCCGCAATTCACCAACGTGGTGATGGCGGAGTCCGTGGCGAATTCGAGCTACAACGGACTGAATATTACGGTGAACCGCCGGTATGCGCACGGCATTTCGCTGTTTGCGTCGTACACCTGGTCGCATGCGATCGATAACGCGCCGGAGCAGAACATCATCGACAGCTCGACGACGAACTGGCCGGAAGACCCATCCAATGTACGCCGGGACCGGGGCGATTCCTTCGGCGACCGCCGGCATGCGTTCTCGGCGGCGGCGGTGCTGCGGCCGTCGTTCGCGATCGATTCGCGCGCGCTGCGCTATCTGGTGAACAACAATCAGCTTTCGCTGATGTTCGTTGCTCAGAGCGGCGACGTCTTCAATATGGGCAGCAACCGCAACCTGAACGGGGATCCGACCATTCCGGCGTCGCAGCAGCGGCCGCTGTATATAGGGCGGAACACGATCCGGGGCCAGGAGATTTATCAGATGGACGCGCGCTATTCACGCATTTTCCCGATCGGCGAGCGCGTCCGGCCTGAGTTTCTGATTGAGGCCTGGAACCTCTTCAACCACTCCAACGTGACTGGGTACAACACAACAGCGACCGTAGACGCGCAAGGAAATATTGTGACGCCGCCGTCAATGGCTCAGACGGCGGCGCTCGATCCGCGCCTGTTGCAGTTGGGCGTTCGGGTGAGCTGGTAGCCGCGGCGGCCGGCGGGCCGGTTCCCGCGACGCCGGGCGCCGCCTTGGCCCCTCCTCTGAATCGATAGAATAGGAAGCTTCAAGATTTCAGGGAGGGGTTCATGTTCTCGCGACAGATTTGCATCTCCATTTTTGCCGCGACTGTTGCGTGCATCGCGATCGTAAATGCGCAGGAAACGCGTGGGGCCATTCAGGGCCGCGTATCCGATCCGAGCGGCGGGGCTATTGCCGGAGCGGAGGTGCGCGCAAGCAATGCGGCGACCGGGCTGGAGATCACCGCGCATACCAACGAATCCGGCAATTACGTGTTGCCGTATCTGCTGCCGGGCGTCTATACCATCGAGGCCCAGGCGGCGGGCTTTAAGAAGGCGGTTCGCGAAGGGATCGAGCTGCGGATTAACGACCGCGTGGACGTTAACCTCCAACTGGAGGTGGGCCAGACCAGCGAGTCCGTCGAGGTCCACGCGGAGACGCCGCTGCTCGACACCGCGACATCCTCGTTGGGGCAAGTGGTGGATCAGCGCCGCGTGCTCGATCTGCCCACATTCGGGGGCAGCGTGATGGTTCTGGTGCAGCTGGCTCCGGGCGTTATCAATACGACGGACATGCGCCTGGCCAAGGCCGGATCGTTTTCCATCAACAAGAATTCGCAGATAGCGACGGACGGCGCGGGGCAGTATAACAACGAGTTCACGCTGGACGGGGTTTCCAACACCCAGGCCGAGGCGGGGTCGACGCGAGTAGGCTTCATTCCGCCCTCGGCGGCGGTCTCCGAGTTCAAGGTCCAGACCGCGCCCTATGACGCGAGCGCCGGCCACACCGTCGGGTCCGTGATCAATGTGAGCACAAAGAGCGGCACGAACCAACTTCACGGGCAGGCGGAATGGGCGCTGCGGAATTCGATGTTCGACGCGCCGAATATTTTTCAAAACCGTTCGGGGCAGGGCGTTCCGCACTACACCGACAACCGCTGGGGCATTGTAGCGGGCGGACCGGTGTGGCTGCCGAAGATCTACGACGGCAGGAACCGCACATTCTGGTTTTACGGATACAGCGGGAATAAGTTCGGAGTCCCGCAATCCTTTGTGAGCACAGTGCCGACCGCCGCGATGCGAAAGGGCGATCTTTCAGCTTTGCTCGCGCTTGGTCCGCAGTACCAGATCTATGACCCGGCGACAACGGTCGCCATTGGCGGCGGCAGATTCCAGCGGCAGCCGTTTGAAGGCAATATCATTCCTTTGAACCGTCTCGATCCCGTGGCGCAGAAGATCCTGGCCTACTGGCCGCTTCCGAACCAGCCGGGAAATCGCGATGGCAGCAGCAACTATTTCTACACGCCGTCGGCGCTCGAAAATACTTGGGATCACCTGGCGCGTTTCGATCAGGCTTTCACTCCCAATCACCGCATTTTCGTCAGAATGCACACCGATTTCTGGGAGGAGAACAAGAATCACACGTTTCCAAACGATCCCGCTGTCGGCATCATTCTGAACCGCCACAACAAAGGCGTGGCGTTCGACGACGTCTATGTCATCAATTCAGCGTTCTTGTTCAATTTTCGCTATGGGCTGGAATTCGGCGACTTCCTCGAGCGGCGCGGCAGCCGCGGATTTGACCTCGCCTCGCTGGGCTTTTCGCCGCAGCTCACCAGTCTGATCAACAGGTCGATCGCGACGTTTCCCAACGTGCGGGTGGGGAATTTGACGCAACTCGGAAATTGGGAGAGCGGCGATGGCGGCACCTCTTCGCTGACGCACTCCTTTGCCGGCGTATTTACACGCCTGGTCGGCAGTCATAATCTGCGTTTCGGCCCGGAATTTCGCGTCTACCGGCAGAACTTCAACCGTTTTCCGCTGGACACGGCGCCGCAGTTGATATTTTCGACCACCTACACGCGCGGTCCGCTGGACAGCTCGGCCGCGCCGGCCGTGGGAGGCGAGCTGGCATCGTTTCTGCTCGGAATCCCGGGGGGAGAGTTGGACCGGACGGCAAGCTACGCACAGCAGGACAAATGGTTCGGCGTGTTTATTCAGGACGACTGGAAGGTTGCGCCTCGGCTGACGTTGAACATCGGGCTGCGATATGAGTACGAAGCGCCCGTCACAGAGCGCTACAACCGGTCTGTGGCGCATTTCGCGTTCGACCAGCCGAATCCGATCGAGGCTCAGGCGCAAGCCAATTACGCAAAAAGCCCGTTGCCGGAGCTGCCGTCTTCCCAGTTCAGAGTGATAGGCGGGTTAACGTTTGCGGGGGTTGGGGGCAATCCCCGGACATACTGGCAGCCGGACAAGACGGACTTCATGCCCCGATTCGGCCTTGCGTATCAGCTTTTCAACAAGACCACGCTCCGGGCTGGATACGGGATCTTTTTTGACACGGTCGGAGTGAACAAGACCGCCGGCCTTCAGTACGGATTCAGCCAGGCGACGCCAATTCAGGCTTCGCTCGACAGCGGCTTGACCTACGTGGCAACCACCGGCAATCCTCTTCCGGGCGGACTGCTTCCGCCGCTCGGCGCATCGGGAGGTCTTGCAACGAACCTGGGGCAGGACATCAGGTTTTATCCGTTCGAGCGCCCGCGGCCGTACGTCCAGCGCTGGTCGTTCGGCCTTCAGCAAGAGTTGCCGGGCCAATTTCTGGTGGAAGCGACCTATGTCGGGAATCGCGGGACCCGGTTGGGCGTCAACAAGGAACTCAACGGCACGCCGCCGCGGTATTTGAGTACGAGCCCGACCCGGGATGCGACGACCATCAATTTCCTCAGCCAGTCGTTCCCGAATCCGTTCTTCGGAACCAGTCCGATTTATACGGCGAACATATCGCGGGCGGCTCTGCTCCGGCCCTACCCGGAGTTCGGCAGCGTCATGGTCGAACAGCCGGTCGGCTATAGCTGGTATCACGCCTTGCAGGCGCGCGTGGAGAAGCGATTCTCACACGACTACACGTTTCAGCTTTCCTACACCTGGTCGAAGGCGATGCAAGCCACGGAGTTCCTGAATCCAACCGACGCCGTTCCGTATCGATCCATTTCAGATCTGGATCGGACGCACCATTTGGTGGTCACTTGGATCTGGGACCTGCCATTTGGCAGAGGCAAGCGATTCGGGAACAGGATGCCCGTGGCGCTGGATATGATTGCGGGAGGCTGGCAGTTGAACGGGGTGGTACAGCGGCAGAGCGGGCCTCCGCTGGGTTTTGGGGACGTGTGGACATTGTTCACCGGAAATCCCGACGACGTTGTGCTGCCCAAAGATCAGCGCAGTCCGGACCACTGGTTTAACGTGAATGCCGGATTTAACCGGAACTCCGCTCAGCAACTCGCCAACAACATTCGTGTTTCTCCGCTGCGGTTCAGCGGAATCCGCGGCGACGGCCAGGCGCGCTGGGATTTTTCGGCCATCAAGAAGTTCCGGATTCGGGAATCGGTGGAGCTGCAATACCGGGCGGAGTGCATCAACGCATTCAACCATCCCAATTTGTTCGCGCCGAATACAAACGTCACAAGCTCAGCATTCGGCACGGTCACGAACCAGGATGTGCCACGGCTCTGGCAGATGTCGCTGGTGCTGAGGTTCTGAGGCGCGGCGCAGGGCTACGCGTAGCAGCGGATCTCGAAGACGCGGGCTTCTGGCGAGCCGTTGGTCTTGGTGATGTGGACGCGGATCGCGGCGGCCTCGACGGGTTCAAACAGAATCCGATTGAGGCGTTGATGATTTCCGGTGATGGCGGCGACGGTGCGACTCTCGCCGTTTTTGTTCACAACGGATACGGTATAGTCGCGCACGGTTTCAGGCTGGGCGGAGCGGACGATGCGCCGCGTGATGGAATCCGAGGCGCTCAAGGTGAGTTCGCGTTGGAACCCGGTGTCGAATTTGAGCGCCACTTCGCGAATCCGTTGCGGACGATCCCACGCCAGCTCAATCCAGGCGCCGGCGGGGCCGAGGGGCGCCGCCCAATGATGGATTTCGCCGGGCTTGCCGTTTTTTTTGTTGGGCGGAATGTCGCGGTCGAAGCCATCGATGACCAGGCGAGCCGGGGCGCCGGGCGCTTCGGCTGAAGCGCTCACGCGGGCCGCGCGGGCCAGATCGTTTTCATCGCGATTGGATACGGTCCGGATAGACTGGTCCTGCCGCAGAAGCAGCTGCTGGAGCCGGCTGACCAGCGCTCGGTCCGCCGCGAGAGCGCGGGGCGTCAAGCCGCGCTCGGCGCACATTGCAGCAGCGGTACCGACGGCCTGGCCGATGCACGCGCAGGTGGCCATGACGCGGGTGCTCGTGAAAGCGGCGTGTGTTGCGCTGATGTTGCGCCCCGCCATCATCAGGTTTGAAATATTCCGGCTGTAGAGCGCGCGCAAGGGTATGTCGTAGACTTCGTCCGTGCGCAGGACCCTATTGGGCGGCAGATCGACGCGGTCAAAGCCCCCTGGGGGATGATCATCCATCGGCCATCCGCCCATCGCGACGGCATCCGGCCACGTGCCGCGCAGCAGATCATTCTGCGTCAGAATGACGTCGCCGATCAGGCGGCGGCTGCCGCGCTTGCCAGGCATCATGCCGATCCAGTCGAGCGCCCAATAGGCGCTGTCGGGATGATCGCCGCTGTTCTTGATGTAATCCCACACGCCGGTGACGATCGACAGCAGCTCGAAACGGATGCGTTCGTTGTCGCGGATGATGTCGCGCTCGCCGCCCCATTCGATCCACCAGTAGCCGTACTCCCAATTCTCCGGACCCACGTTTCGGAACCGGAGGTGCTCTTTGGTGACTTTGCGCGCCCATTTGGGCGGCGTGTAGGGCATCGGTTTGTGATAGAGCCGGGAGGTGAACAGGATGCTGCTGCCGAGCGTTTCCAGATCGGCCTTTTCCGGCGCAAGCGACTCGTTGAACTCAGCGCGGGCCTCGCGGCCGATGCGGAATTCCGCCCCGCTCTCGACGCCGAGGCGGCTGTCGCCGGTGGCGTCGACAAAGATTTTCGCGGAAATCCGATACAGATGCTCGCTCTTATCGCAGCGCGCCAGGACATGTTCGATGCGGCCGTTCTTGGCGCTGGCTGAGTAGAGCGTCGTTTCAAGCAGCAGCGTGATATTCGGCTCGCTGACCAGCTTGTCATACAGCAGCAGATCCCAGAGCTCCCAGCAGCGCTGCGGATTGTTGCAGGCGTCGTCAAGGCGGAGCTCCTCGATCAGGCCGCCTTCGCGCCATCCGGGTCTGGCGTCGTGAGAATTGGCGCCGACGATGTGCATCTTCACTTCGCTCGAGGAGTTGCCGCCGAGCCGGGAACGGTCCTGCACAATGACGACGCGCGCGCCGTTGCGCGCGGCGGCGAGCGCTGCGCAGACGCCGGCGACGCCGCCCCCGGCGATGAAGACATCGGCGTCGAGATCCACCAGCGTCATGTGCGGCTCATCCGGGGCCGGGCGGGCGGCGCCATGCGGGGCGATGCGATGGAATGAGGCGCGGATGCGGTCCACCGGGAGGGGAGTTGACGCCGGCGGGATTTGGTCGGCGAGGACGATCAGCGAATAACTTCCGAATCCGGCGAGCAGGTCGCGGCGACGCATCGAGGGCTCCTGGCTTAACTGTAAAAGAACTCGGCGGAGGCCACGCAGTCGTTCTGGGGCGTGATGCGGACCCAATGCGCGGAAAGACCGGAGGGAAAAATGTGGCGCGCGTAGTTCGCTGCTGTGAAACTGTCGTACTTTTCCCACGAGCCGTTGCCCAGAAAATCGATTTCAATCAGAAAACTGGTAACGCGGTCGGCGGCCAAATGGACCATCTTCTTATCGAAGCCGGTCATCAAAAATGGCTCGCTCGGAGCGCCGCCTTTGACCGGAGTCCTGCGCCAGGGACCGCCCCATCCGGCGGGCTTGCCCCATTGCCAGAGATCGTCCGTCTTGCCGAACCAAATGCCGGATTGAGGCTGTCCTGCGAGGGAGTAGGCGCCCTGGTTGGGCGTGGTCTCGTTGCCTCCGATGGCCAGAAGCCCGCGGAAGCTGCAATAGTCCGGAATCGTCCGCAGGTGCTGGCAAATGGGTTTCACTCCCCAAATGTGATCTTCAAAAGCGATCGGCTGGAGCTCATAAAACATTCCGTGAATATCCATCATGAAATGCTCGGTTTCGACTTCGCGAATGCGCATCCATTCGGTCTGCCACGCCTGCTGGAAGGCATGGCTCGCTTTGGGGAGGCGATAGCGCTGCCAGTTGCCTTTGACCAGCGCCCAAAACAGCACGCTGGCCTCGTCCCAACCAGTGCAGAAGATCACATTGCCCATGTTTTCCCGGCCGGCGCAGTCCATGTGCGGCTTGCGGCTCAGGCGGTTCCAACGCTTGCCGTCGAATTCAAACAGTCCCGCCTCCTGTTCGCCGTAGTCATAGAATCCGTTGTTGGCAACGACAACGCGGCCCTGTCCGGTGTAGCCGCCTTTGAAATGCGGGCGGGCTTTCAAGTCGTTCGCCTTGACGACGTCCGCTACGAGCGACGGCTTGAGCGTCTGGACATCCACCTCAAACAGCAACCCCTCCATGGTCTGCATATAAACCTGGTTGGCCGGATCGGTGAGGTGCGCCATAGTGGCGGTGAGGCGGTGATCGCGAAAAAATTCGATGAAACGAAAGTTGCCCTTTACGTCGATGGCGTAGGGACCAATGAAAATTTGCGCGCTTTCCTTATGAAGAAAGCGGTTGGCGTGAGTTCCGTCGTGTTGGTGAACCCGTTCGGCGCGGAGGCGGTCATCAATGCGGTAGAGGCCCAGCCCTGTGCCGGTGCGGCGCGTGTGGGAGTTGTACGTCACAGCCCATAAGGATTCGGCCCAGGGCATGAGAGCGCCAACGCCGCACTCGGACTGTACGCGGGCGGCGTCGGCGCGCAGGCCGATGTTCGGCAGGCCAGGCGTGTGCTCGATGATCAGGGCCCGGTCTTGCGCAAGCGCTGCGCCAGTGGCGCCGGCGAGCGCCGCCAGGAGAGCGCGTCGGGTGTGCAGGGGTGAATTTAAGTGTTTCTGCATCAAAGCTAAAAGATCAGTTTCAGCCCGAACTGGATAATGCGCGCGTCACGCGCTGAACTGATGGTTCCAAATGATCCGCTCTGATTGGTTCCGTTCGGTCCGGGAACAAAGGTCGCATTCGGGATTCCGAGATTCACGTGGTTGAGCCAGTTGAACGCTTCAGCGCGGAACTGTAGCGACGCCCGCTCAAACAGCCGCGTGTCCTTGATGGCGGACAGGTCCATATTGAATGTCCCGGGGGCGCGGACGTCGGGCAGCGTGCGGCCGACGTTTCCAAGCTGATAGAGCGGCGGGTTCACGAAGGCGGCGACGTCAAACCACTCGCTGGCGGTCGGGTTCGACAAGGCGGCGCTCTTGCCGGTGGAGTTGGGGCGATCGGCGCGGTTATTGCTTGCGCCGCGAACAACAATGGGATTGCCCGTCTGAAGCACGGTAATCGTATTTAGCTGCCATCCCCCGATTGCGGCGTTGATCCAGCGACTGGAGGCGCGAATCGCGCGACCCGCTCCAAACGGCAGTTCGTACACGCCGCTCAGAACCAGCCGCGACGAGACATCGGTCGGATCGATGGAACGCTCGAGCCGTCGGTTCACGCTGCCGTACTGATATCCGACCACGGCCACCTGCTCGATGCCCGTGCCGAAGTTTACCGGCGTGACCACGCTGTCGCTGATCAGTTTGCCGAACGTGTAGGAAGCAAGAAAGACCAGCCCGCGCGAGAAGCGCTTTTCAGTGCTGAGCAGGAGGGCATGATAGATGGAATCGCCAAGGTGCGGATTCCGCACAGTGACGTCGCTGTAATACGGCCAGGGTTTTAGCGACTGCGCCAGCGTGATCGTGGCGCCGCCCAGCGATCCGGGAACCTGGCCGGCATAAGGATTGGGCGCGCTGTTCTGAAGTTGCAGGCCGAGAGCATACGCGGAATCGGGAATTTGATTGATGGAATACGATCCAGCCACAAGGTTGGTGGAGTGATTGGCGGTGTAGGTCGCCTCCAGCAGCCAACCCTTGAGCTCATGCTGCAGCGAAGCCGTCCATTGCTGCGACATGGGGACCTTTTCGTTGCTTTGATCATAGGCCACGGCCTGCCCGAGAAACGCCGCCGGACCGAGCTTCGAGCCCTGAGCCGGCAGCGGCGGAAAGGGAAAGCCATCCTTGAAAAGGAAGGCCGGATAATTGGCGTTGCCCCCGGGCGGATTGTAGGACGTTGTGGTGTTGGCAAATCCCTGGGTGTTGCCGAACATGTCGCGGTAGAAGCTGGACGGATAAAAAATGCTGTAACCGGCGCGGAAGACAGTCTTTCCATATCCGAACAGATCCCAGGCGAGGCCGATGCGTGGACCGAAGTTGGTGTAAACCGGCTGGAACGGCGTCGATCCGTAATCGATGCCCGCGTAAACCGTGCGGCCACGAAGGTTCGTGCCGGGGATGAGCGCGGTCGGATTGAAATTGCTCGTACCGTTGTTCCGTTCTCGAGGCCACTGCTGGTAATCCCACCGAAGGCCGAGATTGACGGTGAGGCGGCGGCTGACCTTCCAGTCATCCTGAGCAAAGAGGCTTGTCGAGAACGCCGCTTCGGACTCGCCAGCGTAGTTATAGCCGGTGGCCGAGCCGACATAACCCAGCAGATAGGTCGCAAACGCGTAGCCGGTGCCGGCGGTGCTTTGCGGATTCTGGGTGAGCCCGGCAGGGAACGTGAAGGAATGCGACGGGACCTCGCGCTGGTAGTTATTGGCCTGGTTCAGCCGCTGATCGACGCCGAACTTGAAGCTGTGAGCGCCGTGGATGTAGCTGACCATGTCGAAAAACTGCCATGTCAGACTGCCGCGCACGCCGACCGTGAACGGGCCGAAGTTTTGAAATCCGTTCGAAATGAGAGGCAGCGTGTTGTTGGGAATGCTCTCGGGCAGTCCCAGTTTGCGGGGAAGACCCAAGCCATAGCTGGCGGCCTGAAAAGGAAAGTACTGTCGCGTGACGCCCAGGCGGAACTCATTGAGCAGCGCAGGCGTGAAGGTGTGGGTGTCGCTGATCACGCCGTTTTGCGATTGAAGGCTGTCATAGCGCGCCCTGACCACCGGATCGGGCCAGAAGTCGCTTCCATTATTCGGTCCATCAGTGAAGTGATGGTAGTGCGAATAGCGGACGAACAGACTGTTGCGATCGGAAAAGCGATGGTCGACCTTGGCCGTGTGCTGAGCCATGTCGCGCGATTCATTGATGGTGCTGAGATAGTTGTTCTGCTGGGTGAATGGGTTCACCGGCGTGCGATTGGGCAGCGGATAGAATTGCAGAAGCGCCTTGGAGCCCGGATCGATGCGATCCGGCGGAATCACGTTGCCCGGGAACGGGTCGCGGATGACGCCATTGCCGTTCGGGTTCGCCCTTGTGGTCGCCGGGTCGTAGATCTGAACAAGATTGCCGCTGGCGTCGCGCAAGGTCGAGAAGTCGCCGTTGCGCCATTCCACCGTGGGCGTGGAAGTCACGACTTGCGTCGCGCGGCGGTACTGCCACCCTTCATAGTTGTAAAAAAAGAACGTCCTGTCCTTGCCGTTATAGAGCTTCGGAACGAAAACAGGGCCGCCCAGCGCGCCGCCGTATTGGTTGTACCGAAAGGGAGGACGGGTGATGGCGAAGGCGTTGCGGGCGTCAAGTTTGTCGTTGCGGAAAAACTCGTATGCCGCGCCGTGAAGTTGATTCGTGCCGGATTTTGTGACGATGTTGACGACGCCTCCGGCGGTAAAGCCGTACTCGGCGGACATGGTCGCGCTCTGAACCTTGAATTCCTGAACGCCGTCAACCGTCGGATTTACGTTGACATCCGCCAGATAGCCCTGCGTATTGATGCCGCCATCCAGCACGAAAGCATTTAAGGCGCTGGGACCGCCGTTGATGCTGATGGAGGACAGCGCGATTCCGCGATCGGCGAATCCGCTGTTTGTGGGTCCCGCCTGCGATTTCACGTTGGGCGTCAGCAACACGAGCGCGAGCGCGTTGCGGCCATTCAGCGGCAGCTCGCTGATGCGCTTGTTCTCGATAACCTTGCCCACCGTGGCGCTTGACGTATCGACAAGCGGAGCGTCGCTTGAGACGGTCACCGATTCCGTCGTGCCGCCGATTTCAAGCTGAACATCCACTTGCGCCCGCTGGTCGACCATCAGCGTGACGCCGCTTCGGACTCCGCGCTTGAATCCTTCCTTCTCAACGGTGACTTCATATTGTCCGACCGGCAGGGCGGGCGCGGTGAACAGCCCCTCCCCGTTGGTCGCCGTCGCAAAGCTGGCGTTGGTCTCCGTATTGCGGATCGTTACGGACGCGCCCGGAACAGCAGCGCCGGACCGGTCCGTGACAAGGCCTTGCATGGAGCCGCGTCCCTGCTGGGCATGAGCAAAGGCGCCCAGCAACATTAAGACAAGCGTCGACCTGAGAAGCTTTGACATAACGGAGAAGCCTTGGTTTCCCTCGATGGTAACACCACAGGCTGCGCCCGAAGGCGGCCGCGCCTTATCGCTCCGGATGGAAGGGCTGGCCCGGGGCGGCGGCCTCGTCTTCGGCTTCAGGAATGTCGAGATTCACAACGATCGGGTCCTGGCCGCTTCGGACCACGACGGCTTCACAGGGCTCGTCAGCGCGCGCGTTCAACTCCTGATGCGGCACAAAGGGCGGAACATAGATGAAATCGCCCGGGCCGGCTTCATCGCTGAATTCCAGCCGGTCGCCCCAGCGCATGCGGGCGCGGCCGCGGACGATGTAGAGCACGGTCTCCAGTTCGCCGTGATGGTGCGCCCCGGTCCTGGCGTTCGGCTCGACCACCACTGTGCCGGCCCACAGCTTCGACGCTCCGGCGCGCGCCTTGGTGATCGCGGCCGCGCGATGCATGCCCCGCGTTTGAGGCGTGTTCGCATCCAGGTCATTCGCGCGGATGATGCGGATGCCATGCTCCTTCCAGTCCATTCCCCCATGCTAGCGCCGCTTCTTAGGGGCGGAGGACAACGGGCGCGCTGAACTGAGCTTCCGGCGGGCGCTGACGATGTAGGCCTTCGCTCCACTGCGGTTCCGAAGACCCAGAGAGCTGGTGATCGCGGCCAGCGGAATTTCCTGGCCGTAGTGCAGCATCATGATTTCTGCTTCCGTTGCGGTCAGCGCTTCGCTGACCAGCCGGAGCCTGCCCTCAATAGCCCGGCGCTGGTCGATGCTGGCGTATACCGCCGCAGCCCGCGCGTCCGGAATCGCCGCTGCGGCCTGCTGGTCGACGCTGCGCGGTTCGCACGCGCGTTTCCTCACAGCCGTGCGGCACTGATTGCGGGTGATGACGTACATCCAGGTGGACAGCTTCGAGTCTCCGCGAAAGCGTCTGAAACTGCGGAAGGCCCGGAACAGAATCTCCTGTGCGAGATCGTCGCTTGATTCGCGATCGCCGGTGAACCGCAAGCACCAGCGAATGATCCGAAGGCGGTAGCGGCGGACGAGTTCTTCAAAGCATTCGTCCGAAGCGGCCGCGTCTGCCGCCGACTTGCAAACCTCGACCAGTTGCTCGTCCGTGAGCGCGGAATACTGCCGTGTGTCCACGCTCCAATGGTCGCCTGCCGCGGCCGAGGGAGTCGTCTAAAGCTTGTAAAGTTCTTGTGAAATCCGGCCGTGGTTCAACCCGTCGCGGCTCAGCATGCTGGCAGGCATGCGCGCAGCGCGCCAGAGATGCTCTTCGACGCTCCAGCCGTCTCCCGTTCGTGATCAGCCTGGCATCTCCGCCGGGAGGCGGCACCCGGGCCCGCGCCGTTACCTTGCGACCGGGAATGCGGAAACGCGCAGCCGGGCGCAACCCATCGGAATCAGCGTCACCTGTTCGACCGGCGCGGTTGTGGA
>Ga0070740_10002742_pt1 | contig 19910 bp, 15 predicted proteins | sample Coa_R2_FD_67286 | JGI IMG/M metagenome (GOLD analysis project Ga0070740, IMG submission 67286) | Surface soil microbial communities from Centralia Pennsylvania, which are recovering from an underground coalmine fire - Coalmine... | ecosystem: Environmental > Terrestrial > Soil > Unclassified ...
AAGAATTGGGGCAAAGTGCACCGCACGCTGGCGATGATCGATGCTGCGCGCACGCGGGGCGTCGATGCGTTCTGCGACGTCTATCCATACGTCGCCAGTTGGACCGATTTAGCGACGCTGCTCCCGAAAGAATCGCGGTACGGGGGAACGGAAGCGACGCTCGAGCGCCTGTACGATGCGCAAACTGCCAAAGCCGTAGCGATGTACATGGACCTGCAGCGCGACGGCGCATCGTGGCACGACGTGATGGTGACGTCGGTCGAAAGCGATCGCAACGCGCGGCTTGCGGGAATGCGAATGGACGACATCGGGCGCACGTGGTCGCTGACGCCCGCGCAGGCTGCGATTCGTCTAATGCGCGAGGAACGTCTGGAGGTCGGGGCCGTCTTCTTTACGATGAACGAGGACGACGTGGCGACCGTGCTCTCGGCCGATTTCTGCTGCGTGGGCAGCGACGCGTCCATTCGAGCGCTGGACGGGCCAACGGCACACGGCGTTCCGCATCCCCGCACGTTCGGGACGTTTCCGCGAATCTTCGGGCGCTTCGTGCGCGGCCGCCGCACGGTCGAAATCGCCGAGGCCGTCCGCCGCATGACCTCGCTGCCGGCACGCGTCTTCGGCCTGCGCGATCGGGGAACGGTCGAAGTCGGAAAGTACGCGGATCTCGTCGTCTTCGACGAAGAAAACATCCGCGACACCGCGACTTATGAAGCACCCTACAGCTTCCCCAACGGCATCGATCACGTGTTCGTCAACGGCCGGCCCGTGCTGCGCGACGGACGTTTTACGAACGAACGCCCAGGGCGCGTCTTACGCAGCGGCGGGTGAATTCAAGGGTTACCGCTCGAGAAAGTCCGGATCGTCGATCAGGTGCTCCTCCTGGATGATCTCGCCGAGCGAGACTTTCGCCTTCGGCAAAATTTGGTCTATTGATTTGGAACTGCTAAAAAACGCGGGAATGCACGGCAAGGGAGCCAAAGGCCGCTCGAACCCGGCCAAAACGGAAAACGCCGTATCGCGCGGCAACAAGCCGAAGCGTTTCTTTCCTAGGATGCCGGTCCTCGACACAGCGATGTAATCGACATCCGGGATCGCCATTGACGCAATCCCGTTGAATGCAAAGACCAGCGTTATTACGCGCCCGTCCACTTCCGAATACCAAATACGCGGCACGTATACATCGACGCCCAAAGCCTGTAACTCGTCGTCCTTTGTGGGCAACGTATAATTATACTGCCAAGTTTCGTATGCGGTACGCGGATCGATACAGTATTTTTCCCTAGAAAGCTGCGTTAGCGCCACTGCGTTTCCTGTGCGCCAGCATTGTAGCGACGGTTCAATTCGAGCTTCGTCTAGGTTTATTTCCGCTTCCAGCTGCGGGTCGAATATCGTCCACCCAAAGCGTTTGGAAAGCGCGATGGCTCGGAACAAGGCCTCTATCGCAAAGAAGCTCGGCCTATTATAATTGATCGACAGATCCAAATATTCTTCTTCGGAGTTCACGGTGAAGTGAACGCCCGTGTTTTTGTTCACGAACATTAAACCATTCTCGTCGCCCTCTATTTCTATACCGCGTGTGTTCGAAAAAAGCGACTTGATTTCAGCCGTGGGAAGTTCTTTGGCGCCTCGAATCTGAAGGTCGTACGACATAGGGAAACGGAGATACAGCGAGCATCGATCCCGAACCTTTAGGTGCCGGTTCCGCCGCCCGCGTGAAAGACATATTTGATGATGAAACGGTGCAGCGTCTGCGCGGCGGCGGGCGTTCCGTATTCGAGATAGAGCAGATCTTGACTCGGAAAGCGCTGCTGGTAAAGCAATGATAGGTTCGTGCCGGGCTGCGCGAACCCGCCGGTGCCGTTGATCGAGCGCAGGGCGACTCCGATGGAGGCGTCGCGCCCGAACGATCGCGAGACGCCGATGCGCCGCAGCCACTGCGAGTTGAAGATCGGCGCGCCCGCACTGGCGCGTTCGATGTTACCGTCATATTCGAGCTGCAGCGAGTACGGGCCCATCACCCGGCCGTCGATCAGCTGCGTCTGCTGCACGTAAAAGCCCGCAAAGGGTCCCCACGTGTACGACGCGATGAACGGCTGGGGCGTCGACGTCCGGTAGCCGAACTGAATTTGCCGGCGGTTGAACCAGTCGATTGTGCCCGGGGCGACCTGCAGTTCGCTCGGGCCATAGAAGCCCTGGAGCGAGATGAGGTTCTTGAACTGCACGCTGTAGAATCCGTTGATGTCGGCTTCGCGTACGCTGCCGTCGCGTGCCAAGAAGCGATCGGCAAAAAAACTGAACGAATACGAGAGCACGGGGCTGCGCGGCGAACCCGTGCCGTTGTAACCGGCGTTTATCTGCGGGCCGCGCGCGTCATTAATATTCGTGTATCCGTCGATGGGAGCGTACCCCGGACCCGTGTCGCGATAGAAACCGGCCAGGTTGAAGTGCTCGTTGCGCAGACCTTCGACGAAGTTTAGATCGTGCGCCTGGCCGGTCGAGCTGTTGTTTTCGCCGGCGATCTCGAACGACGTATATTGGCCGGAGTGACGGTTCTGCTGCGTAAAGCCGTAACCGGCGGTCTGGTCGCGAACGCCCGGATGATTTGCAAGCACGGCTTCGGCGTCGATCGAGAGTGAGGTGTCCGCCGTGGTGTAGGCGTATCCGGCCGCTGTGTCGTCCAGGCCCGGACCGACTGCATTGAGCACGCCGATCGCGTTTTGGCCCGCGGTGCCTTCGATCTTCAGACCGCGATTAAAGATCCCGATGGACGGCGTATAGAACAGCGAATTGCCGCCGAAGATGCCGATCTGCGGGATCGCGTTGATGTACTGCGCGCCTTGCGCAAAAAACGGCCGGTACTCGGTGTACGCCTTCTGAAACTCCTGCAGTTGGATGGTCGTCTGATCCTGTTCCACGTTGCTAAAGTCCGGGTTGAGCGTCCCCACGAACGCCAGCGTGTTGGTGAACGGATACGTTACGTCCACGCCGACCAGGCGCGGCTGCATCTGCTCGAACTGACCGATCCCGTTTTGGAACACGTCGCGCTGCGACCCGGCGCTTTCGAGCGCGTAGACGTCGGCCTGCGGCTTGGGACGGGTCGCTGAGCCGACCAGGCGGATATCGGTCAGCCACGGCCAGAACTGCACGTTCAGCGTGCTTTGCATCGCGGGCTCGTACGCCCACGTGAGATCCTGGTTCCGCGCCGCAACGTAGCGCTCGAAGTTGAATCGCCAGGCTTGGACCGGCGCGGACTGGGCGCGGACGTCCGCCAGCGGGATGACCATCATGACGTCGTAGTCGCCTTCGGGCGTTACACGCGCGATGGAACGCCACGGCGGAGCGTAGCGGGCGTTTTCGGACGAGGACTCGTCGTGCACGCCGATTGGATTGACGCGGAAGGTGTACGTTCGCGATCCGTTGCCCGACGTGTCTATACCGAAGCCGACGTGATCGTCGTTGCCGACGCCTTGATTGTCGATCCGCTGCGCTGCCGTGATGCCGATACCCGACTGCGAGCAGTGAAACGTCACGTACAAGTAGGAAGCATCGTACAAAAATGCGGCGCGCGTCGCCATTTGGGCCGGTCCGCGTCCGGTCAAATCGTAGAAGTCGGCCGCGATCAGCGCCTTCGACCAAATCGGATCGTCTGCCGGCAGCCGCAGCGGCGGCGGCACGGCAGTTTTGGGCGCCGCGAAATGCGCGGACGAACCGACGGACGCTCGTCCGGCGACCGGCAGCATCGCCGCGGTTACGCAGAGCAGTGCGGTGACTAAGCGCAAAAGAGCCACTGCGATCACTTTCCGCATGCGAGCGCTCCGTTCATCGCGGCAATCCGAATGGCACTCAAGCGGGCTCGCACTCGTGTGCCGCGCAGGCGATCGCGTTTAGGGGTTTGCGTGCGCGTGGAATACTCTAAACGTTCAAGACGAGACGAGGTTTAGTCCAGTGGCTTAGCTTGAGCGAGGGCCGGTATCCCACCGGCCCTCATTTCGTTAAAAAGCGTTATGCGGCTCGGCGTGCGAGCTCTTCGTAGACCGACCGCGTCTGTTCGCGCAGGTGCGGCAGGTCGCCGTCGTTGTCGATGCAGTACGTCGCCCGCGCCCGCGCCTGCTCGGGGTCGATTTGCGTCTGCATCCGCTCGCGCACTTGCTCTTCGGTAAATCGATCGCGGCGCATCACGCGCCGCAGGCGATCTTCCTGCGGCGCCAATACCACAATCGACGCGTCGACGAGTGCGTCGTAGCCGGTTTCGAAGAGCAACGGGACCACGTGGACCACAACCTGTCCGGCGCCGGCATGACGCTCGAGCTCCAGGGCGAGCCTGCGCACGTGCGGATGCACGATGGCGTTCAAACGCTCCCGCGCACCCGGATCCCTGAACACGATCTCCGCCAGCGCTGCCCGGTCCAGGCAATCGTCGCGTACCACGCGCGGCCACAAGCGCGCGATCTGCCGCAGCCCGTCGCTCCCGGGCGCTACTGCTTCCCGAGCCAGCTTGTCCGTGTCGATGACGAAGGCGCCAAGCGATTCGAGGATGCGCGCAACCTCGCTCTTGCCCGCTCCGATGCCACCGGTGAGACCTACTCGCATCGTCTCCGCATAAAGAAAGGATGCCGACGCTTCGACGCGTCCGGCATCCTTTACTTGTTATCGAAGTCCGCGGCGCCGCACCCCCGAGTCGACACGAGCCGGGGATGCGTCGGCGACGAAACCCGGCTTATTCGGCGGCCGGTTCGGGTACCTCGATGGGAGCGTCGTCTTCGTCCACGACGATCTTCTCGATCTCCTCGGGCGGCACGTCGGCGACGTGCTGGATCGAGGCGGTGATGCGCCGCGTCGAGTGATTGATCGTCAGCAGCGTGACCTCGACTTCTTGGCCGGGGCTGAACTGCGCGCCCGGATCGAACTCCCCCTTGGGAACCATGGCCAGAACGCCCGGCACGATCTCGACGAGCAGGTAGTTGGGCGTGACCTTGACGACCTGCGCGGTGAGCTTGTTCGTTTCGTACAGCTTGTCCGCATGCTCGTCCCACGGATCGGGCAGCGTGTGCTTGAGCGAAAGGCTGACCTTCTTGGCATCGGCGTCGAACTTCATGATCTCGACGTTGACGACGTCGCCGATCTTGACCACTTCCGACGGATGCTTGATGCGCGCGTAGCTCAGCTCGCTGTTGTGGATCAGGCCGTCGATGCCGCCGAGATCCACGAACGCGCCGAACTCGGCGAGCCGCACGACGACGCCTTCGCGAATCTGCCCGACTTCCAGCGTGCCCAGCAGCTCCTGCTTCTTGGCGTTGAGCTCTTCTTCGAGCACCAGCCGCTGCGAGAGCACGACGCGATGCCGCTTGTGATCGAGATCGATCACTTTGAGTCGCAGCTTCTTGCCGATCAGTTCGTCCAGATTCCCCACCGGCTGGCGGCGGATCTGCGAGGCGGGCACGAATCCGCGCATGCCGAGGTCGACCAGCACGCCGCCTTTAACGACTTGCGTGACGGTCGCTTCGATCACTTCGTCGCGATCGTGCGCTTCGATCACCTTTTCCCACGTCTTGAGCGCGCGGGCGCGGCGCTCCGATAAAAAGAGCGTGCCGTCCTGATCGTCGATGCGGTGGATCATGACTTCCAGCGTATCGCCGACTTTTAATTCTTTGGGATCGATCGCGAGCGAGAGTTCGCGGAAGGGCAGCGCACCTTCGGATTTTCCGCCGATGTCTACCAGCAATTCGTCCTGATACTTGGCGACGATGATGCCGTTCAGGACCTGTCCTTCGTCGAGGACTTTGAGCGATTCTTCGTAGAGGCGCTGCTCGAGTGCAAGCTGATCTTCTTCTTCGTGCTGCACGGGAGCGATGTCAGTCGTAGAGATGTTGTGGTTCCTAACCTTTCGATTGTATTTTACTTTACTTGCTGTAAATCTATTTCTGGCACGTGCGGCACCACCAGGTTCCGCGCTGCGCTATCACCGTTCGAACGATCCTCGCGCCGCACCGCAGGCACGGTTTGCCGGCTCGTCCGTACACTGAAAGCACGTTTTGGAATCCGCCCTTGATGCCGTCCGCGTCCACGTAGTCGTCGACGGTGCTGCCGCGCAGTTCGACCGCGCGATTGAGAACGTCGACGAGGGCTGCGTGTAAACGGCGAATCGCCGGTTTGCTCAGCGATCCGGCGGGCTTGCCGGGACGAATCCCGGCGTTCCAAAGCGCCTCGCAGGCGTAGATGTTGCCGATGCCTGCAAGGCGACGCTGATCGAGGAGAAAAACCTTGACCGGCGTCGGCCGCCCCGAAAGCATACCGATAAAGCGGTCCGGAGTAAAGTCCCCGTCCAAAGGCTCGGGCCCTAAAGCGGCGTCCCAGGGCTCGCCAGGCTCTACCAGGCGCATTCGCCCGAACTGACGGACGTCGGCGAACGCCAGGCGGGAGCGGTCGGCGAACGTCAACTCGACGTATGTATAGGGAAAGGGCGGTTCGCCCGGCCTCAGTACCACTAAGCGGCCCGTCATCCGAAGGCTGGTGACCAAGCGCCTCCCGGACGAAAGGCACAGGACCGCGTACTTTCCGCGCCGCTCCACCGAAGTAATTCGTTCGCCGCGGACCGCACGTGCGAAGTCGACGCCTTGCGGCGCAACGGCCATCTTCGGAAGCAGAATGCGAACCCTCGCGACGCGCTTTCCCGGCAGCGCCGCGGCTAGGCCACGAACGATCGTCTCAACTTCGGGGAGCTCGGGCAAGACTTACTTAGGGAGCCCCTTCAGCCGCACCCCGGGCGACAAGCCGTCCGCCGCCGCTTCGCGCGACGGCAGCTCGATCACGTACTTTGCATTGCCCGTCTCGCGCGGAATCCGATCGTCCGGCATGTCCGCGGCAACGACCGGTACGCCGGCGTAGATGCGGCGCACGGTTCCGTCGGAACCCACGAAGATCATGTCCAGCGGAATCAGCGTATCTTTCATCCAGAACGCGACCGGGCCGTCGGTCTCGAAGACGAAGAGCATGCCGGTACGCGCGGGCAAATGCGTCACCGACATCAATCCCCGCTCGCGCTGCGGTTCCGTACGCGCGACCTGCAGATGCAGCAGCGCTTTTGGAGCGCGCACCGTTATCGCCGCAAGCGACTGCGGCGTCGGCAATGGTGCCGGTGAAGCGGTCTGCAGCGCGAACAGCGCGGCCAGCTCAAGCATCGTGCGTCTCCTCGACGTCGTACCAATTCTCGCCCACTTTGACCGTAACCGCAAGCGGCACGGCCAGGGCCACGACGTTCTCCATCTCTGAACGCACGAGGCCTGCGACGCGTTGCAATTCGGCTCTGGGAACCTCGAAGATCAGCTCGTCGTGGATTTGCAGGAGCATCCGCGCGTTCGATTCCTCGGCCGCAAGCCGGGCGTCGATGCGCACCATGGCAAGCTTCATGACGTCGGCAGCGCTGCCTTGGAGCGGCGCGTTCGTCGCTTCGCGTTCTGCCGCCGACCGAAGCATGTAGTTGCTGCTGCGCAGCGCCGGCATATACCGGCGCCGCCCCAAAATCGTCGTGACGTACCCGTCCTGGCGGCCCTTGGCAATAACGCCGTCGATATACGCGCGCACGCTCGGAAAGCGCGCGAAGTACGCCGCGGTCATCTCCTTGGCGTCGGCGCGCGAAATTTCCAACCGCTGCGCGAGGCCGAAATCGGACATTCCGTAGAGCAAACCGAAGTTTACCGACTTGGCGATGCGGCGCTGATTGTGATCGGCGTGCTCGCCCGGCGGCACGTTGAAGATCTGCCGCGCGGTGAAGTCATGGATATCGGCACCCTCGTGAAACGCACGCCGCATCGCTTCGTCGCCTGACAGGTGCGCCATCAGGCGCAGCTCGATTTGACTGTAGTCGGCGGCGAGCAGCACGTAATCGCCCGGCGGCGCCACGAAAGCTCGGCGAATGCGGCGCCCGAGCTCGCCCCGGACCGGAATGTTCTGCAGGTTGGGGTTGGTTGAACTCAGGCGTCCGGTAGCGGTTGCGGTTTGGTTGAAGATGGTGCGCAGCCGTCCGTCCTTCTTGTCGGCAAGTTCCGGAATCACGTCGATGTACGTGTTCTTGAGCTTGGTGACTTCGCGGTACTCCAGGACCCTGCTGCAGATCGGATACTCGCGCGCAAGGCCTTGGAGCACCTCGACGCCGGTGGCCCACCCGGTCTTGGTTTTTTTACCTCCCGGAATGCAGAGCTTGTCGAAAAGGATGCTTCCAAGCTGCTGCGGGGAGCCGATGTTGAACTGCTCGCCCGCGAAGAGATAGATCTGGTCTTGCAGCCGTGCAATGGCCGAATCGACTTCCTGCGCGAGCGCGTCCAGCTGCTTGGGATCGACGAGGACGCCGGTCCATTCCATTTTGGCGAGCACCGGCGCGAGCGGAACCTCGACGTCGTCGTAAAGCCGCAGCTGATCGCGTGAGGCCAGTTCGTCGCGCTGCTTGCCGCTCAGCTGCAGCGCGGCGTCGGCATGCGCGGCGACGTCGTCGCCGGCCGAGAGCGCAAGGCCCTCCTGCGCGGCATCTTCAATCTGCGCGAACGTGCGTGACGGATTGAGCAAGTGCGCGCCGATCATCGTGTCGCCGCTGAAGGCGCGCGGTGCGAATCCGTGGCGGTGCAGAACGTGCAGTACGCTCTTGACGTCGTGCGCGACCAGCCGCCGGCTCCCGGGCCAGAGCCGCTCGAACGCCGATCGAACCGGGTCGCGCGCGAGCGCACCGGACAGAAAACCGATTCCGGTTCCGCGCTCGGCGCTCAGCCCGATCTCGCCGTCGGATTTGACCGCGAACGCGATCTCCGGAGCCCCGGCCATTTGGTCGAGGTCGCGAGCGAGTTCGGCATATTCGGGCGGATCGGTGGCGGCGACGTACGAGCGGTAACGGCCTTTGATCCGTTCTTGCGTCTCGAGCAGCGGCATCTCGAGCGGTACGTCGAGTTTGCCGAGCAGCGTTTTGAATTCGAGCTCGCTGTAAAGCCGGTACAGCTCTTCGTTGGAAGGCGGCGAGTACGCGGCCTCTTCCCAATCGATCGCCAGCGGCAACGCCGTGTTCGCAATCGAAACGTCGCGGCAGACACGGGCCTGCGCGCCGAACTCTTCCACCAGCTTTTGCAGCTTTGGAGTGCCGGCCAGTTTCGGATCGTTCACGAGCGCGTCGAGCGACCCGGCTGCTTTGATCAGTTTGATCGCCGTCTTTTCGCCGACTCCGGGAATTCCGGGCAAGTTGTCCGACGGATCGCCCTTGAGGCCGCGGTAATCCGGAAGCTGTGCCGGCTCCAGCCCGTCGTACCGTTCGCGCACCGCGGCCAGATCGTATCGTCCCAATTCGGTGATGCCGCGGCGCGTCATCAGCAACGTGGTTCGCTCGTCGACGACCTGCATCAGATCCGTATCGCCGGTGACGACGACGGTCTCTCCGCCCGCGGCCTCGACTTGTTTGGCAATCGTCGCGATCACGTCGTCGGCTTCCTCGCCTTCGATCTCAACGATCGGGATGCCGTTGACCGCCAGAATGCGGCGAACGAGCGCGAACTGTCCGCGCAGGTCGTCCGGCATCTGGTCGCGCTGCGCCTTGTACTGTTGATAGAGCGCGACGCGGTGGGCCGGCAAGCCCTTGTCGAATGCCGCGATGACGTGCGAAGGTTTTTCGTCGGTCACGATCTTGTTGAGCATCATCGTGAAACCGTACGCCGCATTGATCGGCATGCCGCGAGTCGTCGTCAGCGGCGGCAACGCGAAAAACGCACGATACACCAGGCCGTACGTATCGAGGACCATGACTTTGCGCAAAGCCGTTGCAGCGCGCGGCGCGCTTGCGGTCTTGGTCTTCATTGCGCTACGAGCAGATCGCTCGACGCGGCGGTCACGCGTCCGTCGTCGTCGATCTTGAGCAGCGACACAGTATACTTGCCGGGCGTCACCGGAACGAGCACCTGGGCCGTGTCGCCCGCGCTGCGGTCGACCTTCCAATACACGCTCGCCGTGTTCGCCTCGGTCATCGCCATGTCGGCCGGCGGAGCGCTGCGACGCAAGAACGTTTGCACCAGCGCACGCTCGCCGGTCGAGTTCACGCCCGGATGCCATGAGTTGGCGCCGAGCGCCGTATCCTGCGTCGCGGTCGTGCCGATGTCGAGCAGATCGGGTGCGTTCGCGAAGTACGCGGAACCAGTCGGCTGGCCTTCGGTCACGCGCACGATGATCGTGCCGGTTCCGGGACGCACGCCGTCCAGTCGCAGCGTCGCGGTCGTTCCCGGTTCGTACGAGGCCTTATCGAGCAGCAGCGACGCCGAAAGCGCGCGCCCGGGTGCGTCTACGGCGACCGGTACACTGCTCCACTCCAGCTGTCCGTCGCGCACGAACGCTGCGCCGGCCGCCAGGGCTCCCGCGGGTGCGCCGATCTTGAATGAGGTTTGCGCGCTGCCGTCGCTGACGGGTACGATGCGCGCCTCCGTGGACGACGCGCTCTCGAGCGTGAGCAACGCATCGCCTTGCGCGCCCCCGAGCGATGCTTGCACGCGCGCTTCGTCTCCGAAAGCGTAGCGCTTGCGATCCAGCGCAATCTGCACGTTTTGGCTGACGCCCGCTTCCATCCGCATCGTTTGCGGCTCGACCATCAGCTCGGCCGCATCCATCGCGCGCCCCGACGACGCGATGATCAAGTTCGATCCGACTTGCGGTGCGCTGAACGTGCCGTGCGCGTGGCCGCGGTCGTCGAGCGTCAGCTGCTGTTCCTGCACCGAAGCACCGTGGACGAGCTGGACGCGGACGGGCAATCCTCCGAGCGGCTTACCGCCGGTAACGTCGTTGGCGTAAACGTCGAACGCCGCGGCCTCGCTGCCGCCGATGTCGGTGCGATCGAGCTGCAGGCGCAATGCCGCCGTGCCGGTGGGCACGACCACGCGCGTATCGGCGGTAGCACCGCCGGACGTGGCACGAATGCCGTACGTCGACGCCAACCCGTCATCCGGATGCGGCACGAGCAGACTGGCTTTCCCGTCGGCGCCCGTTCGTACGCGCGTATCGTACCATTGCGCTACGCCCCAGGACTGCGCGGGCGGCTCGCCCACGAACACGTGAGGCGAGCGAATCACGTCGACGTCGACGTCGACGCCGGCTGCCGGCTGCCCCGCGCGGACGGCGCGCACTGCGATCGGCACGTCGTCATCCGGATTGCACGCGGCGCGGCACAGCGGCAACAATTCCAGCGAGAGTCCGCCGGCGTCCGCATCGACGTGCACTGCCGTGCCTGCCGTCGAACCGTTGACGACCGCCATCACCGTATATTCACCCGCGGCACTGGCCGGCGGCACGAAAAGCGATGCGGCGAACGCACCCGCCGAATCGAGCCGCACGCTGGTTTGCGCCACGCTCGCGGTAAACGAACGCAGCGAAAGCACCGCGGTGCCGGTGGTCGGACGCAGACGCGAGCCTGCGCGCGTGCGCGCAAAACCCACGACATGCAGATCCTCTCCCGCGTGGACGACCGCGCCTTCGGTCTTGAGGCCGACGATCGTCTGCGGAAGCGGTGCTTGCGGAAGAAACGAGAGGAAAGACGAACTGCGGCCCCACTGCGCGATGGCAAACACCGGGCGCGGCGTTCCGTGCCAGCGCGCGATGCCGCTTGCATCCGTAAAGCGGTCGACGAACCGGCTGTTGACGATGAACGAAATGCGCATGTGCGCCAGCGGTCTTCCGCCGGCGAGATCCGCCGCGTACAGAACGATTCCCGACGGCGTTTCTTTAGAGAGCAAACCGATGCGCGTGCGCTCGATCCAGACCTGCTGCCCCACGTCGCCGCGGCGGGCTTCGACCACGAAGAAGCCCTCGCGCGAACCGAGCGGCACGTCGACGTCGTTGCTTTGAAAGCGATACCCGCCCGGGGGCGTGTAACTCCAAGCGGCGAGCGGATGCAGGCGCCGCGTGTCGATCGATCGCGGCTGCACGTTGGAACCCGCGACGATTACGTCCGCGGGATCGACTTGGTAGAGACGAAACTCGAGCGGTGCGCTGGTAAAGGTATCGAGCCGAACGCTGGTCGTCTTCCAAGGCACGTTCGAGTCGTGGGCATACAGCGCAAAATATGCATCCAGCCGATGGTAATCCAGCAGCGGGCGAGCTGCGAATGCAAGCGACCCGGTCAGCAGCGCGAAGGCGGCGGCCAGCGCCACGGGAAAACGGCGGAGCATCGGTGCGAGCGCCTTCGACGGCAGGGAGAGTGCCCCTACGGCGGTAAGCGCCGAGAGTGTGAAACGGCTCTTCATTCTTTGTGCGCTCGCGGCAGCGAGCTTTGCCTGTATGCCGCGCGCCTTCGCCGCCGCGCCCACCCCGTCTCCGGCTCCGCGCTTTCCGAGCCGTCCCCTGCACGCTCGCCTCATCGTGGAAGTCAACCACTTCGGGCAGGTCGTGCGCGTTGCGCACGGCGACCTCACCGGCGATCGCGCGTTCGACTTGGTCGTAGTAGGCAATGCGATGCAGATGTGGATCAGGCACCCTGACGGCAGCGCCGAAACCGGGACGTATAGCGTCACCTACGATTACAATCCGAAGACGCACACGCTCGAGCGCCATCCATCGTTGATAAGCCGGGGAGGCGCCTGGGCGAATACGCCGGGCGCGGCAACCAACATCCTCAACGACATGGCGCGCCAGCAGAAGGAACTGCAAGCGCTCTATAAAGCGCAAAAAGCCAAGAGCGACGCGGAGAAAGCCAAGAATCTGCCGGACATTAACGCCGCGGTCCGCCGCTCGATGAGCACGCCGTCTGCCTCGCCGCACCCGTAAGCCGATCTGGCGCGCCGAGATCGACGACGCACAGCGCAGCTGCCGTTCGAAAGACGCGTATGAAAGCCAGGCGCACGCGCGCGCAGTGGCCGCGATGAAGGGCATGACGCTGAACACGTACGAGTGCAGGCATTGCGGCCTGTGGCACCTAACGCGGCGGAAAACGGACGAATGCGATACGTAAGCTTTTACGACGGCGCGGGCGACGCTCGTCCTGGGATTCTCGACGGCGACGTCATTTTTCCAATCGAGTGCGAGTCGATGCTGGAGTACCTTCGGCTCGAGCCGGCCGAACGGATCGCGCGCCAGACGTCAGAGGAGATCGAACGCTCGAGCGTACGTCTTGCTGCGCCGGTGCGCCCGCCCAAGAACATTTTCTGCGTCGGCCGCAATTATCTCGAGCACGCCAAGGAGGGCGCCAGAGCCTCGGGACGCGAGCTCAAACTTCCGGAAGTCCCCACGTTCTTCACCAAGGCGACCACCGCAATCGCCGATCCGGACTCGACGCTGCAGTTCGATGCGCGCGTCTCGGCCGAGATGGATTGGGAGGGCGAGCTCGGCGTGGTCATCGGCACTCCCATTCGCGACGCCACGGAAGAAAGCGCGATGAGTGCGGTCTTCGGCTACACCTGTGTGAACGATATCACCGCGCGCGATCTGCAGCGGGCGCACCTGCAGTGGTTCAAGGGAAAGAGCTTGGACAAGAGTTGTCCCATCGGTCCGTGGATAGCCGGCGCCGACGAGATTCCGGATCCGCACAAGCTGCTGCTGACCCTTCGCGTGAACGGCAGCCGCAAGCAGGAAGCCGATACGGGTCAGATGATCTTCAAGATTCCGCGGCTGATCGCCGAGCTGAGCAAAGGCATGACGCTCGAACCTGGAGACGTAATCGCGACCGGAACGCCCGACGGAGTGGGCTTCGCCCGCAATCCGCCCGAATTTTTTCGCGACGGCGACATCGTCGAACTGGCCATCCAAAAGATCGGAACGCTCCTGAACACCATCCGCATCCTGTAACCGGAGGTGTCGGCATGCGAGCGCGGAACGCTCGCTGCGATGAACGTTGCGGTACCCTTAGAAGCGGCGCCCAACGAAGCGCGCGTCGCGCTCGTACCGGAGACCGTCGCCAAACTGACGAAGGCGGGCGTTTCCGTCAAGGTCGCGCGCGGCGCGGGCGAACGCGCCGCTTTTCCGGACGAACTCTACACGCAGGCCGGAGCGACCGTCGAGGGCGACCCGGCCGCACTGCTTTCCGGCGCGGATCTGGTCGTAACGGTCGGCCGTCCTTCGGAGTCCGTGCTCGGCGCGATGCCGAAACGCGCCGCGCTGCTCGGCCTGCTCGCGCCGCTCGGGGATGCGCCGTATGTCAAGCAGCTGGCCGGCGCGGGGATCACGGCGCTTTCGATGGATGCCATTCCGCGGATCACGCGCGCGCAGTCGATGGATGCCCTCAGCTCGCAGAGCAACATCGCCGGATATAAAGCCGTCTTGCTTGCGGCCGCCGCGCTTCCGCGATTCTTTCCGATGCTCACGACTGCTGCCGGGACGATTCCGCCCGCCAAGGTCTTGATTTTGGGAGCCGGCGTCGCCGGGCTGCAGGCCATCGCGACCGCGCGCCGCTTGGGCGCGGTCGTCAGTGCATACGATACGCGCGCGGTCGTTAAAGAACAAGTGCAAAGTTTGGGCGCGTCTTTTCTGGAGATCGATCTCGGCGTCGACGCACAAGCGGCCGGCGGATACGCCAAAGAGCTCACGCCCGAACAGATCGACAAACAGCGGCAGTTCATGGTCGACGCCATCGGCGCGTCGGATGCGGTGATCACGACGGCGCTCGTTCCCGGACGCCCCGCGCCGCTGCTCATCACCGAACAAGCCGTCGCGGCGATGAAGCCGGGTTCGGTTATCGTCGACCTCGCGGCGGAAGCAGGCGGAAACTGCGCGCTCACGCAGCGCGACCAAATCGTGCGCTCGTCCAACGGCGTCCAGATCATCGGCACGACCAATCTCGCTTCGACGATGCCCTACCATGCGTCGCAACTCTACTCGCGCAACGTGCACGCCCTGCTGAGCGTCCTGCTCAAAGACGGCGCGCTTGCGCTGGATATGAACGACGAAATCGCGCGAGGGACGACAATCGTGCACGAGGGCAAGATCGTGCATACGCCCACGCTCGAAACGCTCGGCATAGGAGCTGCACCGTGACCGGACTCGAGTTCGTTTCCTACCTCTTCGACCTGCTGCTCGTCTTCGCGCTCGCGATATTCGTCGGTTTCGAAGTCATTTCGAAGGTGCCCACGACGCTGCACACGCCGCTGATGTCCGCCACGAACGCGATCCACGGCGTGGTGCTCGTCGGCGCGATCTTCATCGTCGCGGCGATTTTCAACGCCTCGCTGAGCTCGCCGCTCTTCATCGCGCTCGCGCTCGTCGCCGTTACACTCGGAACGATCAACGTCGTCGGCGGTTTCGCGGTGACGGAGCGCATGCTGCAGATGTTCAAGAAGAAGGACGCGGTGAAGAAATGACCGCCTACGCGCTGGCGCAGACGATCGTCTTCTATACCGCCACGCTCGCGGCGGTCGTGCTGTTCATCCTGGGCTTACGCTATCTGAGTTCGCCCGCGACCGCGCGCGTCGGTAACCGGTACGCGGCAGTCGGGATGCTGCTGGCAATTGCCGCGTCGATTTGGCGCATCGATGCCGCCGGCTGGTGGATCATCCTGATCGGCATCGCCGTAGGTACCGTCATCGGGCTCTTCTCCGCGCTCAAGGTCAAAATGACGGCGATGCCCCAGATGGTCGCGCTCTTTAACGGCGCGGGCGGCGGCGCGGCAGCGTGCATCTCGACAGCCGAGTTTTTCGTGCTGGCCACGGCACCGCCGTCGCTCTCGCCGCAGCTGCGGCTGCTGACGTACGTCTCGCTCGTCGTTAGCGCGATCATCGGCGCGGTCAGCTTCTCCGGTTCGATCATCGCGTTTTTGAAGCTTCAGGAGTGGATGACCGGACGGCCCGTCACGTATAAAGGACAGCAGGCGGTCAACGCGCTGATCGGGTTGTCGGCGCTCGTGCTCGCCCTAGGCATCATGGCGCGTTCGGGTGACGTCCCGTGGGTGTGGTACGTGGGGATGCTCGCCGCCGCGCTGATCTTCGGCGTGCTCTTCGTTCTGCCGATCGGCGGTGCGGACATGCCGGTCGTGATTTCGCTGCTCAACTCGTTCACGGGCGTCGCCGTTGCGATCACCGGCTTCGAATTGGACAACCAGCTCTTAATCGTCAGCGGAACGCTCGTCGGCGCGAGCGGTACGCTGCTGACGATGATGATGGGCAAAGCTATGAACCGTCCGCTAACGAACGTGCTGTTCGGCGCGTTCGGCGCATCCGGCGGCATGGAAGTCGCCTCGGCAAGCGGGGCGCCGCAGAATATTCGCAGCACCTCCGTGGACGACGTCGCGGTGATGCTTGCGTACGCGCACCAAGTGATCGTCGTTCCCGGCTACGGCATGGCGGTCGCCCAGGCGCAGCACAGCGTACGCGAGCTGGCCGATCAACTCGAGAAGAAGGGCGTTAGCGTCAAGTACGCGATTCATCCGGTCGCCGGACGCATGCCCGGGCACATGAACGTGCTCTTGGCCGAGGCTAACGTGCCCTACAACCAGCTGTACGACATGGACGACATCAATCCGGAGTTCGGCCGCACGGACGTGGCGCTGATCATCGGCGCGAACGACGTCACCAATCCCGCCGCGCGCAACGTCCCGTCGTCGCCGATCTACGGCATGCCGATTCTGGACGTCGATAAAGCGGCCAACGTCGTCGTGCTCAAACGATCCATGCGATCGGGCTTTGCCGGCATCGACAATCCGCTCTACGAGGATCCGAAGACGGTGATGCTGTTCGGCGATGCCAAGGCCAGCGTCGACGGGCTGGTGCACGCGGTGAAAGTGCTCTAGCATGGCCGGCCGGGTGGCGGAACGGAAGATCGCCGGCGGCGTCGTACACGCAGTGCCGCCCGATCTGCGCAGAGCGCTGGCCGCGGATCGTGAAGCGCTCGAACGCTGGAACGGCCTTACGCCGCTCGCGCGCAACGAGTGGATTTGCTGGACCACGAGCGTCAAACAAGCGCAGACCAGGCAGGAGCATGTCGAGCGCACGATTTCGCAGCTCTTGGAGGGCAAACGCCGCCCGTGCTGCTGGATGGGGTGCATCCACCGCACGGATAAACCGATCAGCCCGTCGGTTCGCGGACTGCTCGAAAAAAGAAAACGGGCGCGATAGCGTTACGCCGCCGCTGCGGCTTCCAACACGTCCAAGCACGTAGCGATCTCTCCCGGCGTGTTGTAGTGCGCAAGTCCGATGCGCAGCACGCCCGCCTCTTCGTCTATACCGAGCTGGCGCACTGTTTCGAGCGCGAAATTGTGACCCGACCATACGAACACGTTGGCCGCCGCCAGGTGCTGCGCGAGCACGATCGGTGAATGCCGTTCGTGCACCAGCGACACCGTCGGCACGCGCGGGTGCGCGCGATCGCCGGCGGCCGGCCCCAGAATGCGCACGCCGCGTATGCGGGCGAGCCCTTCGAGGAGGCTGCGCGTGAGATCGCGCTCCCACGGTTCGATGGCGTCAAACGCGGCTGCGATCCGGCTGCGCGGTGCGCTATCGGATTCGAAGATCGAACCGAGCCATTCAAAATATGCAACGGTGGCTTCGAGCGCGGCGAGCGCTTCGATCGGCGGCGTCCCCACCTCGAACTTCCACGGCAACTGCGCGGTCTGCGGACGAACTTTGTATGCATAGAGATCTTCGAGCAGCGCCTTGCGTCCCCACAGCACGCCCAAATGCGGACCGAAGAACTTGTAGGGCGAGCACGTGAGAAAATCGCACTCGAGCGCCTGAACGTCGATGAGCCGGTGCGGCGCGAGTTGGACCGCGTCGACATACGCCAGCGCGCCTGCGGCATGGACGCGGCGCACCAGGTCGCGCACGTCGTTGATCGACCCGGTGAGATTGCTCGCGTAGTTGAGTGCGACCAATCGCGTCTTGGATGAAAGGACGCGCTCGACTTCGGCCGGTTCGATGCGCCACGTCCGTTCGTCGAAGGGCACCCAGCGCACGACCAGGCCGCGGTCCTCGGCGGCAGTAAGCCACGGCGCGATGTTGCCGTCGTGGTCCATGCGCGTGACGACGATCTCGTCGCCGGGCGCAAAGCGGCGTGCCAAGCTGCGCGCGATCGAAAACGTCAGGGCGGTCATGCTCGGTCCGGCGACGATCTCGCGGAAGGACTCGGCTCCCAAAAAATGCGCCATCGCCCGGTGCGAGCGTTCCACGATCTGCTCCGCCGCCACGCTAGTCGGAAAGAAACCGCCCAAATTGGCGTTCGTCTCGAGCAGACAGCGCGCGGCCGCATCGGCAACGCTGCGCGGAACCTGCGTACCGGCCGGATTGTCGAAATAGATTCTCGGCATCCCTTCGTCGCGCAATTCGAGTGCCGGAAAGCGCTCGCGCACCGCGTCGATCGGAAAATTCATCGCAAGCTCCATTCCCAAGCGTTCCAGGTCGGCAGAAACGCGTTCGGCTCAAAGCCGCGCAGCGCGCGGCGATATGCGTACACGTAGTGAGCGTTGAAGAGATAGAGGATCGGAACGTCGCTTGCCACGATGTGCTGGATCCGCGAATACAGGGCTCTGCGCTGCGAAGTCACGACCGTCGAGAGTGCGCTGCGCTCGAGCCGGTCGACCTGCGGGTTGCAGTAGCGCATGTAGTTCGACGGGGCCCCGCAGACGAGCACCGAGGAGTCGTCGGGGTCGGCTCCCATCGTAAACGGGACGTACGCGATATCGAAAGCGCCGCTCGCCAGCGTTCCGCCGCGTGCAGACGGAAGAAAGAGCTGCGCGTTGCTGATCGACTTGATCTCGACCGCGATGCCGCGCTCGTGCAGCGCGGCCTGCACGGCCGTTGCGACGCGGACGCCGGTCATCGATTCGGGGAATTGCACGTACACCAGCGCCAAGGGCTTTCCGGCGCGTTCGCGCATTCCGCCGGCGGCGCGGCGCCATCCGGCTGAATCGAGCAATCGATCCGCGGACGGCGGATCGTACGCGGGCTCCTTGGCCGACGGATCGTACGCCCATGAGAACTGCGGCTGAATCGCATCGGTGACCGGATACGCTCCATGCGTGATCTTTTCACTAATCGCCCGCCGATCGATCGACATCGCTATCGCGCGCCGCACGCGCACATCGTCGAGCGGCGGATGCGCGAGATTCAGCACCAGTCCCGCGACGACCGCGGTCGGGACCGAGCGCAAGGCGATGTTTGGATTGCCGCGCAGCGCCGGCAGTTGTACGGGCGCCACGAGATTCCAATCGAGCGATCCCGCGCGAAGCAGCACCAGATTGGTTTGAGGATCGGGAATGATTCGCACGTCGAGGCCGCGCGCGCGCGGCGCACCGCGCCAATACCGCACGTTCGCGCGATACTGCAGCGACTCGCCGCGCTGCCAGGAGACGAAGGTGAACGGTCCGTCCCCGACCGCCGGAGCTGCGTTGAACGACGCTTGGGCAAGCGGCGTCTGGTGAGCCAGCACGTGCGCCGGCAACACGAACTGCGGGCGGAACCCGTACGAAAAATACGTCGCGGCCGCCGGCGCCCACGGATGTTTCAAATGAAAGACGACGGTGTGCGCATCCCGCGCAAAGGCGCGATCGATAAGGTCGTAGCCCTCCCGCGAAGGCACGGGGTTTTGCGGGTCGAGCAGCGCGTGCAGCGTCCAGAGCACGTCGCCGGCCGTCACTGGGACTCCGTCGCTCCAGCGCACGCCGCGGCGCAGATGGTAGACGATTGTCCGGCCGTCGGGCGCCAGGTCGCCGTTGGCAACGGTCGGCAGGCGCTTGAGCAGTGCCGGTTCGGGGCGGCCTCGCTCGTCGAGATCCACGAAGGGCTCGAAGGCCAGCCGCGCGGCTTGCTGCTCTACGGATGCCGAGTCCTGATGCAGGAAGAGCGGGTTGAGGTTCGCGGGATCGGCGGCTAGGTCGAAGCGGACCGCGCCTGGGACCCGGCCGCCGGGCTGGCCGGAGGCGCACCCTGCCGCGGCAAGGCTCGCCCCCAGGAGGAGCATGCGAAGGCACAGCCTGGCCA
>Ga0070740_10002743_pt1 | contig 19907 bp, 19 predicted proteins | sample Coa_R2_FD_67286 | JGI IMG/M metagenome (GOLD analysis project Ga0070740, IMG submission 67286) | Surface soil microbial communities from Centralia Pennsylvania, which are recovering from an underground coalmine fire - Coalmine... | ecosystem: Environmental > Terrestrial > Soil > Unclassified ...
GCCCGCTAACGAGCAGCCGTTTTTCGGTTTCATTGACAAGGCGCCCGCTCAGATTGCGGCAGACGAGAAATTTGTGTCGCAGATTGTGCAGCTCTCGACGTCGCGGCAGCGCGCCTTGGAGGAAACGCTCAGGCGCGGATGGTATGCATTCGCCGCGGGCGATCTGGCGACGGCGGGACGGCGTTTCAATCAAGCTTATCTCATTACGCCGGACGAAAGTCGCATTTATCAAGCTTTCGCGGTGTTGGCGCATGTACGCTTCAATGACGCAACATACGCGGACGAACTCTTTCGCATCGCGTTGAAGCAACCTAACCCCGCACCAACCTTGCGCGCCGATTACGGTCGCTTTCTTCTGATCACCAAGCGAGTCGCCGAGGCTCGACCAATTCTCGAGCAGGCGGTGCGCGATGCGCCAAAATTCGGTAACGCATGGTCTAATCTCGCCTTTGCTCGTTTGCAGACAGGCGACCCCTCTGGCGCCTGCAGAGCGGCGGTGGAGGCTGAAAAGCTCTCTAGTGCCGATATCAAATCCGACATCGCCCTGCTGCAACGCGACGCGAAGTGCTAGGTCGTGGCGCCATCCGCTCGATGGCCGAAGGCCGGCCAGTCTCGGTCGGCGTCTAAGGCTTCAGCGGCGGCTGCGAAGCCCCGCCGGGACTCGGCGGCGCCAGCGGCGCGCTTTCCACCGGCTTCGCCGGAGCGACCGGCCCCGCCTCAGCCGCGGTCGGCGCCGTCTCGACGCTGCGCGCGATGAATTCGTCAGCCTCGATGTCCATGGTTCCCACCAAGGTGGGCATCAGCGCCCGCACCGGCAGCAGAAACGGCTCACCCTTGATCGGCGCGAACCACATCTCCAGGTCATCTTTGCCGGCGAGATAGCGCACCAGCATGCTGTCGGGTTTGTAGCCGCCGATCGGCTCCAGCACGACGGCGCAGACGAGCACCGGCCCGGCATAACCGCGCGCCATTTTCATCGTGGCGGTTCGTTTGAACGAGAGCGCAAGATCGTAGCGGCGCCGGCCGTCATAGATTTTCAGCGTGCGGCGGCAATTCGCGGGAGCCATCGCGCTTTGCGCGGAGGCAATGAGCATTGCGCTCAGCGGGTCCGTGACATCGCGGAGAAACTTTTTGTCCACCGCAATGCGGTCCTTGGGCGGCGCCGCGCCGCGATCCTCAACGCGCTTGAGCGCGCCGTTCTCGAACGTCATCTCCGTTTCGTAGGTGCCGTCGTCATCGTTGATGTCGGAGCGCGCGACGGCTGGCGTGAGCTGCGCACCGGCAATTGCGCCACGTGTGGTGAAAGCGCCCTCGCCTTTGACCAGAACGCTGAGGACCCCGCTGGCAGTGCCTTTTGCCGAGGTGATGTAACTCGCGTCCGACAAGTTGATCGTCCAGCTCAATTGGCCGACCTTCACATGGGTCATGGTCACGTTGTAGTGGGCCGCAATTGCGACCGGCGGCTCGGCCGCCGGCGCCGCGAACGGCGCGACCGCGCCCAGACAGGCGAGCACGGCTATGCAGACGCGACCATGTGACAGGATCATGGAGCCCTTCACGAATGCGCGAATTCCCAGTAGAGCGCGCGCGCTTTGCGGAATAACGGCCCCGGCTGCAACGATCGCTGCGCGATCCGCGTTACCGGCAGCACCTTGGAGGCATTGCCGGTAGAGAATATTTCGTCGGCTGTCTCGAAATCTTCGTAGCGCATGGCCGCCTCCACCACGTCGACGCCGGCGGCGCGCAACAGCGAGATCACGCGCCTGCGGGTAATGCCGGCGAGAAAAGTGCCGTTGGCGATCGGCGTAAACACGACGCCGTCCTTGGCCATGAAGATATTGGAATTGGCAAGCTCTGCGACATTGCCGACGGCGTCGCGCACCAGACAATTGTCGAAGCCGCGTGAATTGGCCTCGAGCATCGCCCGGGCGTTGTTGGGGTAAAGACAGCCCGCCTTGGCGTCGACCGGGGCGCTCTCGTAGGTGGGGCGTCGAAACGGCGATAGTGTCACCGAAAAGCCCTCGGGCTTGCGCATCGGCGCTTCCCATAGGCTGAGCGCAAAGCGCGTCGATTCCGCATCCGGCGGCAGCGCCATCGCGCTGGCACGTTCCGCCCAATACATCGGGCGCACATAGAGCGTGGCGCCTTGCGGAAATTTGGAGATGCCGTCGCGCGCTAGCCCGAGCCACTCGTCGACCGATACGCTCGGCTTGAGATACATGGTCTTGGCCGAGGCGTTCACGCGCGCGCAGTGCTGGTCGAGATCGGGCGCAACACCCTCGAACACCCTCGCGCCGTCGAACACGGACGAACCGAGCCAGATGGCATGCGTGCGCGCGCCCCACAATGGCACGTTGCCTTCGCGCCATTGTCCGTCGAAAAATGTCCAAGTCGTGGACCAACCGTCGCTCGCCGCCATTCACGTCTCCGTGGGGTACTTCCGCCCTGCGTCCCATCGTGGTTTGGCAAGCATAACGAGCGCGCAAGGAGGATACCATGCCTGGAATTTTCGTATTCGACGCCTATGGCACGCTGTTCGATGTGCATGCGGCGATCCTGCGTTGCGGGCAGGCCGGGCCCGATGCCGAGCGCATGTCGGAGATCTGGCGCAGCAAACAGCTCGAATACACATGGACGCTGACGCTGGCCGGGCATTACGCCGACTTCTGGACACTCACCGAGCGCGCACTCGATTTTGCGCTGGCACGTGTGCCGGCGGTGAACAAGGACCTCAAACAAAAATTGATGGATGCCTACTTCCAGCTTGATGCATTTCCCGACGCGCGCGACGCGCTTCAGGCACTCAAGGGCAAAGGCCATCGCACCGGCATTCTGTCCAACGGCTCGCCCAAGATGCTCCAGGGCGCTGTCGATGCCGCCGGGATCGGTGGCAATCTCGATGCCGTTCTCTCGGTCGATGTGCTGAAAATGTTCAAACCGCGGCCGGAGGTGTACCGCCTCGTCACCGATCATTACAAATGCAAACCGACCGATGTCACCTTCGTATCCTCGAACCGTTGGGACGTGATGGCGGGTACATCGGTCGGGTTCAACAGCGTGTGGGTGAACCGCAGCAAGATGCCGGACGAGTACGGCGATTTTCCGCCGCGGCGCGTGCTGAGCAGTCTCGCCGCCCTCATCGCCTGACGAATATCGTGCCTTCAATGAGACTTTCGGGGGACTGGCGTCGAGGGCTCTCCGCCTCTATATCGCCCGGCAATGCCCTCGGTCATTTCCATCAAAAACCTGTCGAAGACCTATGCAACCGGATTCCAGGCACTGAAGAACGTCAATCTCGATATTCAGCGCGGCGAGATTTTCGCGCTGCTCGGACCGAACGGCGCCGGCAAGACCACGCTGATCGGCATCGTCTGCGGCATCGTCAATCCGAGCGAAGGCGCGGTGGCTGTCGACGGCAAGGACATCATCCGCAACTATCGGGCGACGCGCTCGCTGATCGGTTTGGTGCCGCAGGAGTTGCATACCGACGCTTTTGAATCGGTGTGGAGCACCGTCACGTTCAGTCGCGGCCTGTTCGGCAAACCCGCCAATCCGCGCCACATTGAGAAGGTGCTTAAGGCGCTGACGCTGTGGGACAAGAAAGATGCCAAGATCATGACGCTCTCCGGCGGCATGAAACGGCGCGTCATGATCGCGAAAGCGCTGAGCCACGAGCCCAACGTCCTCTTCCTCGACGAGCCGACGGCGGGTGTCGACGTCGAATTGCGCAAGGACATGTGGCAGGTGGTGCGCGAACTGCGCGCTTCGGGCGTCACCATCATCCTCACCACCCATTACATCGAGGAAGCGGAGGAGATGGCCGACCGCATCGGTGTCATCCACAAAGGCGAGCTGATCCTAGTCGAGAAAAAGGACGAGTTGATGCGTAAGCTCGGACGCAAGCAGCTCATCCTGCATTTGCAAAAGCCGCTTCCCGCCGTTCCCCCCGCGCTTGCCGCGCACAATCTCGCACTCAGACGCGACGGCCACGAACTGGTATTCACCTATGACACGCAGGCGGAGCGTACCGGCGTCACTGCACTGCTGACCGACCTCAACACGGCGGGCATCCGCTTCCGCGACCTGCAGACGGTGCAGAGCTCGCTCGAAGATATTTTCGTGGGCCTGGTGAGTGACCGGCGATGAACTGGCGTGCGGTACAATCGATCTACCGTTTCGAGATGGCGCGCACCGGGCGCACCATCTGGCAGAGCATCGTGTCGCCGGTGCTTTCGACGTCGCTCTATTTCGTCGTCTTCGGTGCCGCGATCGGCTCGCGCATCAGCCAGATCGACGGTGTGTCCTACGGCGCCTTCATCGTCCCCGGCCTCATCATGCTGACGCTGCTGACGCAAAGCACGATGAACGCTTCCTTCGGCATTTATTTCCCGCGCTTCATCGGCACCATCTACGAAATCCTCTCGGCGCCGGTGTCCGGGCTGGAGATCGCGCTCGGCTATGTCGGCGCGGCAGCGACCAAATCGATCATGCTCGGGCTGATTATCCTTGGCACTTCGTGGATTTTCGTGCCGCTGCGCATCGAGCATCCCGCGTTGATGCTGGCATTCCTGGTGCTGACGGCGGCCACATTCAGCCTGCTCGGCTTTATCATCGGCATCTGGGCCGACAATTTCGAGAAACTGCAGATCGTGCCGCTGCTGATCATCACGCCGCTGACCTTCCTCGGCGGCACCTTCTATTCGATCCACGTGCTGCCGCCGCTCTGGCAGAAGATCACGTTGGCCAATCCGGTCGTCTACCTGATCAGCGGCTTCCGCTGGAGCTTCTTCGAGATTTCCGACATCGATCCGGCGATCAGTTTCGCCATGACGCTGCTTTTCCTGGCCATTTGCCTGGCGGTGGTGTGGGCCATTTTCCGCACCGGCTACAAACTCAAGAAGTGACTCTGCATCTGCGCGGGTCCGGGTGCCCTCAGGCTCGCGGCACACCGGCCATTGCGAGACCGTCGCCGAGGCGTGTCATGAAGGCTGGCGGGAACGGCCAGGCTTTTCTGGCGCGCTCTACGGTCAAATCGCGATCCTTGCGCATGAGGCGGCGGGCGATCCGCCGCGCTTCGTCGCGTGCGCCGGCATGCACGGCAGCGGCGATCGTGATTCGGTCGGCCCAGATCGCCCCTGGAAACCGAGCCGTTCCAGTTTGCAGCCAGCGCGCCGCACGACCGTATTGTCCGCAAGCAAAATGCGCACAACCCGTTCCGATGATGGCAATTTGCTGCATGGGCCCGACCGGCGCGAGCTGCAATGCAATCTGCAGTTCGCGGAAAGCGGCCTGCGCATCGTCCATGTAGACCGACGCCCAGCCGCGACGAATCCAGGCATAAGGTAGCCATGGATCGAGCGCGAGCGCGCGCTCCAGCAGACCGTCGGCCTCTTCCAGACGGTGCGCGAGCGTCAGTGCGCCGCTCGCTAACGTAAGCGTCAGTGCATCGTTTGGCCCCAACGCATGAGCCTTTGCAACCAGCCGCAAAGCCTGATCGCGATCCTGCTGCGGAGTATCGCTGAATCCGTGCGCTGCACGCTGGCCGAAGCACCATGCGGAGAGCGCGACCGGTAGACCATAGGTTGGCGCCATTTGTTGAGCGGCCTGGAGTGTCTCGATCGCTTCGGTGCTTTCGCGGGGTGCAATCGCAAATACGTGCGGTATGGCCTGCCATGTGAGGCGGAACGCTTCATCATCGATGCATTCTTCGCTTTGCAGGGAGAAGCGGCTTCGTCGCAGCGTTGCCGAAGGCGTCTCGCCGAAAATCTCACGGTATTCGCCGGCAAAGCGAGCGAGGTGTTTGAAGCCGCTGGAGAGAGCTATACGCGTTATCGTGGCGTTCATGTCGCCGCGTTCAAGTTCGCGACGAGCATGAGCCAAACGCGCGCGGCGAAGCCAGCCGAGCGGCGTCGTTCCCAGGAAAGTCTTGAAATGAGTTTCGAGCGTGCGCGGGCGCACGCCTGCCACGGATGCAAGCAGGTCGAGATCGACCCGATGCGAAAGATGACCGCGAAGCCACGTCACCGCGCGGATGACATCGGCGGGTAAGGCTGCCGGCAGCGTCTCGCGATCGGTGAAGCGAGGATCGGGCCGCGCCGGCGCGTCAACCTTCTTCATCGACGCTCGTTGCCATCAAAGTCGCCCGCCAGGAAAAACCTAGCATTTTTTGGCGCTAAATGCATAGCGCCGGCGAAAACCGGATAGTCTGTCAAACAGAATGGCCGAAAACATACCGTTTGCTCTCGTCCCGACCGGGCTACCTGCCATGCGATCGAAGACCCGTCGAACCACTATTGTTGTTCTCGCGCTTTGTGTACTGGCCTTGGAGATGGTACGTCCGCCCTCACCCGTGGCGGCACAAGGCAAACTCGTCGTCGAGTCCGTGGCCGAAACCAAGGTCAAGCAACTGCCGCCGGGTCCGCTCTTCTGGCGCATCGACACTTTCGCAACCCTCGCGGCGGCCAAAGCCGCCGCCGGACAGACCGGCCTTGCGGCTGAAGTCGCCGGCAAGGCGTGGCTGTTCACCCTTGGGCCGAGAGGCGGATCAGCCACCGGCGGCACCAAAGTCGCCGAGATCGGCCCTGTGCCGACGCCCGCCGCGCCGGAATACCTGTTGCGCATCAACCACGCCTACGGCCCGCCCGGTGCCGCAACGCGCGTCCATAGTCACCCGGGAGCCGAAGCGTTTTACGTCCTCGCCGGCCGCATGAGTCAGCGCACCCCTCACGGCGTGGTCACGCTCGATGTTGGCCAGTCGGCGCCGGGGCATGGCGCCGATGTGCCGATGCAAGTCTCGAGCAGCGGCACGACCGATCTGGATCAGCTTGTAATGTTCGTTGTCGACGCGACAAAGCCGTTCTCATCCCCGGCCCAATTCAAATGAGGCCTCGGCCGCCGCCTATGTGAATAAGCGTGCCCGCCTGGGGTATGCTCTTGCGGCGCTTTGCGCCTGCAAACCAACCCCGGGAGGCTTATCCATGCCGCCGCTCCTCAAGATGCTTGCCGCTTCCGCCGCCGTGCTCGCGCTATCTTCGCCGCTCCATGCACAGGGCGTGGTCACGCAAAAGAACATCCCGTTGTCGATGGCGCTCGCCATCGCCGATGCGGCGCTCGCGCAATGCCAGAGCATGGGCTTCAAGGTATCGGTCGCGGTGGTCGACCGCGCCGGCCTTACTTTGGTGATGCTGCGCGGCGACGGTGCCGGCCTGCACACGCCGGAAGGCGCCGAGCGCAAGGCCTATACTGCGCGCACCTACGGCTCGCCGTCGGCCAATTTCGCTAAGCGCGTGCAGACCGAGCCGAGTTACGCTCCGGCCATGCAGTACACCCGGGTGCTCGCTTTGGCGGGCGGGCTGCCCATCAAGGCGGGCAATGAGGTCATCGGCGCCGTCGGAGTCTCCGGTTCGCCCGGCAAGGACGATGTCTGCGGCCAAGCGGGCATCGACAAGGTCGCCGACCAGCTCAAATAGCCGACCGCAAGGCCGCGGACACTTCCAAAACACCCGATCCCGGTGTTAGCGTTTGCGCGTCCTTGGTCGGGGACATGAACAAGAACAAGACCTTTGTGGAGGAATCGAACATGCGTAAATCCCATTCCTTTGCGCGCTGCTGGAAGGCGCTGCTGCCGGCAGCCGCAATGCTGCTGGCTCTTGCAGGAACCGGCTCCGCGGCCGGCTACCCCGATCGGGCCATCAAGCTGATTGTGCCTTGGGCAGCCGGCGGCGATACGGACGTGATCTATCGCCCGTTCGCGCAGCTGCTGCAGAAATATCTCGGACAGCCAGTGATCATCGCCAACGTAACCGGCGCCTCCGGCACCGTGGGCGAGCGCGAAGCCGCCAATGCCGCGCCCGACGGGTACACCGTCTTCGCCCCTCACGACTACATCCATTCGGTCTATTACGCGGGCTTGACCGACATCCGCTACGACAAGGCGTTCGAGCCGGTTTGCCTCGTAGCATCCACACCATCGGTGGTCACGGCCGGATCGAAGACGCCATACAAGACCTTCAAGGAATTCGTCGACTACGCCAAGGCGAACCCGGGCAAGGTGAAAGTGGGTGCGTCGCTCGGCTCGACCAGTCAGTATTCGATGGCACTGATGGCGAAGGCTGCCGGCATCAAAGTGACCTACGTACCCTATGACGGCACAGCGCCGCGCATGAACGCGCTGCTTGGCGGCCACATCGATATTGCCGACTCCAACCTGACGCAAAAAGCCAAAGTCGATGCGGGCCTGCTGCGCTTTCTTGCCATCATGAGCGAGAAGCGCAGCCCTGAGCTGCCGGATGTGCCGACGCTCAAGGAGCTTGGCTACGACGTCGAATACGCCGTCAACCGCGGCATCATGGTGCCCAAAGGCACGCCGGCCGACGTCGTGAAGAAGCTTGACGATGCCTGCGCCCTGGCCGCCAAGGAGCCGGACTTTGCCAAGGCCATGACGCTTCAGGGTACGGAAGCGCGCTATATGGACGCCCAACAATATACCGAGTTCCTGAAGAAGGACGACGCCATCACCAAAGAGATCACCAAGGATCTCGGTCTGCTCAAGCGCGAACAGTAAATGCTCGGGCGGGACGGTGTTGCAGGGCTAGTCTGCCTCGCGGTCAGCATTTTTCTGCTGTACCTAACGCTCGGGCTGCCGCCGGCGGTGATGGTGCCGATCGGGCCGGCCTTCTATCCCCGCATCGTGCTCTCGCTGCTGGCGCTGCTGAGCGTCATTCTGATCGGGCTCGATCTGCGCGCGATGCGCTTGGCCCGCGCCGGCACCGCGGCGCCAGCCGTGCCCGCGGGCTCGGCGCCGAACTACCGCCTGGTGCTCGCCACCTTCATCGAGTTCGGGATTTACATCGCGCTGTTGCCGCCGCTCGGCTTCCGCATCTCGACCTTCCTGTTCGTGCTGGCGCTGGAAGTTACGCTGGAATGGCCGCGCAGTCTCACGCGGTGGCTGCTCGCCATTGCCGTTGCAGTCGCAACCAGCCTCGTCTGCTATCTCGTCTTTGAAGATTATTTGTCCGTGCTGTTGCCGCGCGGCACCTGGAGCGGAATGTGAGTCACTACGAGCTCCTGTTCCAGCACATCGGCGTGGTGCTGCACGGGCAATATCTCATCCCGCTGCTGATCGGCACCATCGCCGGCGTCATCGGCGGCGCGCTGCCCGGCGTCACCATCACCATGACGGTGATCGTGGTGCTGCCCTTCACCTTCGGCCTCGACCCGCTGCAGGGACTTGCGGCGATGATCGGCGTCTATGTCGGCGGCTCCGCCGGCGGCTCGATCACGGCAAGCCTCATCGGCATTCCCGGCACGCCGTCGGCGGTGGCGACCACCTTCGACGGCTTCCCCATGACGAAGAAGGGCGAAGCCGGCCGCTCGGTCTGGGTCGGCGTCTGGTCGGCCTTCATCGGCGGCGCGCTCGGCGGCTTGTGCCTGATCGAACTCACCGGCCCGTTCGCTTCGCTCGCGCTTGAATTCGGCCCATGGGAATTCTTCGCGCTCTTTGTGTTCGCGCTATCCATGGTCGCCGGGCTGGTCGGAAAGTCGGTAACCAAGGGCCTGCTTTCGGGCGCCATTGGCCTCGTCGTCACCATCGTAGGTCCCGACCCGATCATGGGCGTGCAGCGCTTCACGCTCGGCATCCACGAGCTCGAAGGCGGCTTCCCATTCCTGCCGGTGCTGATAGGCGTCTTCGCCTTCGCGCAACTGATGCCCGACGTGGAGCAGATCGGCCGCGGCAGCAGCCAAGCGGTATCCCCTGCTCCGACCAATTACAGCCTCAAGGTATCGCACGCCTCAGTCCTGTGGGACATCGTCTGCCGGCCGTTCATCCTGCTGTGGGTGACGTTCATCGGCATTGTCATCGGTGTTCTGCCCGCCATTGGCGGCAGCGCCGCCAATATCATGGCTTACGACCAAGCCAAAAAGTTCTCGCGGCGGCCGGAGAAATTCGGCACCGGAATCCCGGAAGGCATCGTCGCTTCGGAAGCCTCCAACAGCGCCAATGTCGCGGGCTCCTTGATGATGATCATGGCCTTCGGCATTCCGGGCGACGCGGTGACGGCGGTGATGATGGGCGCGCTCACCATTCACGGCATTCAACCGGGGCCGCTGTTCATCTCGCAGCATCCGAAGGAGGCCTACGGCATCTACGCCGCCTATCTCGTCGCATTGCCGCTGATGGTGGCGGTGATCTGGGTCGGCTCGCGTGCCTGGATGCGCATCATCATGATGCCGAAGTCGATGCTGATCCCGATTGTGCTGGTGCTCTGCGTGATCGGCGCCTACGCGCTGTCCAACAGCATGAATGAGGTTTACGTGCTGGCGCTATTCTGCGTGATCGGCTATGCGATGGTGAAGGCGCGCATCCCGCTCGCGCCGTTGATCCTCGGCGTGGTGCTGGGCGACCAGATCGAGGCGAACTTGATTCGGGCGGTTTCGACCGACCCGGACCCGTGGCTCTTCCTCACACGGCCGATTTCCGGCGGATTAATTGCAGCATCGGTTGCCTCGGTGGTGCTTGCCATCTGGCAACACAACCGTGCGGCCAGACGGGAAGCCGCCGCCGTCGATGAGGAAGAGGACACCGATTTCTGACCCGGTTGCGCGTGTCTCGCGCGCGACGCAGCATGAAGCCAAGCCAAATGGTGGGCCGCTGATGCCCAGTCGCTTTCAGACTAAGCGCAGTCGCGGGTCTGCAAGCGCATCACTACGTACTGCGCCGCGCCCGGTATATGGGCCTCACGCCGTGAGCGCATCCAAAATGCGCGCCCAGCTGCGAATGCCCTTGTGGAAACATTTGAGGTCGAATTTCTCGTTAGGTGAGTGCACCCGGTCGTCGTCGAGCGCGAAGCCCACCAGCAGCGAATCCATACCGAGCACCGACTTGAAATCGGCTACGATGGGGATCGAGCCGCCGGCGCCGACCGCCACCGCCTTTCTTCCCCATTCTTCCGCCAGCACCTTGCGCGCCTTGGTCAGCGCCGGATTGTCGAACGATAACTGCAGCGGCGGCGCCAGCCCGAAATTGGCGAATTCGACCTTGCAGTCGGCGGGCAGGCGCGCGCGCACGAAAGCACGGAAACTGTCGCGGACTTTCTCCGGGTCCTGCTCGCCGACGAGGCGGAAGGACACTTTGGCGCTCGCTTGGCCCGGGATGACTGTCTTGGCGCCCTCGCCCGTATAGCCGCCGACGATGCCATTGATTTCTGCGGTCGGCCGCGTCGTGGTTTGCTCCAGCACAAGCCGTCCCTTCTCGCCCGAAGGGATTTTCAGGCCAACTTGCCCTAGAAATTCCTCCGCCGTGAGGTTGAGCGCAGTGAGATCGGCCTTGATATCGGCCGGCAGTTCCTTCACCCCATCATAGAAGCCCGGAATGGTGACGCGGCCGTTGTCATCCCACATGGCACCAAGAATTTTTGCCAGCAGACGCAGCGGATTTTGCGCCGCGCCGCCGAACAGGCCGGAATGCAGATCGCGGTCGGCGCAGGTGATCTTGACCTCCTCGTACACGAGACCGCGCAACGAGGTGGTCACTGAGGGAGTTTCCGCGTTCCACATGGCGGTGTCGCAAACCAGCGCCAGGTCGAGCTTGAACTCCGCAGCATTGTCACGGACGAACTTGAACAAATGCTGCGAGCCGCATTCCTCCTCGCCTTCGATCATGGTGGTGATGTTGAGGGGCAGCTTGCCGGTCACGGCCTTATAGGCGCGGCAGGCCTCGATGAAGGTCATGGCCTGACCTTTGTCGTCGCAGGCGCCGCGCGCCACGATAATCTTGCGCCCGCCGGCAAGCGTCTCGATGCGCGGCTCAAAGGGCGGCGTCTTCCATAAATTCAGGGGATCGACCGGTTGCACGTCATAGTGGCCGTAGAAGAGGACCCGCGGCCCGTTCGCGCCATTGGACTTTCCGACGACGACCGGGTGGCCTTCGGTTGGCCGCATCTGGGTGTCGAAACCGATCGTGCGCAGGTCCGCGGCGACGTACTCTGCCGCGGCGCGGCATTGCGGCGCATAGACAGGATCGGTCGATATTGAGGCGATGCGCAGGAGCGCGAACAGCCGCTCAACACTCTGGTCGAGGTCCTTGTCGATGCGGTCGAGAACCGCGTCGAGTGTGCTCATGGAACGCTCCTTCGGGCGAGACAGACACCGTAGCAACCTCGCAATAGGCTGAAAAGCACGTCGAAAATGCGAAAACGGATGCTTTGGTACGAAAAATGTGCGGCGATTTTCATCGTTTCCGCGGAATATTCAAAAGACGGCGCCCCCTTTAGGAGCAAGCATGATCGGCGGCGAATGGGTTTCAATTTGGCTTGACAGCCATGCGGCGAAATGACTGCGCACGCCGCATGTTTTGGACAGGTGTTGCAGACATGTCCTTGTCAGCGTCAGCCGCGCCGTTCAATATTGAAGCCAATCCGCCGTTAGTGCGGGGCGTGAGGGGCTCATGGACGAGTTGATCGCGCGGCTCGTCGCCAATGTCGGCGTCGACCGGGGCGCCGCCGAAAAAGCCGTCGCCGTTATCTTCGAATTTCTGCGCAAGGAGGGGCCGCCTGACAAGGTCAAGGCGCTTATGGACCGCCTGCCCGGCGCCGAAGAGCTCATGGAATCGCAGGAAGGCATCGACGCCTCGGGCGGCGGCGGCTTTGCCATGGGCGGCCTGATGGGCGCGGGCACCAAGATGATGGCGGCCGGCTTGAGCATGGGGCAGGTGCAAGGCGTCACGCGGGAGGTGATTGCCTACGCGCGGGAGCAGGCAGGGGATGAAGCGGTCGGCGCGGTTGTCGGCGCCATTCCGGGGCTGAGTCAGTTTATTTGAGCTCTGCCGCTTGCGGAATCGGCAAGGCTCACGAGGAGGCAACAATGTCTTATCCGATCGCCGACATCGAGGGGATCGATGAGGAAACGGCCGAGCGTCTGAGGAAGGCCGGGATCAGGTCGACGGGTCGTTTACTCGAACGTGCGCGCACGCTGCGCGGGCGGCGCGAGCTCGCCGCCGCGACCGGAATCGACGAGCGCCAGCTTTTGGCCTGGGCCAATGTCGCCGACCGCATGCGCATCAAGGGCGTCAATCGCGACTATTCGCAGCTCCTGCAAGCCGCCGGCGTGGATACGGTGAAGGAGCTCAAATATCGCAACCCGGCCAATCTGGCGCAGGCGATGGCCGACGCTAACAAGAAACGCAAACTGGTGCGTATGCTGCCGTCGGAGAAAGTGGTGGCGCGCTGGATCGATCACGCGCGCAAGCTGCCGCTGAAGATCACCTACTGAACGCGCTCTGTTACGGCGGGCTTTCGGACGGTCCACCGACGCGCGCCACCATCCTTGATCGATCGCGATGCGGCTTTGGCCTGCGTGCCGACGCCGGCGTCTTGCCCATTGACAGCCACGCGCGGCCAAGCGCAAAGGCAAGCCATGACGCTTGCGAAGACCGATCCAGAAGCCGAAAAGCCCAAGACAAAGCAGGCGAACAAGGACCTGCCGGCCCTCCTCGCGCTCGGACGGCCGCTGGTCATGGGCATTCTCAATGTGACGCCCGATTCATTTTCCGACGGCGGCCTGTTTCTCGATCCGGCAACAGCTATCGCGCACGCCGAGCGGATGGTGGCGCAAGGCGCCGACATTCTCGATGTCGGCGCGGAATCGACGCGGCCCTACGGCGGTGCGACGCCGGTTCTGACAGAACAGGAGCAAGCGCGCCTGCGCGAGGTCCTACCTGCGGCGGTGAGGATCGGCATTCCAGTCTCGATCGACACCTATAAGGCCGCTACCGCGGCCTGGGCGCTCGATTGCGGCGCGGCCATCGTCAATGACGTGTGGGGCCTCCAGCGCGACACCCGCATGGCAAGCCTGGTCGCGGCGCGCCGCGTGCCGGTCGTCATCATGCACAATCGCCAGGCGGCCGACCCGGCGATCGATATTGTTGCCGACGTGATCGCCTTCTTCGCACGTTCGCTCGATATTGCGGCGCAGGCCGGCATTACCCACGACAAGGTCGTGCTCGATCCCGGCATCGGCTTCGGCAAGACACCTGAACAGAGCTTTACTTGTATTGCACGGCTTGCCGAATTCAAGCGGTTCGGCCTTCCGCTTCTGGTCGGCGCCTCGCGCAAGCGGTTTATCAACACGGTGGCGCCCTCGCCGCCGGCAGAACGCCTCGGCGGTTCGATCTCCGCGCATTTGTGCGCGGTCGAAAACGGCGCCGCTATTGTGCGCGTGCATGATGTTGCCGAAACGGTGCAGGCGTTGCGTGTCGCGGCAGCGCTCGAGGCGGCGCGATGACCGACCATATTTTCATTCATGGCCTGTCGCTGCACGCTTACCACGGCGTAATGCCTTACGAAGGCAAGGTCGGTCAAACTTTCAGCATCGACCTTGTGCTCGAAATGGATCTTGCCGCCGCCGCGCGCAGCGACAAGGTGGTGGACACGGTCTCGTACGATAAGGTCGTCGATTGCGTGACACGCGCCTTTGTCACGCAAAAATTTCGGCTGATCGAAGCGGCAGGCAGCCGCGTCGCCGACGCAGTGCTTGCCGCCTTTCCGCGCGTCGCCGCTGTTACTGTCACCATTCACAAGCCTCATGCGCCGATCGCCGCCACCTTCCGCGATGTCGGCGTCACATTGGTGCGCCGGCGCAAATGACCGAGGCACTGCTCGCACTCGGCGGCAACATCGGCGACAGCCGGGCGATCCTCACCCGCGCAATCGCCCTGCTCTGTGACGGCAAGGAGGTGCGGCTGACCGCGCGCTCGTCGGATTACCGGACGCCGCCCTGGGGCGTCGAGGACCAGCCGCCTTTCATCAACCTGTGTATTTCCGTCGAAACCACATTGAGCCCACACGAGCTGCTCCAGCGGGCGCAGGCGATCGAACTCAAGCTTGGCCGCGAGCGCGCCCATGAACGGCGCAACGGACCGCGGACCGCCGACATCGACATAATTGCTTACGACGATGTGATGCTCGATACGCCGGAGCTGACATTGCCGCACCCTCGCCTCTTCGAGCGCGCGTTCGTGCTGGTACCGCTTGCCGAGATTGCATCCGAGCGCAGAATTTCCGGCGTGCGCATCGCGGAGGCGATACAGAAGATCGACTGCAGCGGCATCGAGAAGCTGCGCTGATCCGGCCGACTGTTCCGCATCACAAATCCCGTTTGCGCCTCAGAACAAATCGTGCGCCGCGACGTTGGCCCACTAGGGGCAGGCGACGTGCTCCTTACGTCCTTAAAAAACTGGAGGTCAAAATGAAGAAGATTTTGCTCGCGTCCGTCGCGACTATTGCGTTGAGCTTCCCGGCTCTGGCGGCGATGAACAACAATCAAAGCCAGAACCGGCAACAAAACCAAACGCAGTCTCAGAACACTCAGCAGGGTTCCCAACAGCGCGTGAGCCCAAAACAGCTGAGCAAGAACGAGATCCGCCAGATCCAGCAGGATCTAAAACAGCAAGGTTTCAATCCGCAGAAGGTGGATGGGATTTGGGGACCGGACACCGCTAAGGCGGTGCGCCAATTCCAACAGAAGAACAACCTTAACGGCAACGGGCAGTTGAACCAGCAGACCCTGGCCAAGCTCGGTGTGAACCCGCAGGGGCAAAACGCACAGAACCAGCAGCAGCATGAAGGCACGGTCGGCGCAGCGCCGTCGTCCGGCACGACCGGTTCTGACTCCAACATGAACCAGCCGCAGCAGCCGAACCAGCCGGGCAGCTCGCAGAAATAGCCGACCGTCATTCCGGCGAGAGCCCGTAGGCGTGGTGGCGGCGCTGTTTGCGGCGCCCGGGGGTTCCGACCCTGAGGCCGTGCTAGCGGCGCGTTTGGCCGCGCGGCGGAACCGTGGCATTTTGGGGAAATGTCCGACGACTTCCGCCTGGCCGGTGAGTTTTCGCCAACCTCACAAGGCGAATGGCGCAAACTCGTCGAGGCCGCGCTCAAAGGAGCCGACTTCGACAAGCGGCTAGTGAGCCGCACCTATGACGGCATCGCCGTCGAGCCGCTTTATCCGCGCGCGGCGGGCGCAAAGCCGGTCGCCGGCCGTGCCCCCGGCGCACCGTGGACGGTCATGCAGCGCATCGATCATCCCGATCCGGCGGCGGCGAACGCGCAGGCGCTCGACGATCTCGAAAACGGCGCCACCGGCCTGACGCTGGTGTTCGGGGGTTCGCTCAACGCCAACGGCTACGGCCTGCCCGCGTCCGCCGAGGCGCTCGCCCGCACGCTCGACAACGTCCAGCTCGATGCCGGCATCACCTTCGACTTCAACCTCAGCGCGGCAACGCGCGGCGCTGTGCAGCTTTTCGCGGCGCTGGTGAAGGAGCGCAAGATTGCGCCCGCCGCCGTCGATCTGCGCGCAAGCCTTAATCCGATCGGTGGCTTCGCGGCAAGCGGGGCAAGCCCGATGCCGTGGCGCGAGTTGTCGAAGAATCTGGCGGCGGCCATCCGCGGACTTGCCGATCAGGGCTACCGCGGCCCCTTTGCGGTTGCCGACGGCCGCATCATCCACAATGCAGGCGGCTCGGAAGCGCAGGAGCTCGCCTTCGCGCTCGCGGCCGCCGTCGATTGCCTGCGCGCGCTCGAAGCCGGCGGCGTGCCGCTCGAAGCCGCGCGCGGCATGATCTATTTCCGCATGGCGGCCGACGCCGATGAATTCCTCACCATCGCCAAATTCCGCGCCATCCGGAGATTGTGGGCGCGCGTCGAGGAAGCCTGCGGGCTTTCCCCGAAGCCGGCCATCGTCGCCGCCGAGACCGCGTGGCGCATGATGACCCGGCGCGACCCGTACGTGAACATGCTGCGCACGACGATTGCGGTGGCGGCGGCGGGCCTCGGCGGCGCCGACAACATCGCCGTGTTGCCATACACAGCCGCGCTCGGCCTGCCCGATGCGTTCGCGCGGCGCATCGCGCGCAATACGCAGCTCGTCCTGCTCGAGGAGTCGAACCTCGCCAAGGTTGCCGATCCGGCCGCCGGCGCCGGCGCCATCGAGGCGTTGACGCAGGAGCTGTGCACCACCGCCTGGGCGCAGTTTCAGGAGATCGACAAAACCGGCGGCGCCTGGGCCGCGCTGGAAAGCGGCTTGATCCAGAAGAACGTCGCCGCTGTGCGTGCGGCGCGCGAGCAGGCGGTGGCGCGGCGCAAGGACGCGCTCACCGGCACCAGCGACTATCCGGATTTGCACGAGACGATTGCGCGCATGCTCGACGTGCCGCGCGTTCCGACGCCGCAGGAAACAAATGCAAAGCCCAGCATCGAGCCGCTGCCGAGCATTCGCCTTGCCGAGCCGTTCGAGAAATTGCGCGATGCCTCCGACACGTTTCTGAAGAAGACGGGTAAACGGCCGCAAGTGTTTCTTGCCAATCTCGGCACGCCATCCGATTTCACCGCGCGTGCGACCTTCGCCAAGAACCTCTACGAAGCCGGCGGCATCGAGGCGATTCAGCTTGAACCCTCCCCCGCCATCTTCGCTTCACCTCCCCCTGGAGGGGGGAGGTCGACCGCCGAAGGCGGTCGGGAGGGGGTGACAGAATCTCATTCGCGCGTGGCTTCACCCCACCCCGACCGCTTCGCGGCCGACCCTCCCCCTCCAGGGGAGGGTTCAGCCATGGCGGCACTGCTCGCCGCCTACAAAAAAAGCGGCGCCCGCCTCGCCTGCCTTTGCTCGTCCGATGCGATCTATGAGAGAGAAGCCGCCGCGGCCGCCAGGGCGCTGACAGAAGCCGGCGCCATCGTGCATCTCGCCGGCCGGCCCGGCGCACATGAGGCCGAGTGGCGGCAGGCCGGCGTGAAGACATTCATTTATAGCGGCTGCGACGCTCTGGCGACGCTGCGCGCCGCACATGATATCCTGATGAGATAGTCATGGTCGGCGAACGCAATTCCGCTCATTCCCGCGAAAGCGGGAATCCAGTTCTTGCGCTCTGGATCCCCGCTTTCGCGGGGACGAGCGAAAGGAGCTTACGTTGAGCGCGATTCCGAACTTCGCGGGCATCGAATTCGCCGACGTCGCGCCGCCACCGGCGAGGGAGGCCGCGCCGCCCTGGCAGACGCCCGAAGGCATCGCCGTCAAGCCGCTTTATAACGAGCAAGACGTCGCCGGCCTCGATTTCCTCGACACCTTCCCCGGCAAGCCGCCGTTCCTGCGCGGTCCCTACCCCGCCATGTACGCGGCGCAGCCCTGGACCATCCGCCAATATGCCGGTTTCTCCACGGCGGAAGACTCCAACGCCTTCTACCGCCGCAATCTCGCCGCGGGGCAGAAGGGCCTCTCCATCGCCTTCGATCTCGCCACCCATCGCGGCTACGATTCCGATCATCCGCGCGTCGCCGGCGATGTCGGCATGGCGGGCGTCGCGATCGATTCGATCTACGACATGCGCACGCTGTTTGCCGGCATCCCGCTCGACCGGATGAGCGTGTCGATGACCATGAACGGCGCGGTGCTGCCGGTGATGGCGCTCTATGTCGTCGCCGCCGAGGAGCAGGGCGTGCCGCACGAGAAGCTCTCCGGCACGATCCAGAACGACATCCTCAAGGAATTCATGGTGCGCAACACCTACATCTACCCGCCGGGGGCGTCGCTGCGCATCATCTCCGATATCTTCGCCTACACCTCCGCGGAGATGCCGAAGTTCAACTCGATCTCGGTCTCCGGCTATCACATGCAGGAGGCCGGCGCGACGCAGGACCTCGAGCTCGCCTATACGCTTGCCGATGGCGTCGAATACGTGCGCGCCGGCCTGAAGGCCGGGCTCACCATCGATCGTTTCGCGCCGCGCATCTCGTTCTTCTGGGCGGTCGGCATGAACTATTTCATGGAGATCGCCAAGCTGCGCGCCGCGCGCATGCTGTGGGCGAAGCTGATGAAGGAGTTCAAGCCGGAGGACGAGCGCTCGCTGTCCTTGCGCACGCATTGCCAGACCTCCGGCTGGTCACTGGCGGCGCAGGACGTATTCAACAACGTTGCCCGCACCATGATCGAGGCGATGGCGGCGACGCAGGGGCAGACTCAGTCGCTGCACACCAACGCGCTCGACGAGGCGCTGGCGCTGCCGACCGACTTCTCCGCCCGCATCGCCCGCAACACGCAGATCGTGCTGCAGCAGGAGGCGGGCGCAACCCGCATCGTCGATCCCTGGGGCGGCTCTTATTACGTCGAGCGGCTCACCTACGAGCTGGCGCGCAAGGCCTGGGGACACATCGAGGAAGTGGAATCGCTCGGCGGCATGGCGAAAGCGATCGGGGCCGGCATTCCCAAGCTGCGCATCGAGGAGGCCGCCGCGCGCACGCAGGCGCGCATCGATACCGGACAGCAGTCGGTGATCGGCGTCAACAAATACCCGCCGAAAGAAGATACGCCGATCGAGGTGCTGAAGATCGACAATTCCGCCGTGCGCGCGAAACAGATCGACAAGCTCAAGCGGCTGAAGACGGAGCGCGATCCGGCGGCGCTCAAGGAAGCGCTCGATGCCTTGACGCGCGCCGCCGACCGCGGAAACGGCAACCTCCTCGCATTGGCAATCGACGCCGCGCGCGCCAAGGCGACCGTTGGCGAGATTTCCATGGCGCTGGAAAAAGTGTTCGGCCGCCACCGCGCTGAGATCAAGGCGATCACCGGCGTCTATAAGCGAGAGGTCGGCAAGGGGGTTAAAATGAGCGGCGCGGTCGAACAGGTGCGCAAGGCGGTCGAGACGTTCGAGCAGGCGGAGGGGCGCCGTCCGCGCCTGCTGGTCGCCAAGATCGGGCAGGACGGCCATGACCGCGGGCAGAAGGTGATCGCCTCGGCTTTCGCCGATCTCGGCTTCGACGTCGATATCGGCCCGTTGTTCGCGACGCCGTCAGAAGCCGCACGGCAGGCAGTCGAGAACGACGTGCACATTCTCGGCGTCTCCTCGCTCGCCGCCGCGCATCTCA
>Ga0070740_10002744_pt1 | contig 19905 bp, 16 predicted proteins | sample Coa_R2_FD_67286 | JGI IMG/M metagenome (GOLD analysis project Ga0070740, IMG submission 67286) | Surface soil microbial communities from Centralia Pennsylvania, which are recovering from an underground coalmine fire - Coalmine... | ecosystem: Environmental > Terrestrial > Soil > Unclassified ...
CGGCTTCTGCGTGACCGATCTCATTGGCATGGGAGTCAATATCGTGACCGGCGACTATAGCCGCGGCGCTTCCGGCTTCTGGATCGAGAACGGCAAGCTCAGTTATCCCGTGAGTGAGGTCACCATCGCCGGCAACCTGATCGACATGTTTCGCGGCCTTACTCCCGCCAACGACCTCGAATTCCGCACCGCGAGCAACGCGCCGACCTTGCGGGTGGAGGGCCTCACCGTTGCCGGCCAGTGACTATCCTGGCGGGACTCCGATGCGGCAACCGCCTGCCGGTTAACCCGATGCATCAAGATGACATTCTTGCGCCGCTCGAGGCGATCATGCGCGAGGCCGGCGATATCGCGCGCGCGACGGTGCAGGGAAATTTTAGGCGCTGGACGAAAGGACGCGACAACTCGCCGGTGAGCGACGGCGATATCGCGGTCAACAATTTCCTGCGGGCGCGACTTAGCACGCTCACGCCGGACGCCGGATGGCTGTCGGAGGAAACCGAGCACGATCCGTCCGCGGCTGCGAGCGAACGCTGTTGGATTGTGGATCCGATCGACGGCACCCGCGCCTACATTGCCGGACGCGCCGATTGGACGGTCGCCGTCGCGCTGGTTGAAATCGGCGTGCCGCAGGTCGCTGCGATTTTTGCCCCGATGACAGAAGAAATGTTTCTGGCGGCACGCGGCCGCGGCGCGACACTCAACGGCTCGCCGATTCTAGCTAAGACCGGCGCGGGCCTCACCGGCGCCAAACTTGCCGGACCCAAGCGCTATCTCGACCAGCTCGCTCGTCTTCACCCGCACATCGCGGCGCAGCCAAAGGTGTTTTCTCTGGCCCTGCGCTTAACCCGCGTTGCGCAAGGGGAACTAGACGCCGCCTTTGCCTCGGCGGGCAGTCACGACTGGGATATTGCCGCCGCCGATCTTTTGGTGCACGAAGCCGGCGGTGTGATGACCGACTTTGCGGGGCGGGGGTTGGTCTACAACCGGCCGCAACCGGCGCACGGTCCGCTTGTCGCTGCCGGACACGCCCGTCACGCCGCTCTGCTCGATCTCCTGCGCGACCGCGCTGCCGAATTCGCATAAACCTTGCCTGGCGTGTCCGTTCAAGACCACCATTGCCAAGCATAATGCCCGGGGACCTCAATCGAGGATCGAGCTATGTCCGAACAAACGCCCGGTAAAAAGCCTCAACTCCTGCATCTTGTTTTTGGCGGCGAGCTGACGGAACTGGGGGGCACAGAATTCCGCAATCTCGACAAGCTCGATATCGTCGGCATTTATCCGAATTACGCGACCGCCTATTCAGCCTGGAAGGCGAAGGCCCAGCAGACCGTCGACAACGCCCACATGCGATATTTTATCGTCCATTTGCACCGCTTGCTCGATCCCGACAGCGCGTCGCGGCCGCTACGCTGACCAGGCCATGGCGTCGCTCAAACGGCTGATCGCATCGCCTGCATTCCAGGAGACCGTCGGAACTGCGGCGGCCTGGTTTCTGCGATTGGTGTGGGCAACCAATCGCGTGACGCTCGAGCCGGCCAATATTTACGATCTCGTGCAGCTGCCGGCCATCATCGCGATGTGGCACGGCCAGCATTTCATGGCGCCGTTCATCAAGCGGCCGGAGCGCGGCCATCGCGCCAAGGTGTTGATCTCGCGCCACCGGGACGGCGAAATCAACGCGCGCGCAGCGCTGCGGCTCGGCATCGGCACCATCCGGGGTTCCGGAGCCCATAACGGCGAATTCCACCGCAAGGGCGGCGTCGCCGCTTTTGCGGAGATGCTGAATGCGATCGGTGAGGGCTGGAACATCGCAATGACCGCTGACGTGCCAAAGATTGCACGCGTCGCCGGCTCCGGCGTGGTCAAGCTCGCACAGCATTCCGGACGGCCGATTTATCCTGTTGCAATTGCAACCAGCCGGCGCATTCAATTCCACAGCTGGGACAAAAGCGCACTCAATCTGCCGTTCGGGCGTTTGGCGCTGGTCGCAGGCGAAGCGATATGGGTACCGCGCGACGCCGATGATGCCGTGATCGAAGCCAAGCGGCAGGAGGTGGAGCGTGCGTTGAATCGCGTAACCGCGCGCGCCTACGAGATCGTCGATACGCGGCGGCGGAGATCGCCATGAGAGTGCCGCTCGGCCTTCACCTCTACCGAGCCGCGACGACGGCCGCAGGACCGTTCGTGCCGCTGCTGCTCGCGCGGCGGCACAAGCGGGGCAAGGAGCACGGCGGCCGTCTCAACGAGCGGCGTGGGTTCGCGCGCATCGCGCGGCCGGAGGGGCCGCTGATCTGGCTACACTGCGCAAGCGTCGGCGAATTGGCAAGTGTTCTGCCGCTGGTCGAACGTCTTTGTGCCCGCGACGTCAACGTCTTGGTGACCAGCGGCACCGTGACCTCCAGCGGGCTCGCCGAGCAGCGCCTGCCACGCGGCGCAGTCCATCAATTCGTCCCAGTCGACGTACGGCGATTCGTGCGGCGCTTTCTCGCGCACTGGCAACCGGACCTTGCGCTGTTCGTGGAGCAGGATCTTTGGCCGAACATGATTTTGGAGGCTTCCGCGCGCGGCGTGCCGATGATTCTCGTCAACGCCCGCTTTTCTGAGAGTTCGTTCAAGCACTGGAGCTATCTGCGCGGCACGATCGCCAGTCTATTACAGCGCTTCGACCTCTGCCTGGCGCGTACCCTCATCGACGCCGAGCGCCTCACCGCGCTCGGAGCGCCGCGCATCGTGACGGTCGGCAACCTCAAGCTCGACGTTGCCGCGCCGCCTGCCGATGAGACCCGGCTGACGGCACTAAGGGATGCGATCGCAATGCGGCCGGTGATTGCGGCAACATCGACCCATGCAGGTGAAGAAAGTGCGGTAATCGAAGCGCATCGGCGATTGCGCGGCGAGTTCCCCGGCCTGCTCACCATTATCGCGCCGCGCCATCCCGAACGGGGACCGGGCGTCATCGAGCTCGCCGGTGTCGCCCGTCTTCGCGCGCAACTCCGCTCGCGCAGGCAGCGACCCGAATCGGAAATCGGGATTTATGTGGCCGATACGATGGGCGAACTCGGCCTTATCTACCGCGTCGCGCCCGTCGTTTTTATCGGCGGCTCGCTTATCAACCACGGCGGACAAAATCCAATTGAGGCGGCCAAACTCGGCGCCGCCATCCTGCACGGGCCGCACGTCTTCAATTTCGCGGAAATCTACGCAGCGCTCGACGCAGCGGGGGGCGCCGAACTGGTGACTGACGTCGACCGATTGACTGCCGCCTATGCCACCTGCCTCCGCGATCCCGTCGCCTGCCGGCGCACTGCCGAAATCGCGCGAACAACAGTGGAGTCGCTTGGCGGTGCACTCGAGCGCACGCTGCAATCGCTCGAACCTTACCTGATGCAGTTGCAGCTGCGCGGGCGTAAACGGCATGCGTGACCCGGCGTTTTGGTGGCGCGAGAAGAGCCTGTCCGCGGCTCTGCTCTCGCCTGTTGGAGCGTGTTACGGCGCGGCGGCTGCCCGGCGCATGCAGCGCGCAGGCGACCGCACCGGCGTTCCCGTGGTGTGTGTCGGCAATTTTACGCTCGGCGGCGCCGGCAAAACGCCGACGGTCATTGCGCTTGCCAAAAAGCTGATTGCCGCCGGTGAAAAGGTTTTCTGCCTCAGCCGCGGCTATGGCGGCAGGATCGCCGGTCCCAAGCAGGTGGACGCACACAGCGACACGGCCGCTGACGTCGGCGACGAGGCTTTGCTCCTGGCGCATGCCGCACCCACCATCGTCAGCCGAGACCGCGTCGCCGGCGCGCATATGGCGCGGGCGCGCGGCGCAACCGTTGTGCTCATGGACGACGGCTTGCAGAACGGCGCCATCGCCAAGGATTTCACCATTGCGGTGATCGATGGCAAGCGCGGCATCGGCAATGGCCGGGTGTTTCCGGCGGGTCCGCTCCGCGCGCCAATCGATACGCAGTTGACACGTTGCGACGCGCTGCTGGTGGTGGCCGAGAGTGGCGGCGCGCACGCCGTGCTCGCTGCCGCGCAAGCGCGGGCGCTGCCCATCCTGCACGGCCGCCTGGTAGCCGATAGCGCAGCGGTCACGGCGCTGAAGCCGCGCCGCGTACTGGCGTTCGCCGGCATTGGCGATCCGGAAAAGTTTTTCGCTACTGTTGCCGCGGCCGGCATCGCCATCGCTGTGCGGCGACGCTTTCCCGACCACTACCGCTACACCGCAGAAGATGCCGCCGAATTGGTGATGCAGGCGGAAGCAGACGCACTCACTTTGCTGACCACCGAAAAAGACCACGTACGAATGACCGGCGATCCGGCGCTCGCCGCACTTTGTAGCCGCACGCATACGCTGCCGGTGAGCATGGTCATCGAAGAGGCTCGGGAATTGCAGCAACGCCTGTCGGCGGCGCTCAAACGGTGAACTATCTCGTTTTCGCGTAATGGGCGCGGTGACGTTCGAGCACTGCTTCCGGAGAGGCGTAGGCCTCCTGTAGCTCCACGCTCCAGTATTTGAGTTCCTCGAGTGGAATCGCCTGCCCGGTGACCGCGCAGCGCACATACGCTCCTGGGCGCACGACGCGGAAGTCGCCGTCGAGATATTTCACCTCGGCTTCGCCGTTGATCGGACGGTCGGATCGATTGAGCACGCGTGACGCCTCCGCCTCGGCTCCAACATAGTGGCTGGCGGTGCCGAGCGAAACCCCTGCCTTATGGTCCGAACAAGCTGCCCTGTCCCTCGTTTCCCGTCCCTCTACGCCTCCGCAGCCGCGGCCTGGAGACCGAACGCATCTTGGCTTCGCCGGCCGCGGTCGCCGCCACGCGACCATCGGCGAATTCGATGTCCAAGCGCGCACCGCTGGTGACCGCGGCCGCCGTTCGCAGCGGATGTCCCTCGCCGTCACGCACCAAAGCAAAGCCGCGCTCCAGCACGTTCCGGTAGGAAAACGCTTCGAGCAGCCGGTCCGCACGATCGAGACGCGCCGCACGCTGATCAAGCAAGGTGAGCATGGCGCGGCGCGCGCGGGCGCCGAAAGCGGTGTTTTGCTCCTTGCAGCGATCGATGCGCTGCGTCAGTAGCCGCTTCGACAAGCGCGATGCGGCGCGGTCCAGTTGGCGATGGTGGAGCTGGGCATTGGCAATAAGCCCGCGCGGGAGTCGCGCCGCGCAGGCATCCAGCCGTTGCCGCGGCGCGCTGAGCAGCTCGTTGAGTGCCGGCAGCGCACGCGAGAGCAGCGTGAGCTCCTTTCGCCGCTGGCCCATGTTGCGCTGCCAGCATGCGAGCTTGCGCGCACCGAGCGAGGCGAGCGTGCTCAACAGCTCGGCGCGCACCGGCACCGCCAGTTCGGCGGCCGCGGTAGGGGTCGGCGCCCGTTTATCCGCCGCAAAATCGAGGAGCGTGATATCCGTCTCGTGACCGACGGCCGAGATCAGTGGGATCAGGCTCGCCGCAGCGGCACGCACGACGATCTCCTCGTTGAACGACCAGAGATCCTCCAAAGAACCGCCGCCGCGGGCGACGATAATGAGGTCGGGCCGCGAGACCGCACCGTGCTGCGGCAAGGCGTTGAAGCCTTCGATGGCGGCCGCTACCTCCGCAGCGCTGGTCTCACCCTGCACGCGCACTGGCCACACCAGCACGCGGCGCGGAAAGCGGTCCTGCAGTCGATGCAAGATATCGCGGATAACCGCGCCCGTGGGCGAGGTCACTACGCCAATAACCTCGGGCAGGAACGGCAGCAACTGTTTGCGCGCTTCGGCGAACAGCCCTTCCGCAGCGAGCTTCTTTTTTCGCTCCTCCAGAAGCTTCATCAACGCGCCGATGCCGGCAGGCTCCAGCGTGTCGATGACGATCTGGTATTTGGACGAACCGGCAAAGGTGGTCAGCCGCCCGGAGGCGATCACGTCGAGCCCCTCCTCCGGCCTCACGCGCATCCGCGCATGCGTTGTCTTCCAGATCACCGCCTCGAGCACGGCCCTGTCGTCCTTCAAGCGGAAGTAGCAGTGCCCGGACGGCGAGGCGCCCCTGAAACCGGAGATTTCGCCGCGCACACGCACATAGCCGAACGCGTCCTCGACCGTGCGTTTGAGTGCCGCCGACAGCTCCGAGACGGTCCATTCCACAAGGTTATCGAGTGCGGGCTCTGCCATCGGGGCCGAATCTGTTGCGGGCGTAAAAACGCATGCTACACCACATAACCACCTCTTCCCCAAAGGCCAATCCGTCCATGAACATTTTGATTCTCGGTTCCGGCGGGCGCGAGCACGCGTTGGCCTGGAAGCTTGCTGCGAGCCCGCTCGCGGAGAAGCTCTATTGTGCGCCCGGCAATGCCGGCATTGCGCAAGAGGCCGACTGTGTCCAGCTCGATATTTCCGACCACAAGGCGGTGATCGCCTTCGCCAAGGAGAAGGCCATCGATCTGGTCGTGGTGGGGCCTGAGGCGCCGCTTTGCGCAGGCATCGTCGACGATCTCGAAGCGGCCGGCATCAAGGCGTTCGGCCCGAGCAAATGGGCAGCGCGGCTGGAAGGCTCGAAAGGTTTCACCAAAGACCTGTGCAAAGCTAACAATATTCCGACGGCCGCCTACCAACGTTTCAAAAGCGGCGGACCGGCAAAGGACTATGTGCGCGCCCACGGCGCGCCAATCGTGGTGAAAGCGGACGGACTTGCGGCTGGCAAAGGCGTCGTCGTCGCCGAAAGCGTCGCCGAAGCTGACGCGGCTATCGACATGATGTTCGGCGGCGGGCTCGGCGCCCCCGCCTGGGAGATTGTCATCGAGGAATGTCTTGTGGGTGAGGAGGCCTCGTTCTTCGCGCTCTGCGATGGCGAAGCGGCGCTGGCGCTCGCCTCGGCGCAGGATCACAAGCGCGCCTTCGACGGCGACAAAGGTCCGAACACCGGCGGCATGGGGGCCTATTCGCCGGCGCCGGTGATGACTCCGGCAATGGAGCAGCGGGTGATGGACGAGATCGTCAGGCCGACGGTCGCGGCGCTCAGGCGTGCCGGCGCGCCGTATAAAGGCGTGCTGTTCGCCGGCCTGATGATCACCGAAAAGGGACCGCAGCTCATCGAGTACAACGTTCGCTTTGGCGATCCGGAGTGCCAGGTGCTGATGCTGCGGCTGATGTCGGACCTGCTGCCCGCTCTTATTGCTGCGCGCGACGGCCAACTCAAGAACTTCGATCTACGCTGGTACAACGATGCGGCGCTAACGGTGGTGATGGCGGCCAAAGGCTACCCCGGCGCCTACAGCAAAGGCTCGGCGATTGAGGGACTGAATGAAGCAGCCAAGGTCGAGGGCGTCGAAATTTTCCACGCCGGGACGGTCCGCGAGGATAATCGCATCCTCGCCAATGGCGGCCGCGTGCTCAATATCTGCGCGCGCGGCAGCAGCGTAGGCAAGGCGCAGGCGCGTGCCTATCAGGCCGTCGACCGCATCCGCTGGCCGCAAGGTTTTTGCCGACGCGACATCGGCTGGCGGGCCATCGCGCGCGAGACTTGAACGCCCCGACCGGGCATCACGAACGAGAAATTTCATGCACCCCGTCCTGCGTCTTTATGAAGACGTGCTATCGACAGCCGAGACCATCGAATTCCGCCTGCCGGCGCTGCCGCGCTTCATCTTCATCGTGCACGGCAGCGCCAGCGTGGGTGGCAAGATGCTGGCGGCAGGCGAAGCCTGGCAGGGCACGCACGAGATCGTCGTGCGGCCCGGGCCGGAGGGCGTCACCTGCTGGCGCTGGGAATTGGCGCGCGGCGATGCCGGCGCAACGACCGCCAGCGCACCGGGAATGATGACGCACGAAAAGCTCACGGCCTTTCTTGAGACGATCCCCAAAGGCGAATTGCTAATGCGCGGCGACAGCGTTGCCTTCCCGCCCGGCGGCTGCGCCTATCGACATGTGCATCAAGGCCCCGGCATCCGCTGCTTGATCGAGGGCGGCATTCGCATCGACACGCACGGGCGCTCGACCAGCTACGGCCCCGGCGGCGCCTGGTACGAAAGCGGTCCCGAGCCGGTCTTCGCTCAGGCCGCAACGGACAGCCCGAGCCGCTTCATTCGTGTCATGATCCTGCCGCGGATGCTGCTCGGCAAAAGCTCGATCCAATACGTCAACGAGGAAGACAAGGGCAAACCGAGGTCACAAACTTACAAGATCTACGCCGATGCGCCGATCGACTTCGAGCCGCGCAGGTAAACAGACATGGTGGCGGACGCCGCATTGGCCGCAATCAAGCTGCTGCTCTGCCTCGCAGTCTTTGCGGTGGTCGGCTATGTCGGCAAAGTCTACGACAGACGCATCGCCGGCGTGCTGCTGACGTTTCCCATTCTCAACGGCATCGGCATTCTCACCGGGCGCGAGCCGCTCGTCGTCGCTGATTCGATCTATGCGGTCGTGGTGGTGAACGGGCTGATACTGTTTCTGATGATCGCCGCTTGTGACCGGCTGCCGCGGCTGCATGCGGCGCCAGCCAATCTCAAGCTTGTCGTGCGTCTGCTCGCATGGACGGCGGTCTGGGGTCTGGCCGCGCCGATCGTGATCTTCTACCGCGATGCCCTGCCCGGCGCCGGAGGCCTGCTGCTGATCCAAGGCTCGATCGCCATTATCGCAGCGGTGCTGTTCTGGCAGGCGAAGCCGCAGCTTATGCGTGTGAATGCCGAAACCTCAAAGTTGCCGCACGTCCGCGGTCTGATTGCATTTTGGAGCAACAAGGACGGACTCTGGCGATTGGCGCTGTTCACGTTCTCGTTCGTGCTGTTGCTGTTTGCCTCTTACCTCTACACGTCGAAATGGCTCGGCATGTTCAGCGCCCTTCCCGTGCCTGGGCTATTCGCCGTCGCGACCTTGTCGGTGCTGGACAAGAGACCGTATTTTCAGCACATGCGCGACACCGTCCTGCTCGGACCGATCTCGGTCATCGTTTTCAATTGGCTCTATGCGCACCTGGTGGCGCAGCTTCCCGCGGCCCGTTTGCCGCGACTTACGCTTGGCATTGGTGCCATGGTTCTGCTCCTTGCTATGGATGCTGCGTTCGTCGTCTGGAGCACGCCACTCATCGCGCGCATCGTCGACCGCTTGCACGAGTCGCGCCGATGAGCAACGTCGACCGCCAACGGGCGTTTTCCGGCACCAAAGACGCGGCTCCGGCCCTGCGACTGGACACGGCGAGGCTGGAGCAATTTCTCGCCATCAAGATCAAAGGTTTTGCCGGCCCGCTCACGGTGCGGCAATTCAAGGGCGGCCAATCCAATCCAACATATCTGCTTGAGACGCCAACGCGCTCCTATGTGCTGCGGCGCAAGCCACCGGGAAAACTATTGCCCTCGGCGCACGCGGTCGATCGCGAGCACCGCGTCATCGGCGCCCTGCACGCTCAACGATTCCCCGTTCCAGCGCCGCTTCTTTATTGCAGCGACGAGAGCGTCGTCGGCACGGCTTTTTACGTTATGAGCTTTGTCGACGGTCGCGTCTTCTGGGAGCCGCAGATGCCGGAGTCGAATGCGGCCGAGCGCAAAACCGTTTACGATGCCATGAACGAAACGATTGCGCGGTTGCATTCTTTGCAACCGGCGGCAATCGGCTTGGGGGATTTCGGCAAAGGCGAGAGTTACGTGGCCCGTCAGGTCGAGCGTTGGTCGAAACAATACCGCGCATCCGAAACTGAGAAGATCGAGGACATGGAGCGGGTGATGGAATGGCTGCCGGCGCACATTCCACCGCAGCCGCCGACGCGGCTGGTCCATGGCGATTACCGGCTCGACAATCTGATCTTCGCCCGTGACGCGCCGCGGATCGTCGCCGTGCTCGACTGGGAATTGTCGACCCTGGGCGATCCACTCGCCGACTTCACTTATCACCTGATGATCTGGCACATGCCGTATTCAGAGAGCGCGGCAGGCACTGCGACCTTGGCCGGGCACGATCTGGACAGCTTGGGCATCCCGACGATGGACGATTATGTCGCCGCTTACGTCGCGCGCACCGGTCTCGATCCGCGCCCGCATCTTTCGACCTATCTCGCCTACAATTTCTTCCGCATCGCCGCCATTCTGCAGGGAATTATCGGCCGGGTTCGCGACGGCACGGCCACCAGCGAGTTCGCGCCGGCCAAAGCCGAGATGATCCGGCCGTTGGCAAAAAAAGCCTGGGAGTTCGCGCAGGCGGCATAGGGTCAACGAATTCTTTCCGGAAGCGGCCGGATTTCGCGCAATGACGCTGCACAAAATTGACGGGCGATCGCTAGCCTTCAAGCGATGCGCCACTTCGTTGACTGTGTATGACGATGCCGAAAACTGCAGCCAGGCCGCGCGAAACGCCGCTCCAGCCGCGGCCTGCGGGTTATTCCGATGATATGACGCTGGTCACCGAAGCGGTTTCCAGGCAAGGACCGCCCCCGCCTGGCCTGGGCAAGCTGGTCGACAAGACGGCTTAATTTCTTACGATCATCGTTGGGCGGGCGGCTCGTTGCACGGGAAGTAATAGAGAGTATTCCGCTGGCGCTTGAAATGACGACGCGCAAGAGTATTTTGCCGCGCCATGCAGACGGCGGCTAACGCGCTGACGCAGCAATTTCTTGCCTGGGTGGCGGAAGCGCCGCGCAGCTATGCCGACGCCGAGGCTTGGCGGCGCAGTTGTCCTCACCTCTCCATTTGGGAAGACGCCATTGCCGATGGGCTGGTGCGTTTCGAGAACGGCGCCAGCATGAGGAAAGCGCAACTTGTGCTCACTGCGGCGGGACGGGCGCGGTTGAAGGCTTCGTTCGCTTCAGGCCAAAGCTAAAGATTCCGGCACTCGTCGCCTGGTCGGCTGTCGCCGACTTGACGTTCTGGACAGGCGGGTCCAGACTAGAACAAATCAGGAACAAAGATTGCGCTGGTGGGTTCTCTCTAAACCCGTTCTCTCAGCGTCTTCAAGTAGTTAGTTATGCTCACCCAACTGCGTCAGACTCTGCAAAGACTGGAAAAACCTGCTGGGCTCGTGGGTTGCCCCGCCATTCTGCCGCTGGGCGTTTCCTTCATCGATGCCGCGCTCGGTGGCGGTCTGACATTCGGTGCGTTGCATGAGATCGCAGCCACGGGCGAGGCCCACGTCGGTGTAGCGGCAGGATTTGTCGCAACAATTGCTTGTTTGTCAGGACCGAACTCATCCCGGGCATCCCCAACTTCTGTATGCAGCAACCAAAGCAGAAATGGCCGGGAGGAGTCCGCCCACGACACAAGAGGAAGCACCATCGTCTGGATCGCCGAGGACTTGGCGCTTGCCGAAAGCGGCACAGTCTATGGACCGGGCCTCGCGACATTCGGGCTTCGTCCCGAACGGCTGCTAACGGTCGCCGCCGCGTGCCGTCGCGATCTGTTGTGGGCGATGGAAGAGGCGCTACGCTGTCGCGCCATTTGCGCGGTGATTGGCGAGTTGCGTCACGATGCAATCGATATGGTGGCGATGCGCCGACTGTCGCTTGCCGCCGCCGAGAGTGGGACGCTCGGGCTTCTGCTGCGCGCCTCGCCGCCCAACGACGCCTCGACGGCAGCAACGCGCTGGATCGTTTCCGCTGCGCCTTCGTCTTTTGCAGATGGGTCGCAGATTCCGCTCATTTCCGTGCCAACGGGAATCCAGAACTCATCGCGCCGGCATAGCGGCACTGGGCCCCCGTTCTCGCAGGGACGAGCGGAGGACGCTTTCACAACTTTCGCAGTGCAGCTCACGCGCAACCGGCGCGGGCCGCTGGGGTCATGGATCGTGCAATGGAGTGACGACGATGAGCGTTTCGTGTTCGCAACGCCTGCTCAGCCTATGGCTGCGCCGACTGCCGATCGACCGCGTCGCGCGGTTGCGTGATCCTGCTCGTATCCCGGACGCGGTGCAGCGCGAAGCGAAGCGAAGCGGTACACCGTTGATCCGGGACCGCAACAGGCAATTACCAGAGCGGTCCCGGGTCTGCAGCGCACCGCCAGTAGCGCCTTTGCGCGCGTCTTCGGCGCGCTATGGCGCTGCGCTGCGCCCGGGAAACCCGCTTGTCATTTACGGCAGGCGCGGCAATACCGACGTGCTCACCGCGGTAGACGATGCGGCAGATCGCTTGGGTCTCACATCGAGTCTCATGCTGGCGCAAGCACGCGCCATGCATCCTGCAATCGATGCAATCGAAGAAGATGCCGCAGCCGACGCAGCGCTGCTCGAGCAGATTGCCGACTGGTGTCTGCGCTACACCCCGCTGGTTGCCTGCGATCCTCCCGATGGACTGCTGCTCGACATTTCCGGCTGCGCGCATCTCTACAGCGGCGAGGACGCGCTGGTGGCCGATCTTGCCGCACGGCTGGAGGCTGCGGGCTTTGCCTGTTCGCTTGCCGTTGCCGGCACTATCGGCGCGGCCTGGGCCGCTGCACACCATGGCAAGCCAGGACGCTATGCCTGCGGCGAGGAGCGCGCATTGCTCAGCCCCCTGCCGCTCGCCGCGCTGCGGCTCGAGGCTGAGACGGTTGCGGCACTGGCGCGCGTCGGTCTCAAGCGCATCGGCGACATTATCGATCTGCCACGTAGCCCCCTCACCGCACGCTTTGGGGGGAAGCTGCTGCGTCAGCTCGACCGCGCGCTGGGCCGCGAGCACGAGCCGCTCAGTCCGCGGCTGCCGGTTGCGCCTTACGTCGCCGAACAGCGCTTTGCCGAGCCGATCGGGCGCGAAGAAGACGTTCTGGCGGTCACGGAGCTTCTGACGAAGCGATTGAAGCTCGCATTGGAACGGCGCGGTGACGGCGCCCGTCGCATCGAGCTCACGCTTTTCCGCACCGACGGCGCGCTGCGCCGCATTGCCGCCGGCACATCACGACCGCTGCGCAATCCGGACGATATTCGTGCGCTCTTCGTAGAGCGGCTGGCTGCGCTTTCCGATGCGCTCGACCCCGGTTTCGGTTTCGATATGGCGCGTTTGTCGGTCCTGACGGCAGAACCCTGTCCGCCCGAGCAGATCGGCATCGGCGGAACGGAGGAAAATGTTGAACTCGGCCGATTTGTGGACCGGTTGAGCGCACGGCTGGGCACGCAACGCGTGCGCCGCCCCATAGCGCAAGACAGCCATATTCCCGAAATTGCCGGCACCTCTCTGCCGGCGCAGATGACGGCGACCGACGACGGCTGGAAAGCGTTCTACCGCTATCGCGCCGAGGCCGACTTGGCGCCGCGGCCGCTGCGGCTATTGGCACGGCCGGAGCCGATCGAGGCGGTGGCCGAAATACCAGACGGTCCGCCGCTTCGTTTCCGCTGGCGGCGCGCGCTGCATGAAGTCACCGCGTCGGAGGGGCCCGAGCGCATCGAGGGCGCCTGGTGGAGCGAGCACGGTGGGCCGGCGCGCGACTACTTCCGTGTCGAGGATAAAGCGGGTTTGCGCTTCTGGCTGTTCCGTGCCGGACTTTATCGCGACCTTGCACCGGGCAAGTCCCTGCCAGCGTGGTTTCTGCACGGGATTTTTGCGTGACGCACGTGCTGCAAACTCCCTTAACCCCTCTCCTCCTGTAGGAGAGGATTAGTCTGTGCCTGTATCGCGTACCATGAGTTATCTTGAGTTTGCCTGCGCCTCGAATTTCTCCTTCCTGCGCGGCGCCTCGCACCCGGAAGAACTGATGGTGCAGGCGGACACAATCGGCCTTGCGGGTCTCGGGCTCTGCGATCGCAACTCTGTCGCCGGTGTCGTGCGTGCACATGTCGCCAAGCGTGAGAGAAATCTCGCGCTGAAATATCATCCGGGTGCGCGGCTCGTTTTCGCCGACGGCACGCCGGACATTCTCGCCTATCCGCGCAACCGCGCCGCCTGGGGACGGCTGACGCGCTTGCTTACCGCCGGCAATATTCGCGCCGAGAAGGGTGAGTGCATTCTGCGGCTCGACGATCTGCTCGCGCATGCGTTCGGGCTGGAGTTGGTGGTGATGGAGGCATCGACAGCTTCTCTTATGAGGGAAGGCGGTTCTTCTGCAAACAACGCACAAGTGTCTGCCCCCTTCTCAACCCTCCACCGCAAGCGGGAGAGGGAACAGATAGTGCCTGAGGCGTGGACAGCGCTTCTGGGTAAACTGCGCTCCGTCGCGCCCGAGCGCGTGAGATTGGCCGCCTCAATGCTCTATCGCGGCCGAGACCGGGAACGCCTCGCCCGCCTCAAGCAGACCGCGCGCGAGGCGCAGGTGCCGCTGATGGCGGTCAACGATGTGCACTTCCATCATCCCGACCGGCGCAGACTCGCCGACGTACTCACTTGCATCCGCGAGAAGGTGATCATCGACCGCGCCGGCCGCAGGCTCGCCGTCAATGCCGAACGTTTCCTCAAACCGCCGGTGGAGATGGCGCGGTTGTTCCGCGACGCGCCGGAGGCCATTGAAGAGACCGCCGTCTTGAGCGATGCGCTGAGCTTCTCTCTCGACGAATTGAAATACGAATATCCCGACGAGCAGATCGAGGGTTTTGCCTCGCCTCAAGAAGCGCTCGAGCATCTCGTTTGGGCGGGGGCGGCCAAGCGTTACCCCGAAGGCATCGATGACGCTATTCGTCGAAGCCTCGCCCACGAGTTTGCTCTCATCGCCCAGCGCAATTACGCTCCCTACTTCCTCACGGTCTACGATATCGTACGGTATGCGCGCTCAGAGGGCATTCTCTGCCAGGGCCGCGGTTCGGCGGCGAATTCGACGGTCTGCTACTGCCTCGGCATAACCGAAGTCGATCCGGTGCGCGGCGGCCTCCTGTTCGAGCGCTTCATCTCCACCGAACGGGACGAGCCGCCGGACATCGATGTCGATTTCGAACACGAACGGCGCGAAGAGGTCATCCAGTACATTTATAAGAAGTACAAACGAGAGCGCGCCGGCATCGCTGCCACCGTGATCTCTTATCGCGGCCGCTCGGCAATCCGCGAGGTCGGCAAGGCGTTCGGTCTTGCCGAAGACACCATCGGCGCGTTGACCTCCTCGATCTGGGGCAGCGGCGGCGGCGCCGTCTCGCGCGACTCCGTCGTGCGTACCGGCCTCGATCCGACCAGTCCCCGCATGCGTCGCGTGCTGGCGCTCGCCAAAGAGATCAACGGGTTTCCGCGCCATCTGTCGCAGCACGTCGGCGGCTTTGTCATCACCCGCAGCAGGCTCGACGAAGTGGTGCCGATCGGCAATGCGGCGATGGAAGACCGCACCTTCGTCGAATGGGACAAGGACGATCTGGACGCCCTCGGCATCCTCAAGGTCGACGTGCTCGGCCTGGGGATGTTGTCGTGCCTGCGCAAGGCGCTGGATATGGTCACACGACATTATCCAGACGCATTGCCGCAAGCGCGACGTCCACCGCCGATAGCCGTCGACCTCTCGACGATCCCGCCCGAAGATAGAGCCGTCTACCGTATGCTCAGCCGCGCCGATTCCCTCGGCGTCTTCCAGGTGGAGAGCCGCGCACAGATGAGCATGCTGCCGCGGCTGAAGCCTGAGACGTTCTACGATCTTGTGATCGAAGTCGCGATCGTGCGCCCCGGGCCGATTCAAGGCGACATGGTGCATCCTTATCTGCGCCGGCGTCAGGGAATAGAAAAAGCCGAATATCCCAAGCCGGCGAACGGCGAGGTCAACGAACTCGAGCCGGTTTTGAAAAAGACCCTCGGCGTGCCGCTGTTCCAGGAGCAGGCGATGAAGATCGCCATCATCGCCGGCGGCTTCACACCGGGCGAAGCCGACAAATTGCGGCGTGCTATGGCCACCTTCAAGCGCACGGGCACCATCGGCACCTTCCGCGACAAGATGATCAACGGCATGCTGGCGAAAGGCTATCCGCGCGATTTCGCCGAACGTTGCTTCGGACAGATCGAGGGCTTCGGCGAATACGGCTTTCCCGAAAGCCATGCTGCAAGCTTCGCGTTGCTGGTCTATGCCTCGGCCTGGCTAAAATGCCATTATCCGGATGTTTTCGCGGCCGCGCTGCTCAACGCGCAACCGATGGGATTCTACTCGTCGGCGCAGATCGTGCGTGACGTGCGCGAGCACGGCGTCGAGGTGCGTCCGCCGGACATCAACCATTCGGATTGGGGCGCCACGCTGGAGCCGGGCCCGCGCGCAGCCGAGCGCCTGCATGAATTGCATCGCGACATGCGCGACGACGTGCACACGACGCACGCTATTCGCCTCGGCCTGCGCGAGATCAAGGGACTGAGCGAGGATGATGGAAGGCTGATTGTGAAAGCTAGAACGTGTCCCGGGCGCAGCGCAGCACGCAGCGATGCGCTGCCGATCCGGGACCTTTACGACGAACAGGCGGCGGAACGGTCCCGGATCAGCGGTGTACCGCTTTGCGCTGCACCGCATCCGGAACACGAGGCCGTGCCCTACGATTCCCTCCGCGATCTCTGGCTGCGCACCGGCTTGAGTCCGCGCGTGTTGGAACGGCTCGCCGACGCCGACGCTTTCGGCTCGCTCGGTCTCTCCCGCCGCGAGGCGCTGTGGGCGGCGAAGGCGCTCGGCCGCGTCGGTGATCGCAACGACGATCTGCCGTTGTTTTCGGCTTCGCGTGTCCCGGGCGCAGCGCAGCACGCTAGCGGTGCGCTGCAGACCCGGGACCTTTACGACGATCAGCATTTGGAACGGTCCCGGATCACCGGTGCACCGCTCACGCGCTGCACTGCATCCGGAACACGGGAGCCGGAGATCGCCCTGCCCCCCATGCCGCTCGGCGAGGAAGTCATCAACGACTACCGTTTCCTCCGCTTGTCGCTGCGCGCGCATCCGGCGCAGTTTCTCCGCGCCGATCTCGATACTCGCAAAGTCTTGCGCAACGAGGCCCTGCGCACGGCCACGCAGAAAGCGCGTGTGCGCATCTCCGGCCTCGTCACCTGCCGGCAGCGGCCGGGCTCCGCCCAAGGCGTGGTGTTCATGACCATCGAGGACGAGACCGCCGTCGCCAACGTGATCGTGTGGCCGGCGGTGTTCGAGCGCGTGCGGCCCGTGGTCCTAGGCGCGCGTTACGTGCTGGTGAGCGGCCAGGTGCAGGAGGAGTCCGGCGTCATCCATGTGGTCGCCGATCGGCTGGAGGACCTCACGCCGCTGCTGGCGCGATTGGCCGATCACGGCGCCGATATCGACGGTTTGGCGCGCTGCGATGAGGTGCGTCGGCCGATCGAGGAACTGCGACAGGCGCGCGCCGCCGCCGGCCGCCATAACAGGCTGACGCAGCGAATGCGTGAGATGCCGGAGCTTGCCGCCGACCTCGACGTGCCGGCGCGCGGCTCGGCACATGCGCCGACGAAAAAAGCAGTCATCAGTGATCAGTGATCAGTAGAGCCGCGCTGACCCGGATTTTGCCCCGTATTTTGTAACCGCTGATTTCTGATTTCTGATCCCTGACAACTACATTGCCGGAGCGACCCCGCGTCCGACATACATCGTTTTCGCCAGCACCGAGCCGTCGGCCTGCTTCTCCCAGCCGAAGATGATGATCTGCGCGCCGGGCTTGAGCTCATCCTTGCTGCCCGGTGCGGCGGCGGCGACTACGGTTTTCGGCGTCACCACGATCTTCTTCTCGCCGTCCTTGTATTTCACCGTCAGCACCTCGCCGTCCTTGCTCTGCACCGAGCTCTCGACATAGGCGTTGGTCATGGTGCTCCCTGGCCTCGCATCCCACGGGCCGTGCCGGTCGGGCACCACACCGCGCTGTGCCGGCAGAAACATGTGAATTGAAAATGCCTCGATGCTGTCATCCGATCGCGGCATCCCGGCAATGCCGATGAACGAATCCCGCTTGATATCGGACAGCGACGCTTTGACCAGCGCGGACACGCGCGTCTTGTCGTCGACCTTTACGTTGAGCGTAGCGCCGTCGCGGGTCTTGACCGTGAGCATGCCTCCGTCGGCCTTCACGATTTCGCCGCGGATGCGGCCCGCCTGCTGGGCGAGCGCCGCACTCCACGTCAGTGCCAATCCAATCGCTGCCGCGGTCAGCGCGCAGCGCGAGAGCTTCAGCATGCGCATCATGTCCTCCCTGATACCGCCGGTTTTTGCCGGATCGTCAGCCAGAAAACCCCTTAGCCACGCGTCTTATTCCGGCGCGATTTTCGCAGTTTGATTGCCGGCGCGACCTTTTCCTCGTCCGCGGGCTCCGGCTTAACCCCGAGATCCGCTTCGATCAGCGTTCGCAAATCCGGGGTCACCTGCGGCCTGATGCCGAACCACAATTGGAAGCCGCGCACCGCCTGATGCAGCAACATGCCCAGACCGTCCGCGGTGCGTAGGCCGCGCGCCCGAGCCGCGGCAAGAAGATGCGTCTCGAGCGGATCGTAGACCAAGTCGGCCACCACCAGCGAGGCGGGGCAGCGCAGGTTGATGTCGAGCGGCGGCTGCCCAACCATGCCGAGCGAGGTCGTATTGACCAGAAGAGCCGCACCGCCCAGCAAGCCGCCGATTTCATCCCAGCGGGCCGGACGCACGCGCGCGCCGAACTGCTTTTGCAGCGCTTCGGCGTGCGCCATCGTACGGTTGATCACATAAATGCGCTTCACCTCGCGTGTGAGGAGGGCAAACACCACGGCGCGCGCGCCACCGCCCGCCCCTAGCACCACCGCACTTTCCAGGCCGCGATCCCAGCCCGGTGTCACCGCGTCGAGATTGGCGAGAAAACCCTCGACATCGGTATTGGTTGAACGAAGCTTCCCATCGTCATACCAGAGGCAGTTCGCGGCGCCGACCGCCCGCGCGCGCTCGTCCGGCTCGCTGACCGTAAGGGCCGTCTGCTTGTGCGGCAGCGTCACATTGCCGCCGACGTAGCCGTTCGCACGCAGATTCCTCACGAAGCCGACAAACTTCTCGGGCGGCACCGCTTCACGGCGGTACTCGGCGTTCAATCCGTACTGTTTGATCCAGTAATTGTGGATCAGCGGCGAGCGCGAATGCCCGGCCGGCCAGGCGATAACGCAAACCGCCTTACGAGAACTGTCCATACGATCTGTCGATTCCGAGACAAAAGGCCGGGCGCATGTAATTCTCGACACCTCTCGCCGTCAACGGTTGACGGGGTCATTTGTTCTGTGGTTGGCGCAGACCATGAAAGCGTTATTCCTCGATTGCAACGATCAGTTGGCGCCGGTCTGGAAGCAGGTGGTCCGCGCCGACGATCCTAAGATCGACGTCAATCGCGCGGTATTCGCGCGCGACGACTTGCCGCGCGTAATCGGTCCCTACGAGATCGTGCTCGACGATCACTCCTACATGCCGACTGATCTGGTCGCGCAGTGCAGGAGGCTCAAGCACATCGTGTTCTTGGGCACTGGCGCCGCCAGCTATATGAATATCGATGAGCTTCGTGTCCGCGGCATCACGGTGCATACGATCAAAGGTTACGGCGACGTTGCGGTTGCAGAGCACACTATCGCGCTGATGCTTGCGGCCGCGCGCGACCTGGCGCGCATGGATCGCGAGGTGCGCGCCGGCACCTGGACTCCGCGCGAGGGCATGCAGCTTGCGGGCAAAACGCTCGGCGTGATCGGTCTCGGCGGCATCGGCAGCGAAGTTGCGCGCATCGGCCGCGGGCTCGGAATGAATGTCGTCGCTTATAGCCGCACGCCGCGGCAGCTCACCGGCGTTGGCCTCGTCGACATTGACACGCTGCTGATGGGCAGCGACCTAATATCGATGAACCTCGTCCTCAACGACGGCACACGCGGTTTTCTCAGCAGGGAGCGCATCGCGCGCATGAAGAACGGCGTAATCTTCGTCAATACTGCGCGCGGCGCTCTGGTGGACGAGGCTGCGCTTATAGAGGCGCTGAAGAGCGGCCACATTCGCCATGCCGGCCTCGACGTGTTCCAGGCCGAGCCGCTCCAGAGCGGTCACCCTTTGACGCAGCTGCCGAACGTCACGCTCACCTCGCACGCGGCATTCCGCACGTTGGAGGCATCCA
>Ga0070740_10002746_pt1 | contig 19897 bp, 14 predicted proteins | sample Coa_R2_FD_67286 | JGI IMG/M metagenome (GOLD analysis project Ga0070740, IMG submission 67286) | Surface soil microbial communities from Centralia Pennsylvania, which are recovering from an underground coalmine fire - Coalmine... | ecosystem: Environmental > Terrestrial > Soil > Unclassified ...
AGGCGCGGTAACCTATGCCGGACTCGCGCCGGGACTTGCCGGTCTGTACCAGATCAACGTTCAACTACCATCGACCATTGCGTCCGGGGACAACTATATCGAGATTCAGACGGCGGACTCCTACTCGACCCAAGCGAAGATGCCGGTTCAGTAGATTGTCACGGGCGTAAGAAAGGATTGCGCTCTTTTTCCCGGCCGATGGTGGTTTGTGGTCCATGGCCGGCAATGACGACGGCCTCTTCCGGAAGCGCCATCAGTTTCGTGTGAATAGACCTCAGAATCTGGCGGTAATCGCCGCCTGGCAGGTCCGTGCGTCCGATGCTGTCGCGAAACAACGTATCGCCGGCCACCAGTTTGTTTTGTTGCGGGATCCAGATCGAGATGCTGCCCTGCGTGTGGCCCGGCGTATGCAGAATGTGGAATTCGGCGCCGCCCAGTTGCAAATTATCGCCATCGCGCGCGGGCGAATCAATTTCGGCGCGCTCGGGAACAGGCGCGCCCAGCCAGGAGGCCTGAACGTCGATTCTGTCGTAAAGCTCCTGGTCATTCTGGTTCATGTAGACGGGCGCGCCGGTCGCCCGTTTGAGCTTGGCCGCACCCCCGATGTGATCGATGTGCGCGTGTGTGATCACGATCGCCTTCACTGTGAGCTGATGCCGCTCAAGAAGAGCAAGAATGCGATGGATCTCATCGCCGGGGTCGATGACAATCGCTTCTCTGCTCTGCTCATCGCCGAAGATTGAACAGTTGCATTGCAGCATGCCCACGGGAAGAATCTCGTGAATCATCACCACCGATTGTAAGATGGAATTGATGCCGCCAACCCTTACGATGATCCTGGGCGTGTGTATGCGCTGGCTGCATATTATATCGATGGCGCTGCTGATCGGCGCAGTGTACTATGCGCTGCGGACCTCGCGCGCTATGGCGCCGGCTTATTGCTCGACTGTGTATGCCGGGGTGGTCGGGGTGCTGGTTTCAGGTCTGTACAATTTTTTCACCAAGCCAAGCTATCCGCCGCATTACCACGTGTGGTTCGGCGTCAAGGTTTTGCTCGCTCTGCATATCTTCGCTGCGCTCATCGTATTGGCGCAGCGGGCGAAGCGGTCCGCCGAGCAAGCTCGCACGATGCGCAGCATCATGCTTTCCGCGGCTGCCGTGATCGCGATCTCAGCCTATCTGCGCTGGATTTCGCTGAGTCCGGCTGTGAAACTGCCATGAAAGCGTACAGAGCGCTTCGCGAGGGAGCGGCTTGGCTGGAGCTGGCCGGACGCGGCAAGATTCGGGTGACGGGCGAGGATCGGGCGCGCCTGCTGCACGCGATGACTACAAACCACGTGCAGGGGCTGCAACCCGGTGAAGGCTGTTACGCGTTCTTTCTGAACGCCCAGGGCCGGATTCTCGGCGATGTGAGCATCTTCTGCCGGTCGGACCACTTTTTGCTGGACACAGAACCGGAAACGGCGCGCAAGCTGTACGAGCACCTGGATAAGTACATCATCGTTGATGATGTGGTTCTTGAGGATCTCACGCCGTCCACTACCACGATTGCGATTGAAGGTCCGCGGGCCTTTGCGGCGCTTGTGCAAATCGGCGCTCCAACGCCCCCCGCTCCGTATGCCTCGGAACAGTGGGGCGCCCGCCTGGTGGCGAATCTCAGCTATACGGGATCGCCTGGGTACTTCATCATGGCGCCAGCAGAAGAACGCGCTTCGCTGATGGAGCAGATCGAATCCGCCGGCATCGAGGCCGCGGATGAAGAGGCCTTCCGCGTCGTGCGGCTCGAACACGGCAAGCCGCGCTACGGGGAAGACATGTCCGAACGCTATCTGGCGCAGGAAGCGAACCAGATGCATGCGCTGCATTTCAGCAAAGGATGTTACCTCGGGCAGGAGATTGTGGAACGCGTGCGCTCGCGGGCGCAGATTCACCGCCGGCTGCTGCCGCTGTCCATTGACGCCGACCAGCCGCCCGCCGCCGGAACGAAGCTGACCAAAAATGGGGCGCCGGCGGCGGAGATTACGTCGGCGGCGTTCTCGCCGGCGCTCGGCCACGCCGTTGCGCTCGCCTACGTGCGAACAGAATATAAGCCCGGCGACGTGCTTAGCTGTGATGGAGCGACCGCGACAGTGCTCGCAAGTCCTCAAGCACCGAAATCGGAACCGATAAATTGCCATTGAGACCGCGGCCTAGCATCACGCCGGGTTTCGCATCGCCGTGAAAATCTGACCCGCCGGTAACGCCAAATCCGTAGTGATTCGCCTCGGCGAGGTAATGGCGAGTGTCGCCCGGGCCATGGTCTGAATGATAGGCCTCGATGGCAGGCAACCCCGCGCTTTTCAGTTCGGCAAACAGCCGCATTTCTTCGTGGCTTCCCGGTTGTGCATTCCGGATTGGATGCGCCAGCGACGGGACGCCGCCGGCCTCGAGCACGCGCAGAATGGCCTCTGAAACAGGCGGGGCTTCACGCTCGACGTGCGCAGCGGCCGTTTCGCCCAGATACTTGCGGAACGCATCGCGCCGATCCTCGGCATAGCCTTTGGCGATCAGCACCCGGGCGAAATGAGGCCGGCCGGTCAGAGTCTTTCCCAATCGCTCGACTTCATGAAGATGGATGTCGACGCCGAGTTCCCGCAGTCTGGCGACCAGCTTCCGATTGCGCTCGCGCCGGGATTCCACGAGGCCGCGGAGCCAGTTGTGAAACTCCAATCCCGGATCCCCATCCAGAAAATAGGCGAGCAGGTGGAGGCTGGCCGGTCCGCGCCTGGCGCTGATCTCTACGCCGCGGATAAGATCCAGACCCCGTTCACGGGCAACAGGCAAAGCCGCTTCATAGCCGGCAAACGTATCGTGATCGGTGATGGCAAGGGCGCCGAGCCCGGCTGCAAGGGCCGCCTCAACGAGCTCGGCGGGCGTATATGTGCCGTCGGACTCGTTGGTGTGCGCATGAAGATCGATCAGCGTCAAACGAGCTTTGCCTCCAGCTCCGCCCAGCGCGCATACAGTTCATCCGCGCGCTGTTGCGCGCGCTGCAGTTCTTCAAAGGTCTCCTGCAGCATTGCTCCATCTGCGATCACAACCGGATCCTGAAGAGCGGCCTGGCAACGATCGACTTCGGCCTCTGCTTCGATAATGCGCTGTTCCATTTGTTCCCAGTCGCGCTGCTCCAGATAGGACAGCTTTTTGCGTCGGGGCGGGGGATTGGCTCCGGTGGCATGGCTGAGCGTTGCTTCTTCGCGCTGCACCGGGGGCTTCGAGGGCGGTCGGTTCTGTTCCCACTGCGAGTAGTCGGCGTACTGAGCCGCTCCCCCGAGGCCGTCGAGAGCGAGCACGGAGGTTGAGACGCGATCCAGCAGGTAGCGGTCATGCGTCACGAGGACCATCGCGCCCGGAAAGTCGAGCAAATTCTCTTCGAGGAGCTCCAGCGTTGGAATATCCAGATCGTTCGTCGGCTCATCGAGCAGCAGCAGATCCGCGGGCCGCAACATGAGGCGGGCGGTCAGTACGCGGGCGCGCTCACCGCCCGAGAGGCTCGAGATCGGCGCTTCGAGCTGCTCCGACGTGAACAAGAACCGCTTCGCCCAGCCCGCGATGTGGACGGGACGGCCGCGGAACAAGACCATGTCGCCCTCTGGCGACAAGGCGCGCTTCAGCGTCAGGGCAGGGTCAAGCGTGTCGCGGTTCTGCTCGAAATAGACGGTTTGCAGCGCATCTGCTCGCAGGATCTGCCCGGCCGCCGGCGTCAATTCGCCGGCCAGGAGTCGAAGCAGCGTCGTCTTGCCGCTGCCGTTCGGACCCACCAGACCAAGGCGCGTTCCCGGCCGAAGCGTGAGGTTCAAATTACGAAACAGCGTCCGCCCGCCCAGAGCCATTTCCACGCCCTTGGCCTTCAACAGCATCTTGGTCGGGCGCCGAGATGCGGTGAAATCGAGCTGTGCGACTCTCATCTGCGTCCGCGCGGCGGCGTCCGATAATTCCGAGATCAGAGCCTCGGCGTTCTGTATCCGCGCGCGACTCTTCCCTGTGCGCGCTTTCGGGCCTCGCCGCAGCCAGTCTATTTCGCGCCGGACGCGGTTCTCGAGCGCCTCCTGCCGTTGCACTTGGGCCTCAAGAAACGCCCGCTTCCTTTCGAGGAAATCGGCGTAATTGCCTTTAACGTAAAGGAGGCCGCCGGGATAAGCGCGACTGATCTCGGCCATGTGCGTGGCGACGCTTTCCAGGAAATAGCGATCGTGGCTGATGACAATGGCGGCGAACCGTCCCTTGATGATCAGCTTTTCAAGCCAGAAAATGCCTTCGACATCGAGGTGGTTGGTCGGTTCGTCAAGCAGCAGCAGGTCCGGCGCCTTGACCAGCTCGGCGACGATAGCAAGGCGTTTTTTCCAACCGCCGGAGAGGTCCGCTCCCAGAGCGGAGGGATCAGCGAAGCCTGCCTTCGCGAGGACGCTGGCGACAGCCGCTCGGCGCTCGTGGTCGTCCACCGGAAGCGCGGAAGCGGAAGCCTCGAGAACCGCTGCGACCGTCATTCCCTGCGGGAATGATGAGTCCTGAGGGACGTATCCGACTCGCGCCAGTCTGCGCGTGGAAACGGTTCCTGAATCGGGCGTCTGCATTCCGGCAAGGATTTCGATCAGCGTCGATTTCCCGCTGCCGTTTGGGCCGATAATGCCGAGACGTTCGCCATCTGAGATGGCGAGCGAAAGGTTCGCAAACAGCGGACGCGCGCCGTAAGACTTCGAGATGGACTGACAACTGAGAAGGACCGGCACTAGGGATGATTCGCCGGAGGCGGCTCGAATTCGAAAGTTTCGCCCGCGGTGTTCACCACCAGGCGGCCGGGTCCGAGCGGCTTTCCGGCGGTTGGGTAGAAAATTGCGCCGTCAGTGGACTGCCCGGGGGCGAGTTTCGTGGCTACAAAGGCAATCGCCGAAGCGGCTGCGGCAGCTTTCAATTTGGTGGATGATACCTCGGCCAGCGCGGATTGCCGGCGGGCTTCGTATCCGTTTGTCGATTTGAAGCGGGAGAGTCCATACAGGCTGTTTTCGTACGCGGACACAAGTTTAATGACGTCGCCGCGGCTTCCGCGCTCGATCATGCTGTTGACCACCGATCCGGCCGGCGCGGCGGGTATCACCTGCCCGTCCTGGCGGTGAAATACGAAATCCTCGGGTTTGACCGTCCACGTCAGTGACGACCCGTTTGACACGGCAACCTGGAGGATGGCGTAATCGCGCACGTGAGCCGGGAGGTTGGCCACCATCACCGTGACGCCGTTTTTTGTAAGTGTCTGATACCTAAGTCCGCCGGATTCAAATTCGATGACTTGCGCAAAAAGAAGGCTTGCTGCCGCGAGCGACGTGCACGCCAGCGCCAGGACGCGGCAAAACCCCATATCTACCATGATAAACTGAAGCAGGCTTTTCGACCGGTTTTGCCATGCAGAGCGCCGGAAATTCCGCGAGCCGTTTTGACTTAACCCGGCACGGCTTGCGGGATCTCGGCGCGGAGTTCTGGAACTTGGCGGCTCCAGAACTATACGAGCAGGCGCTGCGGCGCGCTGAGGGGTTGCTGGCGGACAATGGCGCACTGGTGGTGAACACAGGTCAGTTTACTGGCCGATCGCCCGGGGATAAATACATTGTCCGTACGCCGGAAACGGAAGACGCGATAGACTGGGGCGCCGTCAATCAGCCCATGGCTGAGAGACAGTTCGACCAGCTTTATGCGCGGCTGATCGACTTCTGGCGCGCAAAAGACGCGTTTATTCAGGACTGTTCGGCTGGCGGCGATCCCGAGTACGCCATGTCCATCCGGGTGATCACGCAACGCGCCTGGCACTCCCTGTTCGCGCGACAGTTGTTCATCCGTCACGAGCCAGGCGCGGCCGCCAAGCTCGAACCTGAGTTCACGATTCTGTTCGCGCCGGAGTTCAAGGCCGATCCTAGAGTGGACGGGACCCGATCGGAGACTTGCATCGCTCTCAATTTCCGACGGCGTTTGGCGCTGATTGCCGGCACCGAGTATGCCGGCGAGATGAAGAAGTCGGTCTTCACCGTTTTAAACTACTTGCTCCCGCCGCGCGGCGTTCTGCCGATGCACTGCTCGGCAAACATCGGGGAGGACCGGAGCGTGGCGCTGTTTTTTGGTTTGTCGGGAACCGGTAAGACGACGTTATCCGCAGACTCGAAGCGCCGTCTCATCGGGGACGACGAACACGGCTGGAGCAGCCGGGGCGTGTTCAATCTCGAAGGAGGGTGCTACGCAAAGTGCATCCGGCTCTCAAAGGAGAGAGAGCCGCAAATCTGGAACGCGATCCGTTTTGGGACGGTGCTGGAAAACGTGGTCATCGATCCGATCACCCGGCGGCTTGATTTCGATTCGGCCGAAATTACCGAAAACACGCGCGCGGCATACCCGCTGGAAGCGATTGATGCCTCGGTCATCCCCAGCCTGGCCGGACACCCTTCGCATATTCTTTTTCTGACTGCCGACGCCTTCGGCGTCCTTCCCCCGATCGCCCGGCTCACGCCCGAACAGGCGATGTTTCATTTTCTGAGCGGCTATACGGCGAAGGTGGCCGGTACCGAACGAGGCCTGGGCGCCGAGCCGGCGGCGACGTTCAGCGCCTGTTTCGGAGCGCCGTTTCTGCCGCGGCATCCTCTGGTCTATGCACGGATGTTGGGCGAGAAGCTGCAGCGCCACAACGTCGTGTGCTACCTGGTGAACACCGGTTGGGTGGGTGGAGGTTACGGCGTCGGGCATCGAATGCCGCTTCCATATACGCGCGCCATGGTCGATGCCGCTGTTGAAGGCCGCCTGGATGACGTTCCGGTGAAACCCCATGCTGTGTTCCAGGTGCTGATGCCGGAGGCCGTGCCGGGCGTTCCCTCCGAACTGCTGGATGTGCGATCGCTCTGGAAGGATCCAGACGCATACGATGCTGCGGCCGAGCATCTGAATGCCCGGTTCCGTGCAAATTTTGAGCGTTTCGGCGCGGAGGCGGAGCAGGTGCTGGAAGCGGCTCTGAAAAAATAGCCGACGCGAGCGTTCCGGAGCATTGGCGCCTGCGCTATGCTGATCGCTGACCCGAGGTCAAATCCGTGCGAAATTCGATCGCCTTCATTCTCTGTGGCGTGGTCGCGGCGCAGCAGCCCGCCCATCAGCATCGCGAGGAAACTGCGCCCGTAGCGCTACAACCGCTGGCGCAGCAAGTACGGCAGCTTGAGGAGGCGCTGATCTACCTCGGCCAGCCGCTAGCCCCGACCGAACACCGCCAGATCAACGAGGCAATCGGCCGCTCCGACGAGACGGCCGCCGTTCGCGAACTCGAATCCATTCTCGACCGGCATGCGCTTGTGATTGTCGATATCAATCCGGAGAGCCGCGTCAAAGTTGAACAGGGTCCCGCCAAGCCGGAGCTGGTCGAGGGCGGCACACGGCTGTTCCTGGTGAAGATAACGAATCATGGCAATGTCACCGCCCCGCTGAATGTTGATAGCCCGAACAGCGGCCGGGTTTACATTCCCTCCAATGGAAATCCGAGGCCCGCAATCGAGCTGACGCCGCGCGATTCCGCCGAGCGCTGGGCCGACATTTCGCTGTATCAGCGGCCGCCTATGCGCAAGCGGCTCTCCGGCCTGGCGCTGGAATACCAGATTCTCGAAGTCTACAGCCGCGATCGCGGCCAGCGTTCGGCCAAGATCAGCTTCAATGTCGGGCAGGGCAGTCAGGACATCGGCTTCCGCAACGATGTGATCATCCTGTTCAACGCGCTGCCTTCGCGGCCGATTACTCTGCGCATAAAGGACGAGAAAGGTCAGCCTGCGATGGCCAGTTTCATCATCCGCGACCGGCTCAATCGGCTGTATCCGGCGCCATCAAAGCGGCTTGCGCCTGATTTCTTTTTCCAACCCCAGATTTATCGGTTCGACGGCGAAAGCGTTCGGCTTCCGGCGGGATACTACACCGCCGAATTCACCGGCGGTCCGGAATATCTTCGGCACACGCGTGAATTTGCTGTGGACGAATCCGGACCGAATGAAATCACGTTTCAACTGGATCGCTGGATCGATCCGTCCCAATTCAAATGGTACTCAGGCGATCATCACGTACACGCCGCCGGATGTTCGCACTACATGAATCCCACCGAGGGCGTCGAGCCGAAGGATATGATCCGCCAGATTCTTGGCGAGCGGCTGAACATTGGGGCGGTGCTGACCTGGGGGCCGGATTACTATTACCAGAAGCAGTTCTTTTCCGGCAAAGACGATCCCCTGTCGAAGCCGGACCGCCTGATGCATTACGATCTGGAAGTCTCGGGTTTTCCATCCAGTCACGCCGGTCATTTGGTCCTGCTGAAACTTCGGCAGCAGGACTATCCTGGCGCCAAGTACATTGAGGACTGGCCGACCTGGGATCTCCCCATCCTGCGGTGGGCGAAATCGCAGGGCGCCATCGTCGGGTTCGCACATTCCGGCTGGGGGTTGCAGGTTACCGATGGCGACCTGCCGAGCTACCAGATGCCGGGCTTCGATGGCATCGGCGCTAATGAATACATCGTCGACGTCACTCACCCGAATACCGTCGATTTCATTTCTTCGGTCGATACGCCCTACGCCTGGGAGCTCAACATCTGGTATCACACGCTGAATGTCGGCTTCAGGACCAGGATTGCCGGCGAGACAGACTTCCCCTGCATTTATGACGGTCGCGTCGGAATCGGGCGGACATATGCGAAAGTTGATGGCGCATTGACCTATTCGGGTTGGCTCGATTCGCTGCAATCGGGACGCAGTTATGTTTCCGACGGCAAGACGCACCTGATGGACTTTCGCGTCAATGGGGTGGAGGTCGGGACGAACGGCAGCGAAGTAAAGCTGGCAGCGCCCGGCGCGGTCAAGATTACGATGAAAGCCGCCGCGTACCTGCCCGTGATTCCAGACGAAAAAATCCGCAAGCTCCCTTATGACGAAAAGCCCTACTGGGACATCGAGCGCGCGCGCATCGGCGAGAGCCGGGAGGCGCCGGTGGAAATCGTCGTGAACGGAAAGGTCGTGGCGCGGCAGAATCTGCTGGCTGACGGCAAGGTGCACGACCTGAGCTTCGAAGCGCCAGTGACGCGGAGCAGTTGGGTGGCGGCCAGAATTCTGCCCGCCGCGCATACGAATCCGGTGTTCGTGCTAGTGGGCGACAAGCCTGTTCGCGCTTCGCGCCGCAGCGCGGAGTGGTGTCTGAACGCGGTCAACCAGTGCTGGACGCAGAAGGCGCCGCGGATGTCGGCATCGGATCGGGCGGAAGCGCGGAAGGCGTACGATCATGCGAGGGATGTGTACCGGCGGCTGGCGGCGGAATCCGATGCCGAGTAGGTTTTACACGGCTTAACGAACGCCGGCGCGGCGGCAAACATCTTAATAGCCGCAGATGAACGCAGATAATTTCGCCGTGAATCGGCGGCGCATATTAGGCCTGTTCGGCGCTGCAGGCGCGCGCCTTATGCTCGGATCCTCGAACGCTGAGGCCGAGACTTGCGCGGCCACGCCGGCCGAAACAGAGGGTCCGTATTTTGTTGAGGAGAACCTCAACCGCTCCGATATCCGCGTCGACCCGAGCGACGGGTCCGTGCAACCGGGCGTACCTCTGACGCTGAAGATCACGGTCCGTCAGGTCAGCAACTCCGGCTGCGGAGTGCTCCCCGGCGCGCGGGTCGAAATCTGGCATTGCAACGCAGGCGGCGTTTACTCCGATGAGGCCGCCAATAACAGCCGGGGCCGGAAATTCCTTCGCGGGCACCAGATCACAGATGCAAATGGCGTGGTGAATTTCACGACCATATACCCCGGCTGGTATACCGGCCGGGCGGTCCACATACACTTCAAAGTGCGCACGTACTCCGGCTCAACCAAGCTCGATGAATTTACATCGCAGTTGTACTTCGACGAGTCGATCACGGATGTGGTGCATGCGCAGAGTCCATACAACCAGCATGGCCAGCGCGATACGCGCAATAGCAGTGACAGCATCTTCCGCGGAACTTCGAACGCGGACCGGCTCATGCTCAACCTGACCAAGGCGGATCAGGGTTATTCGGCGACGGTCGACGTCGGAGTGAATCTGAAGACGCCGGCCGTGTCGAGCGCGGTTATAACTTCGAATGGAGTGGTGAACGCGGCCAGCTATCAGCCAGGGGTTGCGCCGGGCGCATGGATTACCATTTTCGGACAGAACTTCTCGAACACGACCCAGACCGTATCGACGTCGGACCTGGTTAACGGCAATCTGCCGACGACTCTCGCCGGCGTCAGTGTGAAAATCGACAACCGCGACGCGTTCATTCAATTCGTCAGCCCCACCCAGATCAATGTTCAAGCGCCAGCGGACAGCAACACGGGGACGGTCCAGGTGACCGTGACGAATTCGGCCGGAACATCGAGCCCGGTGATTGCGACTCTTCAGCCCGTATTGCCCGCGCTCTTCACGTCGCAGAACTACGTTGCAGCCATTCGTTCTGATGGGACCGTTGTCCAGAGTGCGAGGCCCGGCGACATCGTCTCTCTGTATGGAACCGGCTTCGGACCAACGAACCCACCCATTGCGCCCGGCGCTGTTGTGCAAACGGCCGCGCCGCTGGTGGAAGCCGTAGCGTTCAAGATCGGAGGAATCGAAGCGCCGGTGTCGTTCGCAGGCCTGTCCGCAACCGGTCTCAATCAGTTCAACATCACGATTCCGAGCGTCGCTGCCGGCGATCACGAAGTGATTGCGACAATTTCAGGAGTACGAAGCCAGCCCGGGGCGCTGCTGAAAGTTGCGGACTACTGATCTGCGTTCATCCACAGCTACGCAAATAGTCTGTCGAACAACGCCCGCGTCTCGGTCTGAATCTGCGCGAGTTTCACGGGAAGTGGCTCGTCATGCAGCCGGTCCGGGGTCCAGCGCCGCACGAGTTCCTCGAGCGCCTGCAACTTCGCCTGAGAGGTCGGCAGATTGCCCTCCGCATGGCCCGAGAATACGCGCAGACCGTGGTCGATGGCGCGGTAAAAAACAGCGGCGTCGAGCAGAAATGCCGCGTCTTCGCGATCGAGATGGCCCATGCGCTCGATCAGATCGATCCGCTCCGGCGTGTTCAGGACCTTGAAGAACAGCCCCGCGCCCTTCAGCCGGAGATACATCAGCAGAAAATCGATGTCGTAGTAGCCGCCGCGTCCGCCTTTGAGCGGATTCGATGAGCCCTGCTCCTTTTCGAGCCGCAATCGCATATGCCGGAGATCCCGCTTTGACCGTCCGCCCTGACCGTAGCGCCGCCAGTCCACGTCCTGCAACTCGTGCAGGAATTCGGTCGCCGTCTCGATGCTGCCGGCCACGGCGCGAGATTTCATGTACGCGATGCCTTCCCAAGCCTCCGCACAGCGCGCAAAGTAGTCTTTGTAACTGCGGGCCGTTTGAACCAAAGCCCCCTCGCGTCCATTCGGCCGCAGCCGCGTATCCACCGCGAACATGGTCCCCTCCCCGGTATACGCGGTCAGGATATCGATGGTGCGCTCCGCCACACGCGTCCAGAACAACTGCTCGCTGCTATCTGCGTCCGGAATTACGAATACGAGGTCCGCATCCGAGGCCAGGTCAAATTCGCGCATGCCGAGACGGCCGAGCGCAATGACCATCATTTGGTCGACGGCCTGATACTGGGGATCGCGCGGCGGCCTGGTTTCGAGCGCCTGCTGCAACGCCATCCGGTATGCCGCCGCGATCACGGCGTCGGCCAGCTCCGACGTGCGCCCCAGCGTTTCGAAAATCGGCGCACGGGCGCACACGCTTTCAACTTGCGTGCGAACCATCTCGCGGCGATAAAACCTCCGCAGCTCGGATGGTTCGCCCAGGGCCGCCGCCGACGAAGCATACGCTCCTTCGCGCGGCTGGCCCGAAGCGACTGCGCGCACCTGCTCGAGCAGCTCGGGATTGCGAATCAGTTCCTCGGCGAAATAGGGGCTGTGCTCGAACAGATCGAGCGTGTACGCCGCAAGCGCGGGATCGTTCTCCAGCCACGACATCCATTCGTCGTTCGGCAGGACGCGCTCGAGGAAATGCTCGAAGGCCCGCAGGCCGCGGCTCAGCCGGGCTTTGGCGATCTGTGCGGCGAGCGACGGCGAGCGTTGATCGAGCGACCGCACGAGGTTGCTCGCAAGCTGCTCGACAACCGGCTCCGATACGGCGATCGCACCGCCGCGGCCCGACTCGTCCGTTTCTGACGCAGGTGGAGCCTCGACGGGCAGCGTGTAATAAATTGGCTTTTGCGCATGAATCACGCGCTCGTACATCGCCGTCACCTGCTCGAGGTGAGCATTCAGCCTCTGGAGTAAGGTCTCGCGCGTAGCTTCGCCTCCTAACGACGCCGGCGGCATCCGCCGGGCCAGTAGATCGAGCTCGGCGGGATCGGAAGGCAGCGTGTGAGTCTGACGGTCGTCGACGATCTGAAGCCGGTGCTCGAGGTGGCGCAGGAACTGGTACGCCGAAGCAAGCCGCCAATACTCGGTCTCCGAAAGCAGGCCTTTGTCATGCAGTCTGGATAAGGCCAGCAGCGTGCCCCCATGCCGGACCCAAGGCGTGCGCCCGCCATGCAGCCGCTGTAAACACTGGACCAGGAACTCGATGTCGCGAATGCCGCCGCGCGTCAGCTTCACATCGAATTCGGCCGTAGCGCCGCGCCTTGCCGCGAGCTTCTCGTCGATGCGATCGCGGGTGTCCGACATCGCTTCAATGGCTGAAAAATCGAGCGTCGTCGAATACGTCAGCGGTTCGATAAACTCGAGCAACTCACGCGCTACCGCGGCCTCGCCTGCGCACTCGCGCCCCTTGATCATCATCTGCAGTTCCCAATCGCGCGCGCGGCTGCGGTAATAATTCTTCGCGCCGTCGAGCGAGATGCACACCTCGCCCAGGCGTCCCTCCGGCCGGAGTCGCAGATCCACCCGATAGCACATGCCTTCGGCGGTATAGGTCGACAGCAGTTGCGTAAGCTGGTTCGACAACCGCTTAAAAAACTCTTTGTTCGAAATCCGCTGAGGACCATCCGTCTCGCCGTTTTCCGAGTAGACGAACATCAAATCGATGTCGGAGCTGTAGTTCAGCTCGCGGCCGCCGAGCTTGCCGAGCGCAATAACCGCGAACCCGGCTTGGCGCCGCGCGCCCGACGGATCGAATGCGATCGGATGGCCGAAACGGCGGACCAGGTCCGCCATGATTCGCCGGTAGGCGACCTCCACAATGGCGTCCGCCACATTTGACAACTCTTCAGTAATTTCTGACAGCGTGCCGAATCCGAGCACATCTCGGAGCAGAATGCGCAGCATGGCCTTCCGGCGCGCGAGTGCGAGCGCCAGCGCGCTCGGACACGTATCGGGTCCGCATCCCTGCGCGAGAAGAAACGTTTCCAGGCGCTCGATGAATTCATCGCGCAGACGCACGCGATGCAGGTCGCCCATTTCAACCAGATCGCGAACCCACTGCGGGTTCTGCAGAATCTCTTCGGATAAGAAGCGGCTGTAGGAGAAAACGGCGATCAGATACCGAAGCGCGAATTGCGACGAGGCCAGGTCGGCGAACGCCGCAGGCTGTTGCTCGCGCAGGCGGACCAGATAGGCGAGCGCACCGTCCGGATCAGGCGCGGAGTTCAGGATTCGTTCAAGCTGATCCAAGACTGGAGGGTCCACGACCGTGGCCAGAAATGCGAACTCACTCCGCGCGCGGGCGGGGTCGCGGAACGAGATTTCGTCCAGCAGACGGGGCATCCGGTCAGACGGTTTGATCCGTCAAGGCGATTATATCGCCTTGACGCACCAGCCCTGCTTCGAGAACCCGCGCATAAAAGCCGCTCAGCCCCCAGCGGGGCGAAGCCACATCGCCAGCCTTCACGCGCTTGTCATAAATCGCATGCTGTATGGGTTTGTCGCCGGTGTTGTAAACATCCAGCGTGGAACATGGAATGCGGTTGCGAGTCAACTCAATGAAAGCCTGTCCGAGGCGGAAACGCTGCCCCAGCCGCAACCGGCGAAAATCGATGCCAACGGTCGTGATGTTCTCACCAAGCGCTCCGGGGTACACGGGATAGCCGAGCCCCTGAAGATATTCGATATCCTCGCTGGCAATCAGCAGGACCGCTTTCCAGGGTCCACCGTGCACTTGCGGGTGGGCGTGGCCGTCGCCTTCAAGGCCGAGGGGCGACAGCACAGCCTGAGCTACGGCGCGTTTGGGAACCCCGCCGGGAGAAATGTTGATCTGAAGAACCGAGCCGGTCAGGTTAACCCTTGTTGTTCATGCCCGCCAGCACGCCGCGCATATAGGCGAAGCTCTTCGCCATTCCGGGCAGCGGGTCGAGATCGTCGATCTCATATTCTAGGTTGACGTACCCCGTGTAGCCCATCTTCTCGAGCTGGCGGAAGATCGCTGGAATTGGAAGGACGCCGTCGCCGACGGGAACCTGGCTGGCCCGGTCGCGCGCATTTTTGAGGTCCTTGATATGCATGTCCAGCAGCCGCGGTCCGGCCTCGCGAACGGCCTCTACAACATCTACGCCCGTCCGCGCGGTGTGCCCCACGTCGATGCAGAGTCCGCATCTCGAATCCATGTTCTTCACCACTTCGAGCACGCTCTGCGGCGTCGGGAAGTGCTTGTCTTCCGGACCGTGATTATGGACAGCGATCTTGATGTTATATTCTTTAACGTACTTTTCCAGTTTCGGCAGCGTTTCGTGCGTGGGCGCGCACACCAGCAGCGGCATGCCGGCCAGTTTGGCGTATTCAAACTTGTGGCGGATATCATCCTCGTCGTCCTTCTGGAACGACACGTTCCCGCCGCCCACAATCACCAGTCCAGCCCTTTCGAACTCGGCGCGCGCCCTCCGGATTTCGTCAGGCGTGCTGTCGATCGGAAGGTGGAACTCCTTGATATTGATATAGGGCGTATTAAGCCGCTTTGTCAGCACAATCGCCGCATGGCGGCTGAATTCACGGAAAGAGTAGCTGGCCACCCCGAGTTTCACCTCGCCGGGGCGGTCGCTGGTTGCGGCTGCCGGGGGTGCTCCCCCCATGGCCGGGCGCAACGCCGCCAGGCCCGCCGCCGCGCCCAGGAAACTTCGTCTGCTGGTATTGTTGCCGCTCATAGTGCGCCTCGCGTCTTTAACATCATAGCCGCTTGCTCACCCGCCCGTGATATCCTCGAAGTAATCCCCACGCTCTCCGGCGGTTAGCTCTATGCCCCAGTTGGATTACACGACCCCCAGCGGAATTGTCGTCACGCGGGCCTCCTCCCAGGCGCCGTTCAACAAGGGTTTGAAGCGACTGCTGCGAAAACTCGACCGTTATCGCGGCATCTATCTCTCCTCGGGTTACGAATACCCAGAGCGATACTCGCGCTGGGATATTGCTTCGGTCTGCCCGCCGCTCGAGATCGTATCCTGGGATCGCGTCGTAGAGTTCAGACCGCTGAACGAGCGTGGCCGCGTGATCAATACGCTGCTTCGAACTGTGCTCGAAAATCACGCTCACTGGGACGAATTTGCCTCGCGCGACGGCGTGCTGCATGGGCGCCTCAAGCCGTTGCCGCCGCTGTTTCCTGAGGAGGAGCGCAGCAAGCAGCCGTCCGCCTTTTCGATTCTGCGGACATTAATGGAAGAATTCCACAATGACCAGGACTCCCGGCTTGGACTGGTTGGCGCGTTCGGCTACGATCTGCTGTTCCAGTTCGACCCGATCGAATTCAAGCTGCCCCGCGAAGGGCATAAGGCGCTGCACCTGTTCCTGTGCGATGACATCTGGTTCATGGACCGCAAGAAGGAGCAGATCGAGCGTTTCCGTTACGAGTTCGCTCGCGGCGATCTGACCACTGTGGGCTTGCCGCGCGACGGACAGCCCGTTCCAAGGCCGGCGAAACGCCCGACAGCAGAAATCGTCGCCGATCACACGCCTGAGGAGTACATGGCTAAAGTCGAGGCCGTCCGCGAAGGCATGCGGCAAGGCGAATACTACGAGGTAGTGCTGCGCCAGACGTTCTCCGCGCCGTTCACCGACAGCCCGTCCGCGCTGTTTGAACGTATTCAGGAGGCGAGCCCTAGTCCTTATGAATTCTTCCTTCAGCTTGGCGATGAGCAGTTGATCGGCGCATCGCCGGAAATGTTCGTGCGCGTGGAAGGCCGCCGCGTTGAGAGCTGTCCCATCGCGGGAACCGCCCGCCGCACAGGCGATCCGCTTCGCGATTCTGATAGCATACGCGAACTACTGAATTCCACGAAAGAAGAATCCGAACTCACCATGTGCACCGACGTCGACCGCAACGATAAATCGCGCGTCTGCGTGCCGGGCTCGGTGAAGGTAATCGGACGCCGGCTGATCGAGCGCTACGCCGGCGTGTTTCATACAGTCGATCACGTCGAAGGCATGCTTGCTCCCGGCTTCGACTCGCTCGATGCATTTCTGACCCACATGTGGGCGGTCACGATCATTGGCGCTCCTAAAAAGGCTGCTGCGCAGGCAATCGAAGATCTCGAAAAGGACGCCCGCGGATGGTATGGCGGCGCAGTCGGCATGATTGCGCTCAACGGGGACATCAATACAGGCATTTTGATTCGGACTGTGCATCTGAAGGACGGGATCGCAAGGTACGGAGCGGGCGCGACTTTGCTTTATGACTCAATTCCGGAGGCTGAAGAGCAAGAGACTCGGCTCAAGGCGACCGGGTTTTTCCGCGCGCTGCGCGCCAGGCCGGCGGCGAGTTCCGAGGACGCCCCGGGCGTGGAGCAGCCCGGTCGCGGCGTGAAACTGCTGCTGGTCGACAATGACGACTGTTTTATCCACACGCTGGCCAACTACGCCCGGCAGACGGGCGCCGACGTGGTCACCTATCGCGCGGGATTCCCTCTTGAACTCATCAATCAGATCAGACCTGACCTGATTCTGATCTCGCCTGGGCCCGGCCGTCCGGCTGATTTTGGCGTGCCGGATCTGGTTCGGTACGCAGCCAGCGCGGGGGTGCCCGTGTTCGGCGTATGCCTGGGGTTGCAAGGGGTTGTCGAGGCGTTCGGCGGTGAACTGGGCGTGCTCGATTATCCGATGCATGGCAAGCCGTCAGTCACAGCCCATCACAATGTCGGCGTCTTCGAGGGCTTGCCGCAACAATTCAAGGTCGGACGGTATCATTCATTGTTCGCACGCAGGGAAACATTGCCGGCATGTCTGGAAGTTACGGCCGAAACCGGTGACGGCGTCATTATGGGGGTGCGCCACCGTGAGCTCCCGATCGAAGCTGTACAGTTCCATCCTGAGTCCATTCTGAGTCTCGAGGGAAATTGCGGATTGAAGTTGATCGAGAATGTCGTCCGGCTGTATGGCCGCCGCCCGGCTGCGGCGCGCGCCAAAAACTGACCGTCAACAATCCAAGGCGCAGGCGTAGAAGAGAGGCTCAGCGCCTCAGGCGATTTTGCTCAAATCCACACGGGCGTCCCAGGCTTCATTCGAATTCAACAACTCGTCCCAGAAGACTTCGCGCTTCAGGTACGCCGCTGTCCGGCCGAGCATCGCGGTCAGGGATGACTCGACTCCGGTTGCAAGCTGGTTGTGAAACTTGCCGGATGCAATACTCTCGATGAACGCCTTATGTTTCTCCGCGTCGGCCTGCGCCAGGTTGTCAGAGAACGCTCCGGTTGCGGAAAACTGTCCACTTCCCGCGCCACCCTTTCCGGGCGCCTGCCAGGTCCACTCCTCGTCGCCGCTGATGCCCAACCTTCCGGAATACGGCGACTCCGATGATCCGCGCGCGCCAAAGAAGCGCTCGCTAACATCAAACCCGCCCTTCCCCGATTGCTTGGAACTGAAGCTGACGACTACATCATTTGGATAATAGAAAATCACTTCGAAATGGCCGTAGCAATCGCCCCCCTCGAACCGGTCGTTCCGGCCGCCGGTTGCGTACGCTTTTACGGGATGCGTCTGCAAAATCCAGTTGCAGATATCGATTGCATGGATATTCTGCTCGACGATGATATCGCCGGATAATACGCGATCGTAGATCCAGTTCCGAAGCCGACGCGCTTCCGGCGAAGCAGTGGCCATGGACGGGCGATCGATGAACGGGCAGAAATACCATGCAGCCCCCGAGTAAATCTCTCCGAGAGCGCCTGCGTGAACGCGCCTGACCAGCTCGACAAAGGGCGGGGCATTACGGATCTGAAAGCCAACGTCAATGCTCAGGCGACTGCCGATCTTGCGACCGATTTCGCGCACGCGCTTTGCTCCCGCCACGTCTACGGCAACCGGCTTTTCGCAATATGCATGCTTGTTGCCGTCGATCACCGTGGCCAGGTGCTGAGGGTGAAAGTAAGGCGGCGTTGCGATTACGACCGCATCGAGCTCCTTGGAGGCCGCGATCTGCTCGGCCGCCTGCGGCCCCTTGAACACCTGTTTGCCGTCGATACGGGCATATTGCTGCTTGTCGGCCAGGCTGTCGAAATGCTGCTTGGCGCGCTCGAGCTGGTCCTGAAACAGGTCCGCCAGCGCGACCACACGACCGCCGCCGTTCAGCGCCATGCTGGTTGCGTCTTCGGTCCCGCGCCCTCCACAGCCGAGCAGACCCAGCCGGACCGCGGAGTTGGCCGCGTATCCGCGGACGAGGCGCGGGGCCACGATCATAAAAGTGGATGCCGCGACGAATTGGCGGCGGTCAACATCGCTCATACTGGCTCCAACCGCGCCGTCCAGCCGCGGTTCTCTATTAAAAATACAGTTTTAGTCCGAGCTGCACCTGCCGCGGCGAGTTGGCCTGCGACGTCACCCTTCCGAACTGGCCGGCGCCCACCACCGTGTTCGGTCCGGCGAACTGGGGATGATTGAGAGCATTGAACGCCTCCGCGCGGAACTCCAGAAGCGAGCCTTCCTTCATCGCGCTCAGCGAAAACTGCTTGAACAACGACAGAGCGGCCGTCGCCGTTCCCGGCGCGCGAACCGTCGGAATGGTCCGCGGCGCATTCCCCACCGTGAAGGGCGCGGGCGTCACTGCGTTTTGTGGATTGGCGAAATATTGGTTCAACCAGTCCGGGCCATCATTGCGTTTTAACGGACCGATCAGATTGGGCCGCTGTGCGCCATAGGTTGGAAGCGCTCTAGAGTTGCTGACAGAAAGTGCGAGCGGCATGCCGTTATCGAATCGCCAGATGCCGTTTGTCTGCCATCCTCCAACGAACGCATCCAGGACCGGATTGATGTTGTTGCCCCAGTGTTTGTTCCGCCCGAACGGAACCTGGTACACATAGGAGACTTGAAATACGTGTGGTATGTCGTATTGCGATACGGAACGCTCCAAATAGCGCCGGTTCGGGTCCTGCAAGCTGGTCGATCCGCCTAGCCATGTCGTGCAGCCGCAGGCCACCGACGCGTCGTCAATCGATTTCGAAAACACGTAGGTGCCGAGCAATTGAAGACCGTTCGAGAATCGCTTTTCGACTCGGACCTGGAGGGCATGGTAAATAGAATTGGCCCACGGCGGGTCGTTGCCGCTTAGGCCTGTGAACTGTGGATAGGGCCTTAGAAGTTGCCACTGTTGAACTGTCGGATTCGACAGGCTGCTTGCCGGATTTGTGATGATGCCGTAGAACGGATTGGGCACAAAGGAGTTGAGCTGAGCAATCTGGTCGGCGTTGAGGTTCTCCACCCAGGGCCCAAGGTAATTGATGCTGCCCGCGCCGCCGAAATAGAGATGCGTCCCCTTTGTGCCGACGTAATTCACGTCGAACAGAATATCGCCCTTCAGTTCATGCTGCACGCCGAAGTTCCAGGTTTGCATGTAGGGCGTATTATTCCAGGTGCGAATCGGCCCGCTGACGCCGAGGCCAACGCCGGTCAGCAGCCCGAGAGAGCTT
>Ga0070740_10002747_pt1 | contig 19884 bp, 9 predicted proteins | sample Coa_R2_FD_67286 | JGI IMG/M metagenome (GOLD analysis project Ga0070740, IMG submission 67286) | Surface soil microbial communities from Centralia Pennsylvania, which are recovering from an underground coalmine fire - Coalmine... | ecosystem: Environmental > Terrestrial > Soil > Unclassified ...
GCCGGCGCGGCGGTCATGGTCAGCCTGAACTGGCAACTGGCGCTCGCGGCCGGCCTCGGGCCCCTAGTCGTCGCTGGCGTGGCCGCCGTGGTCACGCGCCCGCTGCGGCCCGCGGCGCGGCGGGCGCAGGAGAAAGCCGCGGAGGTGGTCGAGCGACTGCAAGAGCACCTGTCCGGCATGCGCGAGGTCGTGGCGTTTGGGCACATGCCGAAGCAAGAGTTGGCTTTCCTGTCGACACTGCGAGAGCTACTGCGCTTGCGCCTGCGCGTGACCCTGATCGACACGGCCATCCAGTCTGGTGCCGCCGTCGTGTCGCTCGCGGTGACCCTGTCGATCCTGATCTTCGGCGCGTACCTGGTGATCGAGGGCAAAACCACTCTGGGCACCGTCGTGGCGATGCGCTCGCTGTTCGGCCTGATGTTTCAGCCGGCCGGGCAGCTCATGGGGCTGGTCAGCGGCACACAGAAAGCGCTGGGCGCGGCGGACCGTGTCTATGCGTTCCTGGACCAACAACCGGCGGTTAAGGAGTGCGCAGGGGCTCAGGCCGTGCGGGAGGTGGCCGGCGAGATCAGCTTCGACGCCGTTACCTTCGCCTATCAGCCCGGCCAGCCGGTGTTGCGCGGGATCTCCCTGACCGCCCGTCCCGGAGAGATGATCGCCCTGGTCGGGCCAAGCGGCGCCGGAAAGAGCACCCTGATGAGCCTGGTGGCGCGCTTCTACGACCCGGCGGAGGGCCGCGTGTTGCTGGATGGCGTCGACCTACGCGAGGTGAGCCTGTCCGGGTTACGCGATCAGATCGCCATCGTCTTCCAGGATACGTTCCTGTTCGCCACCACGATCGGCGAGAACATCAGGCTTGGCCGCGACGATGCGGATGAGGCGGAGGTCATCGCCGCCGCGCGCGCCGCCAACGCCTGGGAGTTCATCGAACGCCTGCCGCGGGGGCTGGACACCCCGGTGGGAGAGCGCGGCGTGCATCTCTCGGAGGGGCAGAAACAACGCATCGCCATCGCGCGGGCGCTCTTGCGCGCGCCGCGCATCCTGATCCTCGACGAGCCGACGTCGGCCCTCGATGCACGCTCGGACCACCTGCTGCAATCGGCGCTGGACAACCTGATGCGCGGGCGCACGACCTTCGTCATCGCGCACCGGCTTGCCACGGTGCAGCGGGCCGATCGCATCGTGGTGCTCGACCGCGGCCGCATCGTGGAGCAGGGCACCCACGCCGACCTGTTGCGGCGCCGGGGCCTCTATCGCGAGCTTTTCGACCTGCAATTCGCAAGCGCCGGCGAGCTGCAGCAACCCGATCACGCCGGGTATGCGCGCTGGGTAGAGCACGCGGGAGCAAGAGCCGACACGTGATCGATCATGAGGTGCCCACCCGCTCCGGCTTCAGTAGCGTCGATCAGGCGAGCGATCCCATGGCCTACGTGCGCCGCCTGGACAGCATCGGCGCGCAAGAGTTCTGGCGGGCGGTCAAGCGCCGGACCTTCACGTTGCTCGACGTGCACGAGGGCAATTGCCTGCTGGATGTCGGCTGCGGGACGGGGGATGACGCGCTGGCGCTGGCGCGTATGGTGGGCCAGACCGGCCGGGTCGCCGGGGTGGACAACAGCGCCGCCATGATCGCCGAGGCGCGCAAGCGAGCGGAAGGGACCGGCCTGCCCGTCGCCTTTTACCGGGGCGATGCCTGTGGCCTGGATTTCCCCGACGAGAGCTTCGACGGCTGCCGGGCGGAGCGGGTCTTGCAGCATCTAGATGACCCGCGGCGGGCCGTCGCCGAGATGGTCCGCGTGGCCAGATCGGGAGCGCGGATCGTGCTCGTCGAGCCGGATTATGGCAGCCTGATCGTCGATGGGGCCGACCCGGCGCTGACCCGCAAGATCCTGAACCAACGCTGCGCCCACTTCCGTAGCGGAAAGGTCGGGCGCCGGCTGCCCGGCATATGCGAGAAACTGGGACTTACGGGCATAGGCGTCGCCTTGCTAACCCTGGCCAGCACCGATATCGCTCGGGAGGCCGAGCGGCATCAACTGGGCAAGTACGTGGCCGAGGCTCAGGCGGCCGGCGTTATCTCGGCCACGGAGGGCGCGGCCTGGTTAGCCGACCTCGAAGCGGCCGGGGCGGCCGGGCGCTACCGGCACGCCACCACCATCTTTCTGGTCAGCGGGCGCAAGCTATAGTCCTCGCACCATCCGGTGCCGTCTCTACGCGCCCAGCCACAGGCGCGTTTTGCGCAAAGCTGCCGCGCCAAGAGAAACGCCACGGCCCAGGTAGGCCACGGCCAGAGGGACCGACCGCAGCCCGGGGTGGTATTCACGCAGCGCATCGGGGGGCGGGAGCACGTGCTCTCGCAGCATCCTCGCCATCACGGCGGGCCGGTCGACGCACAGGTATTTGACGATGGCCCCCCGATCATCGGTGCGGGGATCGAGCAGGGTGGCCGGACTGAGCGAGCGTTCCAGGACCCATGTCACGAACTGTGGGGGGAGCAGACCCGCCAGGATCGCCGGAGGCACCGCTACACCGAGAAGGTTACGCGCCAGCGCAAGGGCAACATAGGTCGCCGTGCGTGCCTGCACCTGTTGGGCAAAACACGCAACGGCCGGCCAGTCGACCGGCGGTTGTCCACCGGCGAGGGCCGCGATGTCCGCGAGCAGTTTGAGCTCGCTGAAGATGTGGCGTTCCTTGGCGGCATGTGTCGCCAGATACACGATGTGCGCCTCGGGCCTTGGGATGAGAGCTTCCCGCTCGCAAACACCCGGTATAGCCACGACTTGCGCCCGCACAGATCGGGCCTGCAGCGCCGCGGCGCTGAGCGCATTGCGCTCCTCGAGCCGGCTTGCCAGGCGCCAATGCACCTCAACCGCGTGGACATTGCCGGCGCTGTGAGTGAATAGGAGATGGTATCCACGGGCGCGATTGAACCGATCGCTGTAATAGATCCCGTCAGAGACGTATCCCAGCCGGCCCATGATGCCGGCCATCGGCGCGAGCGCCCCCTGGCTAACCAGCAGGTCGATATCCACCATCGGCCGGAGGGCGGGATCCGGGTAGGCAGTCGCCGCCAGGGCCGCACCTTTCAAGATAACGGGGTCGATACCGGCCGACTCGGTAGCGGCGAGGATGCTGGAGAGTTGCCGGGCGATCATGAGGTGCCTGATGCGCATGGTATGGTGCCAGGAATCCAGTGTCGCCCTGACCGGCTCCGGCACACTGTTCCAGTGCCCGCCCTTGCGTAGGCGGTATCGCACAAGCTCCGTCGTGCCATGGACCCGGCTGAGTTCGAGGACGCGGTCCCACCGTACCGGACGCTCGAGGACCGCGCGCAGACGGGCGTCGCTACTATCGCCGGCGTAGACATTGGATGCGAGATAGAGGAGGGCATGCTCGGGAGCAACGACGTAGGGGCGTCCGGCAAGTCCGCGGAAGCTATTGCCAGGAATCACGGTTCCCTTCATCAATTCGCACCCTCACGACAAGATAGCACGAGATACAGCAATATGTCGACGATTCGGCAGCGGAGGCGTGATGCAGTGTTGGGCCATCCCGCATCGGAGCTATGTGAGAGGCGGCACACGCAACAACAGGCGGTCGCCAGGCGTATCTCGGTCCACCACACCGGGCCAGCATCACATGATGCTTATGCCGGGCGAATGGCTGGCTACTTACCCGATAGAGTGTACGCCTCGCCGTGGGCCCTGACGCCCTCGGCATTGGCGCGTGTGGGCATAGTCATGGGCAGATCCGTGGGTCTCCGCCCGATGGAGGCTACAGTGGCCAGATTCCCCGCCAGATGCCGCGCGACGACCGGCGTGGCGTAGGCGGCTCCGGCCACGAAGCGGAAGAGCGGTCCGAAGCTGAAGGCCGAGGCCGGGCCGATGAAGTAGAGGCCGCGCACCGAGGATTCGAAGTGCCGCGACAGCCGGGGCGCCCGCTCGATGCGGCGGACCTCGCGCGCGAGGTCCGGGTTCATGAAGCCGATGCGATCCACGTCCACCTCGTAGCCGGTGCCGGCGATGACGTGGTCGGTCAGGATGTCGCACTCGCCACTCCCGTCTTCCCGCACGCGCAGGCGGACCTTCCCTCCAGTGGCCGTCGCAGAGAGTACGGCGCTCCGCTCGTGGATCGGGAACTTGCCTTCCACGCGCTCGCGCAGCCACCAGGCGCCGCCCGGGCCCAGGTGGGTGCGCGTGAAAGGCACGCGCCGATCGTCGGGGAGATGGTGCATCAGCATCGGAATGTGCTGCAGCACCCAATTCTCGCGGCCGTGTCCCAGCACGCTGATGGGGACCCGCACTCTATCAACAAACGAGCGCTCCCATTCGCGCGGGCCGCGCCAACCCCAGTGCACCTCATGGCGCGCCACAATGCGCACCTGAGCGCCGTGCTCGTGCAGCAGAGCCGCCGCCTGCAGGGCCGACTGTCCCGCGCCGATGACCGTGACGTCGCGGCCAGAAAACGGAGAGAAATCGCCGTGCTGAGCGGTATGCGAGACGAGATCCCCCGGAAGCGCGCCGAAGGCCTCGGGGATCGTTTCAAAGTAGGTGAGGCCCACGGCGACCACCACGCGGCGTGTCCGCACGCTTTCTCCGGTGTCGAGGGTCACGACGAAGCCGTCGCCCTGTCGCTTCAATTCCGTGACCGCCGTCTCTTCCACGTACGGCACGAGGCTCTGCTGCACCCACACCCCGTACTGCGCGAAGGTGGCTATCTCGATCGGCTCGTAATCTTCGAGCCCACGTGCCCGGCAGTACTCGGGCAGAGTGAAGTGCGGCTGCGGGGTAGGGATGCTGGTGGCGAAGCCCAGAGACTTCAGGTACATGCCGGGCGACATCGACCGCCAGGCATGCATGGGTGGCCCGAAGATGCGGTGCTCGACGCCACGCCTGCTCAACTGCGTCGCGAGCGATAAGCCGTACGGGCCGGCGCCGATGATTGCAACGTCAATAGAGGAGTTCATCAAGAATCACGTCACCTTTCCATGGCGAGCCAGCCACCTGAACGGTGGAATCCGCCCTATCGCGTGCCACAGCACCGTCTTCCGCAGTTCGGCAAGCACTGGCTTGAAATCGCCAGCCTCGGTGAGGTTGAATGCACCCGGGTGTCGCACGAAATCTGACAAGAATGTAGCCAGGGCACGGCCGCGTGGGGGCACATCCGGATGGCCCTGGTAGTCGAACGTGATCTTGAGGTTCCAGATATCGCCCGCCAGCCAGCGAAGGCGGCGCCCGATGCGATAGGTGGGGACCTCTTGCAGCGGCTCTCCCATAGCCCAGGCGTAGGTCAGTTGCGGGAAATTGACGCCGGCGGAGATAGCGAGCGCGACCGAGCCCGCCATGCGCGGATTAACCTCCATGAGCACAGGGCGCCCCTCGTGATCACGCCGGAACTCGACCATGGAGCAACCTTCCAGATCTATCGCGCGTACTAGACACTCGGACGGGGCAACAATCTCGGGCAATAATGGGATGCTCTCGCACATCACGGAAGCTCCGCCCATCACTGGAAATTCACGGTAGGATACCTGCGCAAAGCGGGTCCAGAACCGGTCACGGGCATAAAAGAGGCTGACGGCCTCGCGCCGGCCCGGCAGCCACTGCTGCACCACGGCACGTCCGCCCACCGCGAACAACTCTTCCAACCGCTCCTTGGCCTCATCCACGGTCCGGGCGGTACTGCTCGTCATCCGTTTCCCGACTCCTGCACGCTCGACCCATGACTGGTCCGGCTTGACAACCGCCGGGAATCCCACCTCTTTCATGATCTCTGGCACATCGGACAGATCGGTGACCGGGATGCTTCGCGGTACCGCTATCCCCAGTTCCGTGGCAAGCTTCAGCGTTCGCGCCTTGCTCACGGCAATAGCAAGTGCAGCCTCGCTCGCCAGCGGCAAAGCGACACGCCGCTCGATCTCCGCCCGCCTACCGCGCAGCGCCTCGATAGACCCATCGTGAGCGGGCAGCATCATGAGTGCCGGGTACCGATCCAGCAGAGCCAAAAGTGCGTCCACATATGCATCGGCACTACGCGCGAAATCAGGCGCCTCAGCGCTCAATGCGCACCAACGCGAACGAAAGCTGGGCGCCCACCAGGCCTCAGACGCGCAGGCGACAGCACCCACCTCAAGACCCGACCGGGCGTAAGACCGCATGCAGGCCAGCGTTTGTCGGGTCTCGGCATCGAGCAACAGCACATCGACACGCGCCTCTTTGCCCATCGCTTCAGTGTAATAAACCGGCAACCTCGCCTGCCATGGCAAGCTCACAGGAGGATCGGTAATGATCTCTGGGGTGCTAAGCATGGATACGCGCTGATCCTCATCACCATGTACAGATAGGTTTCTATCCGTCATCGGGGATTATACCTGTCTTGGGTTAAGATGATGTTAAGCTCGGTGTTAAATGCCGGTTAAGAGAGGCGCTGTACTTGCTGCTGTTGTGCTACGACCACGTTATGGCTGCCAGGGCTGATGTGCGTGCCTCGTGATCCGTAGGCTGAGTCTGTTGCTTCCATTCGGCAGCCTTAACCACATCTCAACGGTTGCCTTAACAGGATCTCAACCGCCACTTGCTACACTGCCATAGTCGCAGGGTGATGTGGCCCGGCAAGTCGGGGAGACTATTGCGATGCAAGAGCCCAAATCGCCAACCGACACGACAGGAGCCACCGGTGCGCTCGTGCGCGTCATGTTTCTCAATACACGCGACAGCTTGGGCGCGGATGTTGCCGTCCACCTGTTGCTGGCCCGTGCGCTTGACCGCATGCAGACCCGCGTCTGGGTTGCAACGAGTAGATACGAATCGCCGGGCGCCTCTACACGTGCAGCGCTCGAATCGATCCCTGATCTCACGGTCCTGCCGATAGACCTTGGCCGCCCGCTCACCCACAGAGGTGCCTTGCGCCTCCTCACTATATCGCGCGATGTACCGGGAATCGGCAGCCTCGTTCGCCTTGCATCGACCTGTCGCCGTGAGCGCATCGACGTCATCCACGTCACAGAGCGTCCCCGCGATGCCCTCTTTGGGCTGCTCCTGGCCCGCCTTGCCGGAAGCGCTTGCCTGATACACGCTCATACCGGTTACTACCGCCACGATGCCTCGCAGCTCGGCAACTGGATACTCCGTCGTGCCGACGCGATCGTTGGCGTCTCGCGCTTCACGGCTACGACATATGCACGCGATGCCGGGCTTGATCCGAGCCGCGTCTTCGCCGTTCACAATGCCGTGGACCATGTCGCATTCCATCCGGATATCCCCATAGCCGCTCGCTTAGAGGTTCGCGCGCTGCTCGGCGTCTCGCCGGACGCGCCCTTGATCGGCTGCGTGGCGCGCCTGTCTCGTTGGAAGGATCAAGCCTCGCTGCTCGAGGCACTGGTCAACGTCCGCCGGGCGATTCCCGGCACGCGTCTTATATTGGCCGGGATAAACGCAGATTCAGCGCCAGACGGCCAGGGTAACTACAAAGACTATCTCGTGCGGCGCATCGCGGCGTTCGGACTGGATGACGCCGTGACCTTTGCCGGCTTTGTGCCGCAGCAGGAGATGCCAAACTTCTATGCTGCGCTAGACGTATTGGCCCACCCGGCCGTTGAGGAACCATTTGGGTTGGCGCTGGTCGAGGCGATGGCCAGCACCCGGCCGGTTGTGGCGGTTGGTAACGGCGGCGTTCCCGAGATCATCAGAGATGGTATCGATGGCCTGCTAGTACCGCGGGAGCAACCCGAGGCCATGTCCGCGGCGCTTATCAGGGTGCTGAGCGACCCAGCCCTTGCCGGACGCCTCGCAAACTCCGGGCGAAGTCGCGTCTGTGAGGTTTTCACGCCTGAGCGCCAGGCCGTGGCGATGCTCGGCGTCTATCGTCGCGTCGTGGCAGTGCACCACAGGCGTGCTGTCGCCATGGGTACGATAGCTGATAGATGACGTGACCCTAGTCAGGAGAAGGATTGTACAAGCCGCTCACTACTTTTCTTGTCGCCGCAGCCCTTCTTGGCATAGTCATTGGCCTGTATCAGGAGGGGAACCAATACAACGCCTCAGCCCCTGGACATGGGCACACCGGGATGCGATCCGGCACTGCAACGCCGGTAACCCGGCGTGGAGCGCCCCCCATGCACGGCAACCACCTTGCCCTGCCAACGGGTGTCGCAGCCAACAACGGCAGTGCGCGGGTCGGCACCGCCTCCACCGCCGCTGATGGCGGGCCGAGCACCATTCATGCCTCGCGGCGACAGGACGCCGTGGGCGGTCATGTTATCGACATGGCCTATCCTTGCGGACTGACCACGCCGGCGTTCTGTGACAACTTTACGGAAAGAGCATCCGGCCAGGGCAGCCGAGATGGCGCTCTCGATCCGGCAAAGTGGAACTACACACGCTTCTCATCGGGCATCAACCCCGGGCAGCACCTGGTGGACGCCTTCTACGCCACCGACGCCCAACACTGCAAGACGCTCATCCACAACGTCCTGCCGAATCGTGACTCGTTCTTCTGCGGCCTGGAGGTGCCGGAACCGCAGCACTGGATGGAGGCCTTTAACGATGGAGGCGGGACCTTCGTGTCCGATGCCATGATCCGCCAGCCATTCGATTTCACCGGGCGTACCGGGACGATCCAGTTCGGTGTGGATGCCAAGAGCGATGCCAGCCATACGTGGTGGGTCGAGGTGCTCATCACCGACCAGCCCGTGGTTAGTCCACACTTGGGGCCGACGTTGGACATGCCCCCGCACGATGGCCTGCGCATCCAGTTTTCCGGCGGCGACTCGTGTCCGGGCGTGGGTGGTATCACCCCTAACGACCTGGCCGGTCTGGGCTATAACTACATCGCCAGCGGCCAGGTCATGCGCTTCGATAACTATACTCCCACCGGGCTGGACAATCGGCTTCCTCCGAGCAGAACGACCTGCTTCAAGACCGCGCCCGACACGACAAACATGGTTCGGATCAAGGTGTCCACGACGAATCTGGATGTATACGTCTCGGATGCCGGCACAAACATACTAAGGCATGTATTCTCGGCCCTGCTGTCGCCCGCCCTCCCCTTCTCGGTAGGCTATGTGCACTTCGAGCACGCGCAATACAACGCGTCCAAGGAGGGCTCGGGCAACATGCAAACGTACCACTGGCACGATATGGGCTTTGATGGCCCGATTCGCGCACCTCTGCGCGCCTACGATCTGCCTGACGCGATGACGCGAAGCACGAACGATTACTATGTCAATGGCCGACCAGTCACTGGGCCTGCAATGCAACTCGGATACCTCCTCACGCCCACGGGCCTGACCGACGCCAACGGGAGGGCCATTGCTCCGTTCATCCTTTCCCAGGTCGATCTGACCGATGCCACCGGAGCAACTCTCAACATCGGCATGTGGGACACCGATACGTCCACGGAGTTGGAATACCGCATCAACAGCGGCGCGTGGCATAGCTATGCAAACCCCGACGGGCAGCCCGGCTACTCCTGGCACACACTGCACATTCCGTTGGATCTGGCGAGCCTGAAGCAGGGCCGCAACACTGTTGCCCTGCGCTCATCCAATGCATCTCCCACGGCCGTTGCGGAAGGCGATCTCTCTCTCTCCTTCCGGGACCATCCGCGGCCGGCTCCCGCGGCCCCCATGATCCCTTGCTCGCTCATGCAACTCATGATGGTGGCCATGCCGCACATGACCATGATTTCCGACCCGTGCGACGGAAAGCCCGCGGCCCCTGTCGCGCCGACGCCGCCCACCACCACCACCATCAGGTTCACCGCCCCGGCCGTTCCACGGATCAGGATAGCCAGAATCGCTACCAATACATCCGTACGGCGGCGACAGTCGGCCAAACCAACACCCAGACCGCCACGACTTGCGCCCGACATCTCTGCGGGGCAGTGGGTGAACATCTCGCCCATCACGGTCTCGACCGACTTCAACACCCCGCCCAACAACTACGGGTTCCAGGCGCTGGCCATCGACCCGCAACACCCGCAGACCCTGTATGTGGGCACCTGCTACCAGGGGCTGTGGAAGACGACCGACGGTGGGACCTCGTGGGCCAAGGTCAACACCGGCATCAACGGAGCGGCGCTAGACACGGGACGCCTGTGGTCGGTGGCGGTGGACCACTTCAACCCGAAGATCGTCTATGTCGCCAACGGCTTCGGGAGCCTACAAGGAGTGCTCAAGTCGATCGATGGTGGAAAAAATTGGACTCAGGTCCTGCCGCAGCGCCTGGTCCATGGCCTCAGCGCCGATGTCTATGACATCACCACGGATCCCTATCGCGCCGACCACGTCCTGGTCGCCTTCCACGGTGGCTGGGGCGGTGGCCCCGACGCCGGCATCCTCGAAAGCGTCGACGGTGGCGATACCTGGACAGTTCGCAGTCCCCGATCCGGCTGGGGATCCGGCGACTATATCTTCTTCCTCGACAACAGTTCCACCTGGCTTCTGGCCACTCAGTGGGACGGCTTCTGGCGCACCACCAACGGCGGAGTCAATTGGACCCAGGTCTCCACACACAACATGCAGCATGGCGCCGACGAGCTGTACCGCGCGTCCAACGGCGCGTACTACGTTGGCGCGGCCAACACGCTGCTGCGCAGCACCGACAACGGCGCGAGCTGGACGCCCGTCGGTCCCTCCACCCGCGACGGCTACAACGCGGTGATCGGCGATGGGACCACGCTTTACACCCAATGGGCAAACACGGGCAGCAATAGCACCGGTCCCAACCACTATTACACCTCGTCGGAGAGTGATGGGACGTCGTGGCATGTGTACAACAGCCAGACCTTCTCGGATGGGCCGATGAGCATGGCCTACGATCCGCTCAACCATATCGTCTACTCCTCCAACTGGAGGGCCGGTGTCTGGAGGCTTCAGCTACCCAAAGGTTGAAGAACCAGATATCGTTCCTTGCCGCCTTAACCCCGTTCAACCCATATCCTCGGAAATTAACCGGATCTCAACACTAGTGGGAACCAATCTTAACAGGATCTCAACAGGTGACTGCTATCTTATTGGTTGATGAGGTATTAGTGCCGAGACATGGTGCCACCACCTCCTCTTACTCTCCTACCCAACATCGCTACCTCCGCACCCGTGGCGCTGCTGAGCAGGAGAGATATGGCGTAGAGCAATGCCACAACCCAGATCGCGATGACATCTCCAATGAAGGGGGAGACGCAGATGGCCCAGTTGTATCTAGTAAACCCGCCGGCCCGCAGGGGACGCACGAACGAACGCGCCCAGTCGGGTGGTCTGGGCGTCTCTCGCAAGCTCAAGCTCTTCGAGAAGGAGAACGTGGACGTTCTGCCGCACGACTTCCTCTATCAAGCCGCCGTGGCCGAGCAAGACGGACACCGCGTACAATTCATCGATCTCGTGCTTGAGCGCATCCACGATCACGCCAGGGGCGTCGACTTTGCCCGGCAGGTCATTGCCAAAGGACAAGCCGAGCAACCGGGCGCACCGATCTGGATCGGCGTGCGCATCTCGATCCCATCGCTGCACAGCGACGTGCGCATGGCCAACATGCTCAAAGCAGCCCTCCCCCAGGCCCGCGTCTACGCCTTCGGCAATGTGCTCATGACCACCTATCGCCACTGGATCGGCGAGGCCACCTTCGATTACATTTTCTACGGCGAGCCCGAGGCTATCATCGCCGAAGCGCTTGCGGCCGATGATCCCGCGACAGTGGCCGGCATCATCGACATCGCCACATACGTGCCGCAGGAGAAGCCCGGCCTCTACGATCCGGCGTCCAACATGCTCCATCGCAATTGGCGCAAAGTGCAGGATATCAGTACCCTGCCCCGTGCCGCCTGGCACCTGCTGGAGATGGGGCGCTACGCTCCGGGCGGGCGCATCCAGGATCTCGCCATCTCCGTCCCGGCCAGCCGCGGCTGCTTCATGCCGTGCACGATGTGCGCCTATAATCTGCACGAGGGACGCTCGATGCGCTTCCGCACGCCCGAGGAAGTACTTGACGAGATCGAATACCTGTACCGCACTTACGGCCTGCGCCACATCCGCTTCCGCGATCCGAACTTCTCGGCCAACAAACCGCACCTGCAGGCCATCGCGCAGGGCCTGATCGACCGGCACCTGCCCATCGAGTCGGCCGCGGAACTGAGCCTGGAATTGCTCGACCGTGACCTGCTGGAGCTCATGTACCGTGCCGGCATTCGCACCATCCTCACCGGCGTCGAGTCGGATGTGCCCGAGATCATGAAGAGCATCGGCCAGAACGTGAAGATCACGCGCATCCTGGAGGGCAAGCTGGCCCTGTGCCGCGAGTTGGGCATCAAGGTGTACACGTTCTATCTCATCGGCAGCCCCGAAGAGACCTGGCACACCGTACGGCGGACCTTTACGTTCGCGCGCTCCATGAACACCGAGAGCACCATGACCATCATGACGCCATATCCCGGTACGCCAATCTACTGGCGTGCCCTGCGCGAGAACCTGCTGGTGCGCGGCAAGGAGATGACGTTTGAGGATTGGAACGCCTACACCGCCACGATGCGCACCTACAGGATGTCGCTGCGCGATGTGACGATCGCCCGCACCTGGGCGCGGTTGGAAACCTATATCCCCTACACCTGGAAGCAGATGAAAGACACTACGCCGAAGCAGAAAGCACGGACCCTCGCCCGGCTGGCCCCCCGCGTCGCCGCGCGCGGTACGCTGCGGCTGTACGCGGGCTGGAAGCTGCGTCAGGAGGTGAAATCTGGTGCGAGCGTGCGGTTGCGGCCATCCGAGTCCTCAGTCACGCCGAACGCGCATGGTGCCGCGACATCGGCTGTGCGCAAAGAGGTGCCCGTCCTCTCCAACAACGCCGGCCGCGTCCTGGAGATGTCAGGGATGCACGCGAGCAGCCCAACCGGCGCAAACGGACGCGACGACGCGGCCCTGCAAAAGCAGTAGACTCCCTTATTCACCGAACGGCGTTACACTCTGGACGTGCCGGTAGTGCGCCTGCACGTCCAGAATAGGGGTTTTCCGGAGAAGCATGGACGACGAGCGACGCGTTATTGTCATCGGCAGCGGCCCATCAGGGGCCATGGCTGCCCATACCCTGGTACAGCAAGGGATTCCGGTGACTCTGCTGGAGTCCGGTCAAGGCTTCCCCGCGGGATGGCTCGTCCGTGCCATGGGCCGCAACGTCTACCGGAGCCGCCCCGAGGTGGTCGACCCACAGCGCCACGTTGCTTCTGCCGATCCCAATGCGCAATGGCCGCATGCCCTCATGCCGGGGGGTATGTCGAACCACTGGACCGGGGCTGTGCCGCGCTTTTCTCCCGAGGACTTCTGTGAGGGCGAGCGGCTGCACGAGCGCTATCGTTGGCCCCTCTCATATGAAGACCTCGTGCCCTATTACCGGCAAGTCGAGCGATTGCTGGCCGTCACGGCCGATCCGCGCGATGTGCCCAATCTCCCGGCCTCGCTGGTGGCACACAAGCGACGGCTCCCGAGCCAATGGCAGGAGATCGCCAGACATGCTGAGAGCGTGGGACATGGCCTCATCCCTATACCCTTGGCGGACGGATCGCCATGGATGATACGGCGTACGGGTACCGCCTTCAATAGCTTCACGGGAATCATCGCGTCGCTCCGTCGCTCGCCACATTTCCACCTGCGCCTGGGTGCCCATGCCGTGCGCCTGGAGTGGTCGGGCGAAAAGAAGAAGGTAAGGGACGTCATCTACGTCGACCGCGCAACCGGCTCTCTGAATCGTCTGAACGCGGCGGCCGTGGTCGTGGCGGCCGGGCCGCTCGCCTCGACCAAGCTCTTGCTCGACTCGGCGTGTAACGATTTCCCGGGCGGGCTCGGCGACACGGAAGGGTTGTTGGGACGCTATCTGCATGACCACCTTTCCCGATGGTGGGTATTCGAGAGCGAGACGCCCCTGCCACGCCTCGGCCACGCGGCGTACCTGACGAGGGCCCCGTATCGTGAATCCGCGCCGCTCCTGGCCGCGTCCTGCACGATCGGGCATTGCAGCCACGCGGCGCGGGAGAAAGTCCTGGCCCTTACCCCGCTAAAGACCCGAACGTTCGGCGTTATTACCTTCGGCACAATGGTGCCGGACGCCGCCAACCTCGTGCGGCTGGATCGAGCATCCAAGGACGAGTTTGGCTTCCCCAAACTCGACGTCCACATCTGCCATAACGACCAGGAGTTGCAAACCGTGACCGCTGCAGGAGAGCGATTCCTCTCCATCCTGGAAGCCGCGGGCTATCGCTGCACGATCCGGGAATCCGTTCAAAAGGAACCGGGTGCATCGGTGCACTATGGGGGCACGGTGCGCATGCACGCTTCGCCCAAATACGGCATGTTGAATGCGTGGAACCGGCTTCACGCCGTGGACAATGTCGTCGTCGCCGATGCCAGTTGCTTTACAACCGGCGCTGAGAAGAACCCGACGCCGACGGTTATGGCGCTCGCGGCACGAGCCAGTCATCGACTGGCCGAGGATCTTAAGGCATCCTGATTGCCTACGTACCAGGGGAATCCGCTATGCACTATAGGCGCTTCGGCACAACGGACTTGACGGTGTCAGAGGTCGGATTCGGCTGTGCGCGGCTCGGCGGGATCTTTCAGGGGACCACCAGGGCCGAGATGGTGAACACACTCCACGCGGCCTTCGATCGCGGCATCACGTTTTTCGATACGGCGGACATGTACTGCCAGGGCGAGAGCGAGCAACTGCTCGGCCAGGCCTTTCGCCATAAGAGAGATAAGGTCGTCATCGCGAGCAAAGCAGGCTATTGTCTGCCGGCCCAACGCAAGCTTGCATCCCGGGTCAAGCCGCTCATCAAGCCGCTCATCCAGCGTCTTGGCCTCAAGCGTCAGTACATTCCGGCGGGCATCAGGGGTACGCTCTCGCAAGATTTCTCGTCAGCCTATCTCCTCAAGGCGGTCGAGGATAGTCTCAGACGCCTCAACACGGACTATCTGGATCTCTACCAACTCCACAGCCCACCAGCGGCGGTTCTAGAAGATGGAGCCTTCCTGGAGCCCCTGGAAAAACTCAAGAACCAGGGGAAGATCCGTTACTATGGCGTCTCGTGCGAATCAACAGATGATGCGCTCATCTGCCTGCGATACGCGGGAATCTCCGCGCTTCAAATCAGGCTCAACCTGCTCGATCAAAGCGCCCTGGGACGGGCTGTACCCGAGGCCCGCGACAGAGGGATCGCGCTCATCGCCCGCGAGTGCTTTGCCGGCGGGCTGCTTGCCAAGCCTGCCGATGCTCTGAACCTGGAGACGATAATTCCGGATGATGCGGAGCGAAAGAAGAGGCAGCAACAGATCATGGAGTATCATCGCATCGCCGAACGTGAGGAGCGATCCGTGCCCCAGATGGCGTTTCAATTCGTCCGCGATACCCCCGGAATCTCCGTCAGCTTGCTGGGAATGCGCACGGCGGAACACCTGTCGTCAAACATGCAGCTCGTAGAGGCCACCCCCAATTCTGCTGTTCAGCCTACAGCCTGACATGTGATCGTCCCCGTCGTGAGGCGTTCCTGATACACGGCACAGCTCCACGCATAGCCTCCGCCAAGCCCTTGCTCCCTGGATCGGACATAGGCAGTTCTCCGCGCCCGAGGGTCAGGAGATAGGTACGTGCTGGGGCGCCTTGAGAGCAAGCAACGTGGTACCGCCGGCCTCGATCTGATGTTGCTCACCCAGCCGAGGGCAGCCATGAATTTACAGAAATTTTACATTCGGTTAACATAACTCGTGACCGCATGGCGCTTATGCTTTGTAGGATAGGACGTGGCACACAACTAGCGCGCTATACTACTCGCCGATCTAGACCGCTGACTAGGAAGGACAGTTTACATGGCGTCCCTGGCTCGTACCGGTCTCCGCGCGAAAACCGTATCGTCGCCTAGCTCCTATACTTTCTCAGCCATAGTGCCATCTAAGGCACAGCTCCGTCACGGGCTGTGCCGCTGGGCGGAAGACGTGCCGTTATACCTGCTCGCTCCTGCTCGTCGCGAAACCTGATCCACGGATCAGATCGCCTGCGCCCCGCCCGTACCAATGATCGCGGCGAGGCTTTAGCCTGTGCCACTGGCCCACAGTGGAAGCCATCTGTGGCGGGGACGCCATCCCGTTGCCTGACTATGTAGGCATGTCCTGACCGTGTGGAGCTACCTAGAAGGGGAGCCCGATGTAAGTACCTGTTGGGAGTACTGCCTAGTACCAAATGGGAGTACCGGCCCCTAACTTCTCCGCTTATTCTGCCCGAGGATACATCAGCCAACAGTCCGGAGGCAGGGCTGCTAACATAGCCCACCACCTCTCACAGCCCCACCCCCATGGGTGTATCAGGAGGAAATAACAGAGCCATGTCAAGAAGACGGATGAAGCGCTTGGGCCTCGTGGCCCTGGTCCTCGCGGTGTCGATGGCGTCAACCAACAGCCCATTGCCATCGGCACCACGAGCTGTCACTGCTGCGACGCTGCCTTTGGTCACGGTGACCGGTGTGGCGGTGAACAATAGCAGCGCCAAGATCGACTTTAACCCGGTGCCTGGGGCCAAAGACTATCGGGTCTTCGACGTCAGCAATCCCACCGTCGTCAAGTACGCCGGCCTTGTACACGTCGTGGCCGACCCCTGGAACGGCATGCACTTCGTCATGCAGCCTGATGGCGTCACTCCCGTCTATCCCTTGCAGGCCGTCAGTAACAGTTCGGGCAGCGGGCCGAATGCGCTGGATATCCCGGCCACGGAGATCGAGTGGAACAAGTTGTGGGATGGGCAGCCGCACACCCTGGTCGTCCAGGCCCTCGATCGCCTCGGACCGGCCCCCGCTGACAACCTCTACGACACCACCAACAACTCGCTCATCATGCCCATGCCCTCGGGCGCGATGCTCGGCGCCAATGCCGGGCCGACCGCCGATGGCAATACATCTATCAATGGTCAGGGGCCATCCACCAACGCGCCTCAGGTGATCGCCCAGAGCGCGCCCTTCGTGGCCCAGGCCAACCCCAGCGTGCTCCCCATCCCCTCCAAACCCGAGGCGACCCAGACCTTCCTCGATACCTTCGACAACTCTGAAGCCAACGCTCTTCAGCAGGTCGGCCTGGTCGACCCCGTCGCCGGCACCATGACCTACACGCTGAACGCGGGCACGCCAAAGGCCTGGACCATCCAGTTCCAGACCGCCGACACCAATGACTCGATGCCGATGGTCGAGGATGGCCACTTCATGGATGTGCTCTTCGACGGCGGCACCCCCGGCCACGGCTTGCCCCTCCATATCGCCCATGGACTGATGGCCATGTCTCCGCAGCCCACGGTGGACTTCGGGGGCGGCAAGCTCCTGCACCTGACCATGGAGGTGGACGGACACGTCGATTCCCGCCGCTGGCTGGCCTTCAACCTGGCCCCGGCCAACGACCCCCTGACCAACTGGTACCCCACCAATGGGGTGCCGATCAACAACTCAGATACCGCGCTGTTCTTCCAACTCTTCCCCGGCCTGTGCGACGGTGACATCTATACCGGCCCCACCTCGTCCAGCGACGCTACCCCCCTGGACACGCGCTTCTGGGGCGCCGCCGGCCAGGCCACCAACATGTGTTACCCTACCACGCATTGGGGCGGCAACGGCAACGGTTTCGATAACCGCGTGCGCTACGACCTCTTCCTGACGCAGACGCACGCCGCGCTCTTCGCAGACGGCCAACTCGTCATCCAGTCGGACATCCCCGGCGGGGTGCCGTTCAGCCAGGCCAAGGTTTACTACAGCCATTACGTCTATCACACCGCGCTCGACCAGCAAGAGGAGCTGCAAAGCGACTGCTTCCCCATGAACTCGTACTGGTTCAACGATCCCGTCAACGGGACGGCGGCGAGCGCGGATGCGTGCAACCAGGCCTACCCCGCGGGCTACGGGTTCCCCTACAGCGACGAGCGGCACTGGGACAACATGGGCTTCGAGGTCTTGCCGGCGAGCGACGTGCCGGCGAGCAACGACTTCTCCAGCCTGGCCAACCTGATCCACCTTCCCACCTTCGTGCCTCCTACCCTGGGCACCACCACTCCCGGCCCCGCCACCAACACCCCGGTTCCCGCGACCGGGACCACTAATCCTACCAACACGTCGATGCCCACCTCGGCGACTAGCACCTCCAGGCCGCCCACCAGTACCCCGGTACCGCCGACGAACACGCCAGCGGGGGCAACGGCCACGCCGGCACCGACCGGGCAGTGGGTAAACATCTCGCCGCCCGGTGTATCGACCAATCCGAACAGCCCGGCCAGTAACTATGGCTTCCAGACCGTCGCTACCGATCCGCGCCATCCGGGCACGGTCTATGTCGGCACCTGCTATCAGGGCCTGTGGAAGACGACCGATGGCGGTAACACCTGGGCCAAGGTCAACACGGGCACTAACGGCCCTAATCTGGACACCGGGCGCATCTGGTCGCTAGCGGTGGACCCGTTCAACGCCAACACCCTCTATGCGGTCAACGGCTATGGCTCCGGACAGGGGCTGTGGAAGTCGACGGACGGTGGCGTGGACTGGTCACAGATGTTCTCCCAGAGCATCATGCAGAGTCTATCTGCCGATGTGTACGACGTCACGCCGGACCCATATCTGGCCAACCACGTGCTGGTGGCCTTCCACGGCGGTTGGGGAGGAGGCGCCGATGCCGGCATCCTGGAGAGCTTCGACGGCGGCGCCACCTGGACGATTCACAATCCGATCTCGGGTTGGGGTGCGGGCCACTACATCATGTTCCTGAACAACAGCAGCACCTGGCTGCTAGCCACGCAGTATGATGGCTTCTGGCGCACCAGCGATAGCGGAGCCACCTGGACGCAGGTCTCAACCCAGAACATGCAACATGGCGGCGAAGAGATCTACCATGCGGCGAACGGGGCCTGGTACACCGGATCAGTCGGCGCCCTGTTGCGCAGCACCGACAACGGCGCGAGCTGGACGACAGTAACGCCCGTTGCCGGAACGCCGGACGGCTACAACGCGGTGATCGGCGATGGGACGACCCTGTACGCGCAACCGGCCAACACGGGCGCGGCCAACTCGCCGCACTCCTATTACGTGTCGCCCGAGAACGGCGGCACAACCTGGGTTGCGCAGAACAACCAGAGTTTCAGCGACGGGCCGATGAGCATGGCCTACGACCCGGTCAACCACGTCGTGTATTCCTCGAACTGGGACGGCGGGGTCTGGAAGCTGCAGGTCTCCGGCGGGCAGTCCAGCCCAACGCCGCAACCAACCCAGCAGCCCCCGACCAACACACCCAAGCCGACTAACACGCCGGCAGCGGCGACCAATACACCGGCGCCGGCGACGAATACGCCTGTGCCGCCGTCGAATACGCCGGTCCCCGCGACGAGCACGCCGACCCAGATGAACGTCTCCATCGACAGCGTCTCCGCCGGCCCAGCTAGCGTTCCCGCAGGCGGCTCTGAGACGATCAACACCACGGTCTCCACCAATGCTCCGCTCTCGGGCGCCATCGTGGACTTCGAGGTCTACGACACGAGCGGGACGAAGGTCTATCAGTACTATGACAGTGGTGTCAACTTTGCCGCCAACAGCCCGCAGACCTTCAACGAGCTCTGGCCGGTGCCCAGCGGTCAGGCGCCGGGTATGTACCGCGCCAAGATCGGCGTCTTTGCGTCCGGATGGACGGGCCTGTATGCGTGGAATGACACCGGCGCCACCTTTAACGTGATCGCGGCAGCGCCGACCACTACGTCGGTGCCACCGACCAATACGCCCAAACCGACGAGCACACCGGCGCCACCGACCAACACGCCTGTACCGCCCACCAACACGCCCATCCCCGTCTCCATCACGCCGGTCGTGTCTATCGCCAACGTGAACAGCGGGCCCGCC
>Ga0070740_10002749_pt1 | contig 19864 bp, 14 predicted proteins | sample Coa_R2_FD_67286 | JGI IMG/M metagenome (GOLD analysis project Ga0070740, IMG submission 67286) | Surface soil microbial communities from Centralia Pennsylvania, which are recovering from an underground coalmine fire - Coalmine... | ecosystem: Environmental > Terrestrial > Soil > Unclassified ...
TCGTCCGCGCGCTCGAATCGTGGCGTCCCTCAAGCGCGGTTCTGCACAGCGGGCACTGCGCCAGCGCGTCCGCCGAGAGGAACAGCGTCGCCGCGACCGGCGCGACCGCCGAAAGGATGCTTCTGTAAATTCCGCCGCTCGCTTTCATTTCCCTTTCCTCATTCGGACGGCCTCGCAGGGGCTTCAGCCGAAGGGTGTGTCGCGCGAAGATGGAGCGTGCGCGAACTGTCGGGGAAGACGACAAAGAGCAGGCAGATGCAGACGACGAGCGTCGGGACGAGCGTCAGCACGAGGCTCAGGCGCTCGAACTTGAGATGCATGAAGTAGGCGACGATGAGCGCGGCCTTGACGAGCGACAGACCCATCAGGATCGTCAGGAAGATACGCAGGTCGTGAATCTGTATGTAGGCCAGAAAGACCTCGACTACGGTGAGCGCGAGCAGGCCGAAGAGAACGTTCGCGAAGAGGCGCGTGCCGCCCTCGAAGTGGACGTGCTCGGCGGCGCGCGCGGGACTCACTTCTTCGCCGACGGCGAACGGATTGATGCCCCGCTCGCGCAGCGTGAACGCCGGGATGGAGATGAAGGTGAGCGCGAGCAGCAGGCAGACCGCCGTGAAGAAGAGGTTGTCAATCGTCAGGAAACTTCCGGCGGACGCGGCGCTCTTGCCCGCGAGCACGAGGAAGCCCGCCGCGAGCAGGACGCACGCGCCCATCAGAATCATGTCCGACTTCTTCAACAAATCCCTGATCGAAGCTTCCGCCATGCTTTTGCCGCCTCCTTCTTTTCCAGAGGTCAGGGGTCGGAGGTCAGAGGTCAGTTGTCGGTTTCAAGTCAGCGAAGCTCATGAAAGGCTTTCACTGACCTCCGACCTCCGACCTCTATTCTCTATTTCCCCATGTCAACCGACATCAAGTAAATCAGCGGGAAGACGAACATCCAGACGAGGTCAACGAAGTGCCAGTAGAGTCCGCTGATCTCAACGTCCTCGTGGCGCGTCTTGCCGATGCGGAGCGCGATGACGCCGAGGTAGAGCACGCCGGTGAAGACGTGGAACATGTGCAGGCCGGTGATCGCGAAGAAGCTCGCGCCGAAGAGCGGCGGGGCCTGCGGCCAGCGCTCGGCCCACTCCGCCGCGAACTTGCTGCCCGCGCGCACGCCGAAAGGTCGCAGCCCCTCGGTGATGAGGTGATTCCACTCGATGCTGTGAAGGACGAGGAAGGCAAGACCGCCGAGCATCGTCGCCCCGATCCAGCGCCGCGCGGCTTTGAGTCTATTCGCGGCGGACGCGCGCACGGCCATCACCATCGTGAAACTCGACGCCAGAAGGAAGAGCGTCATCGTCGTCGAGAAGATAATGCTTGGGTAAAACGGGAACGGCGTCGGCCACTGGTCGCTCGCGGCGCGCGCGTAGGAGTAGCCGATGAGGAGCGCCGTGAACGTCATCGCGTCCGACACGATGAAGAGCCACATCCCCAGCTTGCGGTGTCCGACACGGTAGGGAAGCGCGCCGCCGTCCCAATCCGTCGGCGCGAGCCGCCCGACCTGAGCTTCTGTGCTCAAAGGTTCACCTCCACAGGAAGAGTAGAAGGAAGAGAAAGACCCAAAGGCCGTCCATGAAGTGCCAGTAAATCCCGACCGCGTCGGTCAGCGCGCGCTTCTTCAAATCCCTTTGCGGCCCCGCTGCGCGGCGCGCGTAAACGAAGAGAAAGCCGAGCGCCAGAATCCCGCCGAGTAGGTGAAGCCCGTGCAGCCCCGTCAGCACGTAGAAGAAAGAGCTGTGCGGGTTCGACGCAAGGTAAAGCCCCTGCCCGACGAGCTGACGCCACGCGAGCAGTTGCGACGAAAGGAATCCCAGTCCGAGCAGCAGCGTCACGCCGAGCCAGAGTTTGTACCCGCCCTCCTCGTCGTGCAGTTGCGCGGCCTTCGCGCGCGTGAACGTCAGACTGCTCGCGATGATGAGCGCCGTGCTCAAATAGACGAACGACGGCATCGTGCCGCCGTGCCAGTCAACCGAGGTCGGCATCCCCGAACGGACGACGTAGGCGCTTGCGAGCGCCGTGAACATCATCAGTATCGAGGCGATGCCGACGAGCATCGCCAGCCGGTAGCGGTCGGGCGAGAACCCGCGTTGGTCGCCGCCGCCGCCCGGCCCGCCGGGGCCTCCGCCGTTCGGCCCCTTGCCGTTGCCGCCGCCGCGCGGGCCGCGCCCGCCGCGACGACGCGACGACGCGATGTCGAGTACGCTCTCGGTCTTCGTCACAGTCTCTCTGTTACCCGTGACTGTCGTTGCCATTACCGTGTCCATGCCCGTTACCTTGATCTTGTAATTCCCTCGCCGCGCCCGCTCCGACGTTCGCCGCCGTCTCGTCCGGCGTCGTCTGCATGACGTAATCTTCGGGCGCGTCGGGGACGCCGAACTCGTATGCGCCGCGATAGACCACGGGGACGCGCCCGCCGAAGTTGTCGTGCGGCGGCGGCGTCGCCGTCGTCCACTCCAACGTCGTCGCCTCCCAAGGGTTGTCGCTCGCCTTCTTGCCTTTGAACATGCTCCAGAAGAAGTTGAAGATGAAGATTGACTGCGCCGCGACGGTGATGATCGCCGCCCACGTGGCGAAGTGGATGAGCGGGTGCGCCGGCTCGTTGAAGTGGTAGATGTACTCAAGCTTCCCGTTGACGACTTCGTAGAACTGCGAGTAGCGGCGATCCATCCCGACAAGGCCCATCGCGTGGAACGGGATGAAGATGGCGAAGACGCCGACGAAGGTCGGCCAGAAGTGAATCTGGCCGAGCGTCTCGTTCATCATCCGCCCGAACATCTTCGGGAACCAGAAGTACATCCCCGCGAACATTCCGAAGATGGCGGCGACGCCCATCACGAGGTGGAAGTGTCCCAGCACGAAGTAGGTGTCGTGCATCGAGAGGTCGAGCGACGATTGGCCGAGGACGAGTCCCGTGATGCCGCCCGCGACGAAGAGCGAGACGAAGCCGATGGCGAACAGCATCGGCACGGCGAACCTGATGCGCGCGCCCCAGAGCGTGCCGAGCCAGTTGAACGTCTTGATCGCCGAGGGCACGCCGATGGAGAGCGTCAGCACCGAGAAGGTCGCCGCCGTCAGCGGGGCCATGCCGCTCACGAACATGTGGTGACCCCAGACGAAGAACCCGAGCAGCCCGATGGCGAACATGGCGAAGACCATCGCGCGGTAGCCGAAGATCGGCTTGCGCGCGAACGTCGAGAGGATGTGCGAAGTCGCGCCCATGCCCGGAAGGATGGCGATATAGACTTCCGGGTGTCCGAAGAACCAGAACAGGTGCTGCCACAGAATCGGCGAGCCGCCCGCGTGGTCAATGACGGTCGTGCCGTTCGACAGCCCGCTGGGCACGAAGAAGCTCGTCCCTAAATTGTGGTCGAGGAAAAGCAGGATGCCCGCCGCGAGCAGCACGGGGAACGAGAGCAGCGCGAGGATGGCGGTCGTGAACCAACCCCAGCACGTCAGCGGGAGCCTCATCAGCGACATCCCCCTCGTGCGGAGGTTGAGCATCGTCACGATGAAGTTGAGCGCGCCGAGCAGCGACGCGACGCAGAAGAGGGCGATGCTGATGATCCAGAGGTTCACGCCCATCCCCTGCCCCGGCACGTTCAACTGGTCGCCGATTGCCGAGAGCGGCGCGTAGCCAGTCCACCCGCCCGTCGGGCCGATGACCGACCCGCCGGAGGCGAAGATCGCGCTCACGAGCACAACTAGTCCGCAGAAAGTCACCCAGAACGAGAGCATGTTCAGGGTCGGGAACGCCATGTCGTCCGCGCCGATCTGGATGGGCAGGAAGTAGTTTCCGAACCCGCCCTGCGGCGCGGTCGTCAGCACGAAGAAGACCATCATCGTCCCGTGCATCGTCACGAGCGAGAGGTAGAACTCCTGCGTCATCACGCCGCCCGGCGCGCCCAGCGGGAACAGCCAGCCGAGCAGGGGCCAGGCGTGCTGCGGCCACGTCATGTTCATCCGCATCAGGATGGACATGAGCATTCCGAGCACGACCGAGAAGAGCGCGAGCAGGAGGTACTGAATGCCGATGACCTTGTGGTCAATGCTGAAGATGTACTTGCGTATGAAGCTCGTCGGCGGCCCGTGGTGGTGCGCGCCCGCCGCGTGAACGCCCGCGTGCTCTTCGTGCGAATGGCCTTCGTTGGGGGTGTCGGCTTCTGCCATCTGCGCAATCCTCCCGCCCGAAAGAGTCGGGCGCTTGCGGTTCGAGGTTCAGTAAGTCACGGGGTATTTTTTGACAAGCTCGCTCACGCGCTTCTGAAAGTCGGCCTGCGGGAGCGTGATGACCGAGTTGAATTCGTCGTCGGGCAGGACGAGCATGTAGGCGCGCATCTTGTAGTGCTGCTGCCCGCAGAGTTGGGCGCAAGCGATCTCGTACTGCCCGGTCTTCGACGGCGTGAAGTGGACTTTGATGTCTATGCCCGGCACCGCGTCCTGCTTGAAGCGGAGCGGCGGAACCCAGAAGCTGTGAATCACGTCGCGCGAGGTGATCGTCAGCTCGACGGGGCGGTTGACCTGCGTGACGAGCGTCTGAAGAACCGTGTCGTCTTTTGACGCCGGGTCTGCGTCGTCGAGTCCGATGTAGTTCAAAGATTCGTCGCTGATCTTCTTCGGGTCGGTGCGCCCGAACTTGCCGTCGGCCCCCGCATAATGAAAGTTCCATTGAAACTGTTGCGCCACGACGTGCACCTGCGCGGCGTCCTTCGGCGCGTCGGCCAGGTGCAGGTTCCACCAGACGCGCTGGCCGAGTATTCCGAGCGTGATGAAGACGACGGCGGTGACGACCGTCCAGACCATCTCAAGCCGGTTGCTGCCGTGCGTGTAAACGGCGCGCTCGCCGCCGCCCGTGTCGCGGAAACGCCAGACCGCGTAGCCGAGCGCGACCTGCGCCGCGGCGAACGCGACTCCCACCACGACTATCGTCAGCATGAACTGCCGGTCGTATGCGGGGCCGTGCTCGGAGATGGCCGCGGGGAACCACCAGCGCCCGCTCACGAACATCCACACCGACAGAATGGTCATCACCCAGAGGAACGCCGCAATCGCACGACCCATAGAGCCTCCAAAGTGAGCAGTAAGCAGTGAGCAGTGAGCAGCACGAAGCCTTCGTTCGCCGGACTTCTTGAGCGGAAATGACAGCGCCTGCGGGAAGAGTCTCCCTGCTCACTGCCTACCGCTCACTGCTCACTTATTAAAGACCATCAGCCCGAATAGCACGGGCAGGTAAAGCACCGACGCGAGCAGGAGCCTGCGCGCGCCTTTCCGCGTGTTCGAGAGGGCGGCGTGAACGCTCGCCGCGAGGAACAGGAGTCCGAGCAGGAACGCTCCGTAGAAATAGATTGCGCCCGTCGTGCCGAGCGCAGCCGGGAAGAGGCTGACGGGCACGAGCAGAAGCGTCCAGATGACGATCTGCTGCGCCGTCAGTCGTCCCGCAGGCTCGACGACGGGCAGCATCTTTATCCCGGCGCGCGCGTAGTCTTCGCGGTACATCCACGCAATCGCGAGGAAGTGCGGGAACTGCCACGCGAACAGGATCGCAAAGAGCGCCCACGCCTCCATCCCGACGCGCCCGGTCGCCGCCGTCCAGCCCATCAGCGGCGGCATCGCGCCGGGGAAAGCTCCGACCACGGTCGAGAGCGAGCTGCGCGTCTTCAGAGGCGTGTAGCAGAAAAGATACCCGGCGATGACCGTCAGGCCGAACGCCGCCGTCAACACGTTGACGAACGCGGCGAGATAGACTTCCGCGCCGAGCGTGAGCGCGACGCCGAACCAGAACGCCGCCGACGGAGACAGCTTGCCCGTCGGCAGCGGTCGCGTGAGCGTGCGCCGCATGCGTCCGTCGAGATCACGCTCCATGAACTGATTTAAAGTCGCGATGCCCGACGAGAGGAGCGCGATGCCGAGGAGCGCGTTCGCGAGCGCGAGGTAGTCAACCTGCGACTTCGAGCCGAGGCAGAAGCCCGCGGCTGATGTCAGGACGATGAGAAAGGTGATGCGCGGCTTCGTCAACTCGACGAAGGCCGCGAGCTTTTCGCGGAGCGCGAGCGGCGCGTCTTCGACCGCGACCGGCAGCTCCGAGTTCGTTTCTAAAACTAACTCCTTCATGAATGCGTGCCGCTTTCTCCCCCTGGTCTGATTCAAAGTCACTGCTGGCCCATGCCGGGCATCTGACCCATGCCGGGCATCGGAATCTCAAGCGCCGGCAGGGCGCGGAGCGAGCCGCCCTCGATTGTCTCTGCCGACATCTGCTGTCCCGTGAAGCTGAAGTTCTGCTCCTTCTTCTCGCTCGGCCCGACGGTGACGGTCTGCGTCAACCCTTGCGGATACTTCTCGTGCCACGCGACGACGGTGTAGGTTCCGGGCGGCACGCCCTTGATCTCGAAGTGGCCGTCCTTGTCCGTGACCGCGAAGAACGGGTGCGAGAGGACGCCGACGTACGCGCGCATCCACGGGTGCTGGTTGCACTTGACGGGGATGACCGTCTCGGCGCGCTTGAACTGCTTGGTGATGGGCGCGGAGCCGTTCGGCTGGCTCTGGTTGAACTTGTCGTTGAGCTTGGCGTCAACGTTGACGTTGTGCGTCGTGGCGTCGGAGTTGACGACTTGAAAATTCTGGTTGACCTGCACGCCCATGACGTGCGGCACGTAGTGGCAGCCGTGCTGGTCGAGTTCGGCGGCCTGCGCGGGCGGGTCGAACTTGTAACCCGCGAGCGTCTTGTCGCCAACCTTGCCGTCCTTGATGTAAACAAAAACGTTCTGCAACTTGTCGCCGTTGACGACGATGTCCTCGGTCTGCGCGTCAGGGTTCGCGGCGGAGCATACGGGGTCAGCAGTCATGCTGATGGGCTTCGGCGAGGGCGCGGTGCCGGTGATGTTGATCGTGCCGGCGATTGAGCCTTCCTGGCCCGTCGGCTTGTAAGGCGTCAGGTTCGCAACGTCGGCGGAGTCGTCACCGCCGCCAGCCGCGTCTTCTTCGTCGTCCGCGCTCTTCGAGCATGACACGGCGAAGGCGAGCAGGCAGAGCGCGGCGAGCAGCGCGATAAGGAACCGCGCGCGGTTCGAGTGCATCAGGGAAAACCTCCTCAAAGGGAACTTGACCGTATGATAGCGCGAATCATTCACGGCGAGAAATCACGCGCGCGCCGCTGCGCCGAAGCGGACTGACGCCAACGCTCCCGCGCACGCCGCCTTGTCGGCGCGCGGGCCGAGACCTGCACCTTGCGCCCGCGTTTCGGCGCCGTCGCCGTCGCGCTCTGCTTCGGTGCGGGCGGCGAGTGCGAGGCGACGGGCGCGTTCGGAGTCGTCGGCCTCGTGCCGCTCGCGGCGGGCGTGTTCTGTACCGCGCGCGCCCGCGCCTGTTCTTCGGGCGTCAGCGAAAGCAGGTAGCGCACGAGCAGACGCGCGTGGTCGCCCTGGTAATCCTGGAATTCTTTTTCCATGCCGTGCGGCGGCTGGCTGTTGAAGACCCAGCGTTCGCCGTCGCGGTTGAAAAGTCCCGAAGGCATCGCCGTGCCGGGCATGATGCGCTGCGGGTCGAGCAGCCAGCGGAACGTCCAGTCCTGTTTCAGACGCGAGCCGGCTTGCAGGAAGTTCGGCGCGGTCGCCGTCGCGTCGTGCGTCGGGTCGCCGGTCATGTGACACTTCAGACACGGCGCGGCCTGCGACGTGAAGAGAGCGCGGGCGAGGTTGCGCTCGCTGTCGGTCAAAGGCTCAAGGTCTTGTTTGATGTACGGCTCCTGCTGCGCCGAGACGGCGAGAAAGAAGCGAACGAGCGTGCGAAGCTCGTTCGGCGAGAAGCTGAACGTCGGCATACGCACGCGCAGGTACGTGCGGACTCCGTTCCGATTCTCGCCCGGCTGCGCGTGCAGCGCGCCCTGAACGTTCGACGCTTGGGCCTGCGGAGCGCCGGACGAAGCTTGCCCGCCGCCCGGCCCCGACTGCTTGTTGGCCGCGCTGCCCTTCCCCGCCCCCGTGTCGGTCGCGCCCGTCGAGGGCATCCCTGCGCCGAGTTGAATCCCGATGTTCTTACACTGCTCGGCCCCGTTGCTGAGCGACGGGTCGCACAGGAATCGAAGCAGCCAGTTCGGGTCAACGCGCGCGCCCTCGGTCATCAGGCCCGGCGGGAGTTGTTCGCGTCCGAGTTGAATCGCGCCGAGCGTGCCGCCCTCCTGATACTGCGGCAGACCTGAGAGCACAGACTTCTGTCCGACCTGCACGTTGTGACAGCCCATGCAGTTGTACTTCTTGATGACCCACCAGCCGTCCTGAATCGCCTTCTGCTGATCGTTCGGGTTGTAGAAGAGCGACGTGGGGACGTTCGCGCCGTCGTCGCCGACGCTGCCGAGAAGGAAAGTCGTGAGCGCCGTCCGCCACTCGTCTTTCAGGTACGGCTTCGGCATCCGCAGGTGCTCGCGCGGGTCTTTCTCTTTCTCCTTGTCATAGACGGACGGGTCTGCGAGCTTGTGCTCGAAGAATCCCTTGTGGTCGTACCACGGCACGGGCTGCTTCGTGCGCGGGTCAACGACGGGCTTGCCCGTGGCCGGGTCAATGCCCTCTTCGGCGGGCTGCGTCATGCGCGCGAAGTCGAGACGTTCGAGCGGCGTCGCGCCCTCGGCGGTCAACTCCTTGCCGATGCGCTGCTCCTCCTCGAAGCCGCGTATCTCGTGGCAGCCGGCGCAACCGTACTGCTTGATGAGCGACTTGCCCTTGTCGGCGAGCTTCGGGTCGTCCATGAAGGACGCGTCCGCGTACTGCTGCGGCTGCGAGAGCGAGAAGAGATAGGTCGCGATGTCGCGCGAGTCCTGCTCCGATAGACGGAAGTTCGGCATGACCGTCATGTTCTGCACCTGAAGCTCCGCGCCGTCGTTCGGGCAGCGCGAGTGCTTGTCGGTGTCGAAGACGAAGTCCTGCCCGTGCTTCTTGTAGTCGTCGGGCGTCAGGTCGCGATGTTCCTTCGGGCAGTAGGGTGCCCAGCGCTCGCGCGGGTTGTGAATCCAGCGGACGGTGTAGTCGAAGTTCTCCTTCTCGCCGACGCGCGTCAGGTTCGCCGCGAAATCGCCGCCGACCTTCTGGTCGCCCTCGCCTATCGAGTGGCACGCGAGACAGCCGCGCGTCTTGAACATCTCTTCGCCGTGCGCCGCGTCGCCGCGCTGCTGCTGTTGCACCTGTCCGTCGAATCCAGCCTGCCAGATGTAGGCCGCAATCGCTTTGCGCTCGTCGTCCTGTTGCGAGGCGGGGACGATGTTGCCTTTCGCAAGGTCTCCCTTGTCGTCGCCGGAGATGTACCAGAAGGTCGGCATCTTCGTCCCTTCGCGGAACGCCTGCGGGTTCTGGAGCCAGACGGGTATCCACTCCTTTCGGAGTTTGAGTCGAACGTCTTTCAGGTTCGGCCCGACCTTCTTCTGATCCTGCATCAGGTAACGCGCCTGCGTGTTGAGCTGGTCGAGACGCGCCTCGATCTGGCTGTTCGTGACGATCAGGCTCTCGGCCTGCGCGAGCAACTGCTGTGCGCGCTCGTCGGAGACGCCGGGCGCGCTCGAATCGGCCTTGTCAACTTTGGCCTCGTGCTCGTTGGCCGTGATCTCGTCTTCCAGTTGCTGGCTCAACTGCCGCGTGTTCGTCAGCGCGTCTGCCTCGCGGTCGAAGCCCTCGTAGCGGTGACAGCCGACGCAGCCGCGCTGGTAGAAGAGGTCTTTTCCTTCCGTCAGGACGGGCGCGCCTTGCAGCACGCGGTCTGCCGAATGGCACTGGTTGCAGCCCGCCTCCATGTTCTCTTTCGCGAAGAGCGGGTGCAGCCAGAACTTATTTTCGCCGTGCGCCTTCTCGACCGAAGTGGTCGCGCGACCGTTGCCCCAGTGGCAGCTCGAACAGCCGAACTTGTCGGGGTCGTGAACTTTGAGCAGGTCGGGGTCGGGGTGGCTGACGAAGGCGCGCGCGAGCGCGTCGGGGCGGCTCAGTCGCCCGCGACCGACGGGCATCATGTCGGCGGGTCGGATGGGGATGGACGAGCGGATGCCGAGGTGGCACGACTCGCAACGGTCAACGATCATGTCACCGTTGAAGTTGATCTGCTTCATGCCGAAGTCGAAACTCTCGACCTCGTTCTCCTTACCCCGTACTTGCGCCTCGGTCGCCTCGGTGACGTTGTTCTTCAGGTAGTCGTCGCGCTCCTTCGTGAGGTCGCTCGAAGGCTTGAGCAATTCGCCCTTCTTCGCGAGCAGTTGCCCTTTCTGGTCTTTCAGCGAGACGTACATGTCCTGAAGCTGATCGAAGTTGAACTCGCGCGCGGACGCCCTGTTGCTGCCGTCGTCGGCGGGGATGGCGATTGAGTCCTTCTTGCTCTTGAGCGCGTCAACCTCGCGGCGGCGGGCGGCCTTGTCCTTGTCGTCTGCGGTCTCGACGCGGTAGCTCGCGACGGCGAGGCGACCGCGTCGGTCCTGGAACGTGTCGGAGATCGCGGCGAGCTTCGAGTCGATGACCGCGACCTGTCGGTCAATGTCGTCAATCTGCGACTTGACCGCGTCCTTCGCCGCCGCCGCCGCGGCGTCGAGCCGCTTGTACTCGTCGCTCGCCTTGACTTCGTCCTGCGAGTGGAAGCCGCGCTTCTCCAGACGCTTGAGGTAGCGGTCGAAGCGCTTGACGTATGACTGCTGGTAAGACTTCCAGGGCCGCATCCCGTAAACTTCGTCGTAGAGCGACCAGACCGTCACGCCCGTCAGCAGCAGCGCGCAGACGAGCATGATGCCGCTCGTCGAGACGCTCGTGATCGGGTCGGGCGCGGGCGCGTCGCCCGCTTCCCTTTTGACCATCTTGCCGGTGTCAGGAGTCTCAGCCACGGACTTTTCCTCCGCTCGCGTGCCCTTTCAGACGTTGAACCAGGGAGTGACCCAGATGTACTTGATCGTGAACAGAAGCCTGAGCAGCAGCTTTATCGGGAACAGGAACAGAACCGAGATGGCGAAGAACTGGAACGTCATGTACTGAAGCAGGCTCGTGCGCGCCAGGAGCTTCGACTGGAATTCGCCCGGCGTCTTTACCCACGCCTTGAAACGCCGGAACGAAGTCAGGTCGGAAAGCTTCGGCGCGTTCCTCGTCATCAGCAGGTGGAAGAAGATTCCGCCGACGACGAAGATCGTGCCCACGACCAGCGCGCCGAAGACGGACTTCCACGGATACGTGTTGAGAAAACCTAAGTAATGGCTCCAGCCGGCGACGATCTCGTGGAGGTCGCGGTTGCGGTCGAAGACGACCGCGTTGTGATCCCACGTCTGCCCCGGCCAGAACCAAATCCAGCCCGGCCCGCGGATGAACGTCCCGATGAGAATCAGGATCACCCACATGAAGAAGCCCCACAGGAACATCGAGATCGCGAACTTCCTCTGCCTCCAAGTGTAGTAGCCATTCCCCAAAGGGTTCGAGTCAACGTACGGGAAGACCATCAGGCCGACGATGAGGAGTCCGGGCATCACGACGCCCGCGATCCAAGGGTCGAAATAGACGAGCATCTCCTGAAGGCCGAGGAAGTACCACGGCGCTTTCGACGGGTTCATCGTCAGGTTCGGGTTCGCCGGCTCTTCGAGCGGCGCGTTGATGAGGATTGACCAGACGAAAAGAATCACGGTGACGATGACCGCGGCGAGGAATTCGACGCGCACGAGGTAAGGCCACACGTGAAGCTCGCGCGCCCAACCCGGTCGCCACGGCAGAGTCTTGCGGTAGTGCGTCTTCGCGAGTTGCGGGTCGGCTTCGAGCTGCTCGATGAGTTCGTCGTTCCTGCGCGACTGCCGCAGGCCGAGCCACGTGAAGAACGCGACGAGCGGGATGAGCGCGACGATGGGGATGTTGTCCGGCGCGGACGTGATCGTCCAGAGCTGATGCCAGTCGCTCACGTTGATCGCCCAGACGACAATGACGGCAACGAGCAGCAAGAGCAGTATAATCTTGCTCAGACTAAACCTGCTGCGGCCTTGCCCCTCGAACCTCGCAACGTTTTCCATCTTCCGAATCCTCCGCGATAAAACCGAAGGTCAGAACAGCCGAAGAATCACCATCAAGAATTTAACTCGTTCTCACTTCTTGACCGACTTCATCTCCGATTCGAGCATCACGGGCGCGGGGCCGCTGATGCCGCCGTCCTTTCGTATGCGCCAGAAGTGGACGGCCATGAAGATCGAGGCGACGAGCGGGATGCCGATGCAGTGCCAGATGTAGGAACGCAGCAAGGCGTTCGCGTCCACAATCGAGCCGCCGAGCAGTCCGAAGCGCACGTCGTTGAAAGGCGTCATGCCGAGTTGCGGGCCGAACGGGCCTTCGTGGCCGAGCATCGGCGTGGCGCGCGCCATGTTCGTGCCGACCGTGACCGCCCAGAATCCGAGCTGGTCGTCCGGCAGAAGATAGCCCGTGAACGAGAGCAGCATCGTCAGCACGAGCAGCACGACGCCGACGCACCAGTTGAACTCGCGCGGTCGCTTATACGAACCCGTCAGCACGACGCGGAACATGTGCAGCCACGTCGTGATGATCATCAGGTGCGCGGCCCAGCGGTGCATGTTCCGCAGGAGCTTGCCGAACGGAACGTCGTGTTCGAGATAAAGGATGTCGCGGAACGCCTGAACCTTCGTCGGGTGGTAGTAGAACATCAGCAGGACGCCGGTGAACGTGAGGACGATGAAGAGGTAGAAGGTGATTCCGCCCATGCCCCACGTGAAGCCATAGCGCGTGGCGTCGCGGTTGACCTTCGCGGGGTGGAGGTGAAGGAAGACGTTTGAGAGGATTGCTAAACTTCGGTTGCGCGGGTCGGAGCGGTCGTGCGAGACGCGGAATATTGACTTCCACAGTTGCGTCTGCTGCGGGTCTTTGTAGTTCTTCGCCTCGGCCTCGGCCCTCTCTTTCAGAGCCACGGCCTGCGCGCGCGCCTTGCCGACCAGGCCGACGCCGCTCTCTTCGGCGACCTCCAAGTCCTTCCCTGCGCTGCCGTTCCCACCGGGTCGCTCAGGCTCCATACGATCCTCCCCACAAGCCCAAAACGTTACGGAAAAGCAGACCCGCCTTGTTCAGTTGTCAGTCTTGTTAGCTCTGTCTCTGTCGCTGCCTTATCTGTCCAATCGCAATCCTTGTCCCTGCCCTGTCGTCCATCCTTGCTCAAACTCGGATGAACGCGCCGTCGTCGTTGAAGCGGTTCGTGCCGCCCTTCGGCCAGTCGTAGAGGTGGCCCGTGTTGACGACGATCTGCCCCTCGGCGTCGAGGTGAACGTCGGCGCGATCCATCGGGCGCGGCGCGGGGCCTTCGAAGTTGATGCCCTCGCTGTCGTAGCCGCTGCCGTGGCAGGGGCATTTGAACTTGTTCTCGCTCGCCTTCCAGTCGGGCGTGCAGCCGAGGTGCGTGCACTTGGCGAAGATGACGAACAGGCGCTCGGTGTTCTTCACGACCCAGATGCGGTGCTGCTGCTGGAACTTCGTGTCCACGCCGAGCGCGTAGTCGCCGGGGAATCCGATGCGGAAGGTGCTGGGCGGCTCGGTCAGCGTGCGCGGCAGGAAGAAGCGCAGGAACATCAGGAAGTCAATCGCGAGGAACGAGAAGACGCTCGCCCAGACGATTCTTCTCCGCAGCTTGTTGACGGGCGGGTCGGGCGCGCTCTGAACCAGAGGCCCCGCCGGGGGCTTCGCGGCGACGGCCTTCGTCACGCCTTTGCTGACCGCCTGAGTCGGAGTAGAGGCCGTCTTCGATGCGCCCGAAGCGGGCACGGCTCGCGTCGTGGCCGGAGTCGCCGCCGGCACCTCCCTGGCCGTCACGTCGCCCGTCGGCGTAGCGTCCGCGACCGTGCCCGCCGAGGCGAGCCGCGCGGCGGGCGGCACGACCGTCCGCTCTTTTGTAGGGCGAGGCTCACGCGGCGCGGTGTCGCCGCGCGCAGCCGCGAGCAGTTGGCCGACGGACGGCTTCTCGCCGTCGGCCTTGTCGTTCCCCGTCTTGCCCCCTTGTTCTTCTGTCGGAGTGCCGGATGCACTCTCGGCGGGCGGTGTTGGATTGTCTTCGTGATCCACGCCGCGTCCTCCCTTCAGGGTTCAGCTTTGACTTGGAGACTCTGTCAACAAGCCGGCGGATCGGGGTGCAGGTCACGCGCGGACGGCACAGTTCACCGAAGAGCCTGAGGCTCGACACCCGCGCGTTGATTCAAGTGCTTTTGCGTGACAAGAAGTGCGCCGCGCACATAAAAGCATATAAAATGGCGTCGGCTTCGAGGCATTTATACTCTGTTCGGCCCCGCGCGCGCAAGATTTTTTTCTATGGCTGCAAAACCGCACGTCCGTCTCTACACCAAACCCGGCTGCCACCTCTGCGAGGACGCCAAGCGCGAGATCGCGCACGCCGGGCGCGCGGGCGGTTTCACTTTTGAAGAGGTGAATATTCTTTCCGACCCCGAACTCCGACGCCGCTACGCGAACGAGATTCCCGTCGTCACAATCAACGGCGTCCACGCCTTCAAGTACCGTCTGACCGCCGCAGACCTCCTCCGCGCCGTCCAAAGAATTCGCTCAAGCAAAACGCCGTGAGGTCTTACCTGCCCGCGAAGTGCAGTGCTTCGGCGCTCTCTTCAATCGAGGCGAAGATTTGTTCCCGCTCGCGCTCGTCCTGTGCCTGGCGGTAGGCGAGCAGGAGTTCTTTCAACGACGCGAGTTCACGATACAGTCCCGCGTCTTCGACCGGCGGCGTGAGATAAGAGACAAGACCCGCGTAGGCCCTGCGCCGCGCGATGGAACCCTCCGAAGGATTGTTGACGCTGTAAAGATAGACGTGCGGAAGCTCCCCGATCAGGCGGTCGGGCCAGCACTCGCCCGACAAGCCGACCTGCTTGCCCGGCATGAATTCGAGCGCGCCGTGCGTGCCCGTGTGGACGACGGCGTCGGCGCGGAATATTTTTTCGAGGTACGTGTAGAGCGCTGCGAAGCCGTGGTGCGGCGCGCCCCCGTGCGACATCAGAAGCCGCATCGGGTCTCCCTCGTAACCGAACGTCGGCTGCACGGCGACGAAGACGTTGCCGAGCCGCGCGCCCTGAATCAACAGGTCGCGCCCGAATGTGTTTGTGCGACCGGGCGCACTACCCCACTCCTTCTCGATCTCAGAAACGTAAGGGCAGAGCCGCAGGTACTCTTCGACGTTCATCCTGTACGCGACATTCGCGACCGCGCCGAAGCTCTCGGAGTTGCCGCCGAGGACAAGGCCGCGCAACTCGTCCGCGCCCGCCGGCACTTCGACCGCGTAGCCGTCCGCGCGGAGACTCTTCAGGATTTCGTGGAGGCTCGGAAACACGTCGAGGTCTGCCGCCGTGCCGATGTTCCCTTTGTTCGGCGGGAAGCAGAAGAGGACGAGCGCGATCTTGAGTTCGCTTCGCGGCGCGGTCTGCAAACGGTTCCAGCGCCGAAGCCTCCGCGCGACACGCGAGCACCTTTCCTCAATCGCGACCGGCTCGAATCCAGCCGCGGGCATCCCGCCGTAAACGAAAGGCTCCGTCGCGCCGTCAATCTCAGGTATCGCGACCTGCATTCCCGCCTGCACCGGATTCAGCCCCGTCCGGGAATCCTGCCACGCCTCGACCGTCTGCACGTCGAGACTCACGGCGGAGCGAAGCGGCACGTTCAACCCTTTCAGGAACTCGACCGCCGCCTCGCTGTCATTCATCGCAGGCCCGCCGACGAAGCTGAAGCCGGTCAGCGAAACGATCTGGCTCACGCGCGACTCGCGCGGGCCGTCGCCCGAATCCGCGACGAAAAACTTTTCGCACGCCTCGCGGTTGTCCATGAAGGTCGAGATGATCGGCAGCACGGCGAGTCCTTCGCGCTCGACCGCGCGGATCAGGCCGTCGTAGTGCCGGCGCGTCCCACTCACGACGTTCGTTCGCATGAGCAGCAGGCCCACGGTGTTGGACGCGTCGAGCTTCGGGCGATTCGACGCGCGGCGAGAATACCAACGGCGGTACGCCTCGAACGTGCCGAAGATCGAAGGCGCGTCCGGGTGATAGACGCCCACGGACGGGACTGCCTCCGGCATCGCAATCTTCACGCGCGCGAGCCGCGTGTCGCCACCGTAGTGCTTGAGGGCGTGGAGGAGCATCGAGCGGATGTTGTCGGGCGTCGGCTGGAGGAAGTAGCAGAAGAGGTACAGATAGTTCTTCACGTCGCGCAGGCGGCCAGCGCCGGGCACGAAACGGAGCAGCGCGGGCATCCGCTCGACAAGGCGCTGATACTGAGCGTGCCGCGAGCCGCTTCCCTTCCCGCGCGCGCGCGCCTGCTCGCCCATCCACGAGCCGACGCCTTTGACAAGCTTCCGCGCGCGGCTCTCGGACGCGCGTGCGCTCTTCGCGCCGCTGCCGACCGCATCGCTCGCCTCATCTTCGACGCCGCCGAAGCGCAGCTTGCCCATGCGCGTCCGGCGCATCAACTCCGGCATACAGTTGATGACGATGACCGCGCGCTCTTTCGTCTCCGAGCGACTGAGCAGAGGGATGAGCCGGGCGGCGTTCTCGCCGTCGGTGACGTGTATGACGAAGACGACCTCCGACTCCGCGAGGTCGCGCTCGACCGCCGCCCACTCGCCTTCGTCGAGCGGCGCGCCGAAGTTGTGCGCCGCGACCCGCAGGCCGACGCGGTAGAGACGATTGATCTCGTCCTCCGCCGCCTTGAGCGGGCCGAGCAGACTCGAACCGACGAATAGAACGGTCGTCTTCATCTTCGCTTCACGCGACGCCTTCGATGCGGTCTTCGAGGTCGGAGAAGGCGTCGCGCAGTTTTTCGATCACGCCCGCGTCCGCGTCCCAGAACCCGCGCCCCTCGGCTTCGAGCAGGCGCGCGACGAGCGAACGGGCCGAGTGCGGGTTCAGGCGGCTCAGCCGTTCGAGCATTTCGGCGTCGAGGACGAACGTGCGCGCGACCTCGGTGTAAACCCAGTCGTCAACCGCGCCGGTCGTCGCGCTCCACCCGAACGTGTTGGTCACGTGGCTCTCGATCTCGGCCACGCCGCGGAAGCCGTGACTGAGCATCCCCTCGTACCACTTCGGATTCAGCGTCTTCGCGCGCGTTTCGAGCCGAACCATCTCCTCGACCGAGCGCACGCGCGCCTCGCGCGAGAGCGAGTCCGAAAGGTAGATGGCCGGACGCACCCGCGCGTGACTTTCGACCGCGTTCGAGACTCCGCCGAGGTATTCAAAGTAGTGGTCAACGTCCGTGATGCCGATCTCGAACGAGTCAATGTTCTGGTACGTCGCCTCGACGCGCGAGAGCGCACGCGCGAGTGCGCCGCGTGCCTCGCGGCCTTCGAGCGAGCGCCCGTCCGGCCCGCGCCCGTAGGCGAAGCACTTGCGCGTGACGAACAGTTCGCCGAGCGCGCCCGCCTGCTCCCACTGCGAGTCCATCACCATGAAGTTGACGTTCGTGCCGTAGCTGCCCGGCGCGTTCGAGAAGACGCGCACGGCGGCCTCCTCGCGCGAGCACTCGCCCGACCCGGCCTGCGCCTCGATGTTCGCGCGCACTGGATTCAACTCCGCAGGCTCTTCGAGTTCGGCGACGCGGCGCACGGCCTTGTCGAGCAGCAACATCGTCGCGCCGAACAGGTCGCGGAAGATGCCGGAGACGGTCATCACAACGTCAACGCGCGGACGGCCAAGTTGTTCGAGCGGGATCGGCTCGACATCGGTCACGCGGTTCAACGCGTCGCGGACGGGTCGCACGCCGAGGAGCCAGAGCGCCTGCGCGACGCCCTCGCCCTGCGTCTTGATGTTGTCGAGTCCCCAGAGGACGAGCGCCATCGTGCGCGGCGGGCGACCGTGCTCGGCGCGGTGGCGTTCGAGCAGAGTGTTGACGACGCGCTCGGCGCGCGCGTAGGCCGTGTGCGAAGGGACCGAGTAGGGGTTGACGGCGTGCGTGTTCCTCCCCGTCGGAAGCACCGAAGGGTTCTGCACGATGTCCGCGCCCGGCCCCGGCTCGACGTACTCGCCGCGGAGCGCGCGCGCGAGTCCTTCAAGCTCCGCGCTCGTCTTCAGTCGTTCGCGAATCTCCGCGAGCAGTCCGAAGACTTTGGACGACTCGGAAGCTGACACGCGCGACTCTTCTTCGAGCCGGAGGCAGGCGCGCTCGACTCCTTCGCGCATGAAGGTCGCGACCGACGCGCGGACGACTGCGTCAACCCTCTCGCGACGCTTCCAGCCTTCTTCGTCTCTCGACGTGAGAAGTTTTTCGTAACTGCCGAGGCCGAGTCCTTCGGCGACGAGGTCTGTGAGCGCGCGCGCGCCGCGTTCGGGACGGTCGAACGACGCCACCATGCGGAGCAGGTCGGCGCACTCGCGCTCACCTCCCGCGCGACCGAAGACGTGCAGCCCCGTCGGGATCAGCCGCTGCTCGACTTCGACAAGGCGCTCCCAGAGTTCCAGCACGCGCCGGTCTCTCTCGTCGCCGTTCTTCTCTTTTCGCGATTCGCTCATCGGACGAAAGGGCGTCAACACTCGGCTGTGTCGCGGACGGACTTCGCTCGAAGTCTTGAATTGAAGTTAGCCCGCACGGCTGCGGGGCGAACCCGCTTGATTAAGCTTCGGCCTCGGTCAAAGCTTCCGCAAACGCGCGCTCGGAGATCAACTGCGGCAGACGCGAGTAGCGACCGCCGAGCGCGTCGGCGAGGAAGCGGCCTTCGCCGTTTGAAGTGAAGCGACTCCGCGTGTCAACCACGAGCGAGCCGGCGCACGTCTTCCGCAGCCGCGCGCAGAGTTGGCCGACCTCGTCTCTGATTTGAATTTTGAGAGCCGCCGCGTCCGCCGCGCCGTTTTCACAGAGAGGCACGTTCGCGCGTCCGTCGGTGAAGACGACGAGGTTGATTTGTCTTCTCGATTCGGACGAGGCGGCGCGCGCGACTTCGAGCGCGCGGAGCAGACCTGCGGCGAGCGGCGTCGCGCCGCCGACGGGGAGCGCGTCGAGCGCGGCGCGGGCGCGGGCGGCGGAGCCGGTCGGCGCGAGCAGCAGTTCCGCGCCGCGACCGCGGAAGCTGACGAGCGAGACGCGGTCGCGGTTGACGTAAGAGCGCCGGAGCAACTGTGCGAGCGCGCCCTTCGCCTGCTCGATTCGGTTCGCGGCCATGCTGCCCGACGCATCAATCAAAAAAATGTGGAGCGCGCCGGTCTTGCCGCGCAGGCGCTTGAAACGCAAGTCCTCCGCCGTGATGTTCAGTGCGTGAGAGGCCGAGGCCATTTTCAAAGCGGGCGAGACTGCCCCGCTCAACCGGGCGGACGCCGCAGCGCGCAACGTCGCGTCGAGCGCGACGCCGCGGCCAGCGCCTCTCTCGCGCGAAGCGCCTGAGTAACGACCGCGCTCGGCCAGCACGGTTTTGCGCGCGCCCGCACGACGACGCGACGAAGACTTTGTTGACCGTGTTCGTCGCGCGGTGTCGCCCTGCGTCGAAGTCGCCTCGCGTTTGAGGCCGACTTCGATTGCGGGCGGAATCAACTCATTACGATTCAGGTTCTCGCCGCGCCCGTCCATCGCCTCGTCGCGAACGTCGGCAGCGCCTTTGCTTGACTGTCTCTTCGGGCCGACGCTGGCGTCTTGATTGAAGAGTCCGTCTCGCCTTTTTTCTCGCGGCGGCGGCTCCGCGGTCGCCGTGTCGCGAGGCGTTTCGGCGCGTCGCGAATCCGCGCCCGGCGAGTCCGCGCCGGCCTCGCCGAAAATATCCGACACCGCGTTCTGCACGCGCGCGCTTCCGCCGCCCTGTTCGAGCGGGTCGCGGCGCAGGCGGTGGCGAAGAGACATGGCCGCGACGCGGCGCACGTCCTCGACCGCCGCTT
>Ga0070740_10002750_pt1 | contig 19859 bp, 13 predicted proteins | sample Coa_R2_FD_67286 | JGI IMG/M metagenome (GOLD analysis project Ga0070740, IMG submission 67286) | Surface soil microbial communities from Centralia Pennsylvania, which are recovering from an underground coalmine fire - Coalmine... | ecosystem: Environmental > Terrestrial > Soil > Unclassified ...
CATGATGTTGTTATTCATTTGGCCTCGAATCCGGACATCGCTCGGGCTGCGACCGAGCCTGAGATTGATTTCGAACAGGGTACTCGATTAACGAATAATGTTGTCGAAGCGATGCGGCGCTCCGGTGTAAAGAGGCTGCTGTATGCGTCCGGGAGCGGTGTTTATGGCGATCTGGGCGACCTTGAGGTTAAAGAGAATTATGGACCGCTGGTTCCTATATCAACCTATGGCGCCAGCAAGCTTGCCGGGGAGGCATTGATTGCCAGCTATTGCGCGATGTTTGGGCTAAGCGCATGCGTCTTCCGGTTTGCAAATGTAGTCGGAGCACGTCAGACACATGGCGTGGGATTTGATTTTGTGCGCCGTCTGATGGCTGATCCGAGGCATCTGCCAATTCTAGGCGACGGCAGGCAGAGCAAATCCTATATTCACGTCTCCGATGTCGTGAACGCGATGCTGCATGCGGAGATGCATTGCAAGGAGAATTTCGCGGCTTTCAACGTCACTACAGGTGATGCAATTACAGTTACGGAAATTGCTGAACTGGCGGTTGAATGCCTGCATCTGGATATGGTGCCGGTGTTCGAATACACGGGTGGCGACCGTGGATGGAAGGGCGATGTTCCGGTTGTGCGGCTGAATAGTGACAAGCTTCGGGCGCTGGGCTGGAGATGCCATTACTCGAGCCGTGAGGCGATGCGCGCTGCATTGCTGAGCATGATTGCTGATGAGCGGGTGTGTTATGCATAGCCGATTGCCTGCACTTGCACTTCTGGCTGGCGGACTGGCAACTCGTATGCATCCGTTAACAACGCATGTGCCGAAGTCGCTGCTCATGATTGATGGAGAGCCTTTCCTGGCGCACCAGCTACGGCTGCTGGTGGGACAGGGAGTGCACGACATCGTTATCTGTTGCGGACATCTCAGCGAGCAGATTGAAGCATTCGCTGGTGATGGTTCGCGGTTCAGATGCCGCATTCGCTATTCCTACGATGGAGATACTTTGCTGGGTACCGGCGGTGCGCTTCGGCGTGCATTACCGCTTTTAGGCGAACACTTCTTTGTGATGTATGGCGATAGTTATCTGACGGCCGACGTAACGCAGGTTTGGAGAACATTCCTTGTCTCCCAAAAACCGGCGCTGATGACCATTTTCAGGAATGACGGCCAATGGGATGCAAGCAATGTTGAAGCGCGTGAGGGGAGAATCATTGCCTATGCAAAAGGTGTCCGCAAGCCGGAGATGCGACACATCGACTACGGCCTGAGCGTAATGAGTGCCGGCGTGTTGAGGGCATGGCACAGCGATAAATTTGATCTTGCTGCCGTCATGAACTCTCTGGCTATCCATGGGCAGCTGGCTGCGCATGAGGTCTACAGCCGGTTTTATGAGATTGGCTCACTGGAAGGCTTTTACGAGACCGAGCGCATGCTGCGCGGATTTCGAAGGTCGAAAGAAGGCGAATTGCTCCAGATGGCGGGGTGCGAACAATGATTATGACGCGCACTCCTTTGCGCATCTGCCTCGGTGGAGGCGGGACCGACTTGCCCTCCTACTACCGGGAGTTTGGCGGATTTGTAATTTCTGCAGCTATCAATCGCTATGTCTATATCGCAGTCAATCGTAGCTTTCTGCCGGGATATTTTCTTAAGTATTCCGACACGGAGCATGCCCAAACGCTCGATGAGATACGGCATCCTTTGCTGCGAGAGGCCCTGAGGCTGCATGATGCGCCGTGCCCGCTGGAGATTGTCAGCGTTGCTGACGTGCCGGCGGGAACAGGTCTCGGCTCATCCGGAGCATTTCTGGTAGGGCTGATTCATGCGCTGTATGCGTATAAACGCAAGCGTATAGCTGCGGAACTGCTGGCGCAGGAGGCGGTCGAGATTGAGATGAACCGGCTGCAGGAGCCGGTTGGCAAACAGGACCAATACATAGCTGCTTACGGCGGGCTGCTTTGCCAGGAATACCGCTCGGATGATTCCGTCAGCGTGAGCCTGTTGGCAGTCAGCGAGGCAGCGCTGAAGGAGCTGCGCGATTCGCTGATGCTCTTTTTCGTGGGGCAAACACGCAGAGCGTCGGCACTTCTGGAAGATCAGAAGCAGCGCTCAGAGCAGGGCGACCGGGCAATGCTGGAAAACCTGCACTTTGTAAAGCAACTTGGGCAGGAGATACGGCAAGTGCTGGAATCAGGAGCTGTTCATGAGTTTGGCAGTCTTATGCACGAGCACTGGCTTAGAAAGCGAAGCCGCTCTAATGGCATGACCAATGATCGGGTGGATGAATTATATGAGCTGGCCCGGACCCGCGGCGGCGCGACGGGTGGAAAGCTCGTAGGTGCAGGGGGAAATGGATTCCTGCTGTTGCATACGCACGACAGGAAGCGCTTGCGGGCAGCAATGACTGATGCCGGAGCGAGTGAAATGGAATTCAATTTTGATTTTGATGGCTCTGCTGTCATGGTGCGCAATGCCTGAACCGGTGAGGATGAAATGGCTGCATCGGTGAGTGTGGTGAAAGACCCGGATCTTCGTGCCATGCACGATGACGAAATGACGCTGGCAGCACTGGCCGCAGCGCTGGGCCGGCGACGTGCAATCTTTTTCTGGGTCCTTGCTGGATCTCTTGCAGCGGTCACGATGTATTGCATTCTGGCCACCAGGCGTTATCAGGCAACGGGACAAATTCAAATTGAAAAAGATAGCAGCGGCGCCTTTGGGCTGGAAAGCAGCGTGCTGGGCGATGCTGACTCAGCATCGGACGCGCTGGATTACAACATTACTCTGCAGACCGAAGCGAATATTCTGAATTCCGATTCACTGGCGTTGCGTGTTATACGAGATCTGCGCCTTGAAACAACTGCGGACTTCTATCCTCCCTCCGGAAAGAATTCCGGAGGCACGCTGTTTTCGCGTCTTCAATTCTGGAAAAAACCGGTTGAACCCATGAGCGTGCCGCTCGAACTTGCTCCAAACCGCCGCTATGCGGTGCTCAGGACATTCGCGAGTCATCTGAAAGTTGAGCCTGTGACTGGCACGCGGCTGATCAACGTCAGTTACACAAATCCTGATCCGAAACTCGCTCCCGAAGTGGTGAACCACCTGATCGGGGCTCTGGCCGATTACACATTCCAGGCGCGCTTTACAGCCACGGCGCAGGCCTCAACCTGGCTCACGGCTCAACTGGAGGATTTGCGGAAGCAGACGGAGAACCTGCAAGCGAAGGCGATCACACTGCAGCGGGACACGGGCATGTTCGGCGATGATGAATCGCACAATGTCGTGCTCACGCGGCTCGAGGGGCTGAACCAGGCGTTGGCTGCGGCCGAATCCAATCGCATTTTGAAAGAAGCAGTCTATCGCACTGCGAGCAGCGGAAATCCCGAGTTAATTGCAGGACTGAGCGGGAACCTTGCCGCAGGCGCTCCGATTGCGAATGGGCTGGCATTGATTCAGACGCTTCGGTCACAGGAAGCAACTGTGAAAGCTGAGCTGGATGAAGACAAGGTGAGATATGGCGCGGCGTATCCGCGCATTGCGGAATTACAGGCTGAGCTGAGCGGAGTTGAGAAATCCATTCAGGATGAAGTGCTGCGCATCAGAGAACGAGCACGCGCAGATTACGAGATCTCTGTGGCAGCGGAGAATTCTGCGCAGGCAGCTTTTCAAAAGCAAAAGAAGCTGGTCAATGACTTGAATGACAAGGCGATTGCTTATGACCTCGCGAAGCAGGAGGCGATAAGCAGCCGGGATGTTTACGAAGGACTGCTGGCGAAGCTGAAACAGGCGGGTGTGTTGGAAGGACTGCGATCCACCAACATTACTGTTGTCAATCCGGCGCGCGTGCCTCCGTCGAGCCGTCCAAAGAGTCCAAATGTTCCGCTTTACTATGCTGTTGCTTTGCTTGTGGGGACAGTTGTTGGGATGGGAGCTGCGCTGCTCAGGGACCTGACAGACACAAAGCTGAGATCGCTTGAAGAGTTGGAGCGGCTGACCGGGGCGTCGCTGTTGAGCATGGTTCCTGCGCTTGAGAAAGAACGTGCATTTCCTCGGCAAGGTAGACAAGAGTATGGAGTTTTATCCATGCCCAAAGCGACGAGCCTTTTTTCGGAGCGCCGGATTGCGGCACGAAGTTACATCGACAGTCCGTTTGCAGAATCGCTTCGTTCTCTCCGAACGACGTTGATGCTATCGAGGAGCAGCGCAGCGCCTCAGGTGCTGCTTGTGACGAGTTCCAATGCAGGGGAAGGCAAGAGCACGATTGCCTTGAATCTGGCGACAGTGCTGGCGCAGCAATATGTACGAGTATTGCTGGTCGATGCGGATTTGCGGCGACCGGTGTTGCATGAGCGAGCCGGGTTGGATGTTCATCAAGGCTTAAGCGCGGCGCTTTCCAGCGACGAAATTGATCCCGAACCGCAGACTATCCGGGATCTGCCGAATCTTCATGTGTTGTGTGGCGGCCCTGCGCCGCCGTTTCCAGCGGAATTGTTGGGCTCGAAAAGAATGAAGAGTCTGCTGGCGCAGTGGCGCAGCGAATACGACTTTATTGTGCTGGATGGTCCGCCAGCACTGCCTGTGACAGATGCAATTGTCCTGGAGCAGATGTGCGATGCAGTGCTCCTGATTGCTCGGCACGGAAAGACGGTGAAAAAGGCAATTCACCGGAGCTATCGCACGCTTGCCAGCCAATTGCCTCCGCATGCTGTTTTAGGAACGATTCTGAATGCTGTTCCGGACCGGTCTGCGGACTTCTACGAATATTACGGTTATCGCAGTCACTACTCTGCTGAAAATGGAAGCCCCAATGAAGCGAGAGCATAGCTTGATTCTGGTATTGCTGATTTGCGCTTCAGGCCGAGATGCATGCAGCCAGACAGTGTCTTCCGGCAACAGAGCAGATGGAAGTATGCAGGCACAAAAAGTTCACGAAAGTCTGTTGATTGGCCACGGCGATCTATTGCATATCTCCGTATTTCGAGAACCTGACCTGGAACAAAAATTACGAGTGAATGATGCAGGCGACATTGATCTGGATCTTGTCGGAGCCGTGAAAGTGGCGGGGCTTACATCGGCAGAGGCAGCGAAGGCTGTTGCTCGAGCTTATGAGCAGGAACGCTACCTGAACCATCCTCAGGTCTCTGTGCTGGTGGAGGAGTATGCAACGCAGAACGTCTCGGTTCTTGGACAGGTAAACAGGCCCGGAGCTTTTTCCGTAGCAACTGCGCGGAGCTTGCTGGATGTGCTGGCGCTGGCAGGAGGCTTAACCGAGATTGCAGACCGGCACGTCACGATTCAACGTGCGAATAAGAGAGAAAGCATCGTTATATTTGTGCCGAATCATGCAGCCGCCGATCTTCAAACAGCGACGGTCTATCCGGGAGACACAGTGCTGGTGCCTAAGGCCGGAGTTGTATATGTGCTCGGAGATGTTGCGCGGCCCGGCGGATATGTGATGCAGGATGAGGCGAAGCTGACTGTTCTGCAGGCGGTGGCCATGGCTTCAGGCGCGAACAGAACGGCCAAAGAAGACGAGACGAGGCTGATTCGGAAAGTGAACGGCAACTATCGCGAGCAGACGGTGGCTTTGAAGGAAATCGAAAAAGGAAAAGCGCCGGATATGCAGCTCGAAGCGGATGACGTTCTGTATGTTCCTTTCAGCATGGGGAGGAATATGGTTCTTGGAGCGTCCAGCATTCTGTCATCCACCAGTTCAGCGGCCATTTATGCAGCCCATTAACGCGCCGCATATTTCCACTCGATGGCTACAGCGAATCGGCATAGAGGAGGCGGTGTGCATCTGTCTGCTCGCGTACTTCGCAATGCAGGGCGCCATTCCGGGCATTGCGCCAAACCAGGCTAATGAGATGACGCATACAGCTGCAACCGGCCTGATGAAAGCTGCCGGCATCGGATCACAGGTTCTGATCAACAGCCTGATCTGCGCTCTTATACTTTTTCATGCGCGCCGATTGCTGCGTTTTGCATTTTCCCTTCAATGGACGGCATTGGTTGCGATACTCGCCGTCGGTTCCACTCTCTGGTCACAGGATGCAATGACAACAGCGCGCCGCTCCTTGCCATTTGTCTTGGCCACGCTGTTTGGGTTGTATCTTGCATCGAGATTTCGCATTCAGCAACAACTTCGAATTCTGGTTTGCACGATGGCTCTGTTGGCAATTGTCAGCGCTGTTCTCGCCTTCTTTTTTCCATCGATTGGGCTGGAAGCTTCAACCGGTCACGCAGGGAATTGGCAGGGCGTTTTCACGCAAAAGAATGCTTGTGGCCGCGCCATGGTATTTGCAATGGCAGCGCTGCTGCTGTTGCAGGGTAATCAGCTTATACGATTGGTTTGCTTCCTCTTGTTTGCGTGCGTGCTTGTGATGAGCGGATCGCGCGGAGCTTGGATGATCGAAGGTGCGTTGCTGGTTTGTTATGGGGTGTTATGTGCAACTGAACAGTTGAAACCTGCAAGCCGCACACTTCTGCTGCTGGGCTCCGTGGTTGCGATGGCCGGAGTCATTGTTGGGACATGGTGCTATTTTCCGGAAATTGCTGCGCTGCTTAATAGAGACGCCACGCTGACTGGACGAACGGAGATATGGAGCCAGGTCTGGATCGCCATTATGAAGCATCCGCTGCTGGGTTATGGTTTTGCCGCCTTCTGGCAGGGAATGAAAGGGGAATCGTACAACGTCATTCTGACGCTGCGATTTGTTGTTTTTCATGCGCACAATGGCCTGCTGGAAATCTGGCTCGAACTTGGCGCTGTTGGCCTTGGATTGATGGGGATGAGCTATCTGCGTGCGTGGCGCAAGCTCTGGCCCACGCTGCTCTCCACAAAGAACCGGGAAACGTATTGGATGATTTTTATGCTGCTGCTCATTGCTCTGTATAACGTAGACGAAAATACGCTGCTCACATTTAACGGGCTCTTCTGGATTCTGTACGTCGCGGCAGTTGCCGATATCGAGATCATCTCAGTTGAGTATCACAGGGAAAATCGGCTGGAGGGCCGACGGCTTGCTAAAGCCCAGCGCGCGTACGCAACAGTATAGACAACGATGGCGCCCGCGGAAATTCTTTGCGAGAACGAGATCACGGCTGCGAAAGCAACGACTCAGCGTTTTTATCGCCCAGAGCTGGATGCTCTCCGCTTTTTTGCTTTTCTCGCTGTATACGTCTGTCACAGTATTCCGGGCAATGCTGTCGCTGCGGCCTCGGAAGCGCGCTCCTTCTGGGCTCAATGGCTGGCCGCAGTCAAGGATGCGGGGAATTTCGGCGTTTGTCTGTTTTTTATGCTCAGCGCGTTTCTTATCACTGAACTGCTGCGACGAGAGCAGAAAAAGTTTGGTCGCGTTCATGTCGGCGCATTTTACGAGCGACGCATTCTGCGTATCTGGCCTTTGTACTTCGGTATTGTGATCGCGTACCTGATTGCAGGACGGTATTTCCCGGCCATGCGCATCGAAACAGGCCGTATAGTGGCTTATTTCCTGTTGACGGGAAATTGGTACATTGCGCTGCATCCATGGATACAAACACCATTGCGTTCGCTTTGGAGTATTTCAGTAGAAGAGCAGTTTTATCTGCTTTGGCCAATTATAGCTGGGTATGGTGGGATGCGGGTCCTTGCCCGAGTATCACTGGTGATAGTGCCTGTATCATTCCTGACGATCTTCATCGTCTCAGCAGATCAGACTTATGCATTCAACACCGTATGGCTGAACAGCTTTACGCAATTTCAGTTTCTTGCATGGGGCGCTCTGCTTGCGCTTGTACTGCACGGACGCATCCCGAAAATAGATCGCGCTTTGCGATCAACAATGGCCCTGGCCGGTATAACGCTATGGCTTGTATCTGCTCATGTGGCGCAGATCAAGCGGCCCGGAGCCATTGTTCCACAGTGGAAATTTTGTGTGGGGTATCTGTTTGTTGCTACGGGATGCCTTCTGCTGCTTGTTTCGCTACTCGGTGTTTCGGGGCGATGGATTCCCGAATGGATAGTGCGTCTGGGAAAGATTTCGTTTGGTCTGTATGTCTTCCATGAAGCAGCTTTTTTGCTTGTAGATGAAGCGCAAAAGCATGCTGCATTGACTATGTCTCATGTGGCGTTCTGGACAGACCGGCACATGATGATGACTATGGCGCTGAACAAAATCGCTGCGCTCGGCGTCACGATCTTTTTGGCAGCTCTTTCCTACCGCTTTTGGGAGAGCTCATTCCTGCGCCTCAAACAGCGCGTTACCTGGATTCAATCGCGAGGCGTGTAGATGGAAGCACGGAGAGTATTGATCTATCGCAATGAACTGCTGCCTCCTTCCGAGACGTTTATTCTTTCGCAGGCGAATGCTCTCAGGCGGTTTCGGCCATGGTTTGGTGGATTGACGCGCGTGGGTAATGGACTGGATTTAAGTTTTCATCAGGTGGTTACTTTGTGTGGCCGGGAATCACAAAAGGAAAAAGCAAGACGCAGAGCATTTTTGCGAACTGCATGTAATCGCAAACTGGTGCGCGCGATCGCGGAATGGAGCCCGCATGTCATTCATGCTCATTTTGCTGTTGACGCATGTGCGGTGCTGCCGATTGCGAGGCTCCTCAATATTCCATTGGTCGTCACGCTGCACGGATATGACGTGACATCCTGTGAAGACACACTCAGACAGTGGCCCACAACGAGAGCCTATCTGCGGAGAAAAGAGGAACTCTGGAAATACGCCACCGCATTCCTCTGTGTGTCAGAGCATGTGCGTCGATGCGCCGTTTTCTCTGGGTTCCCTTCAGAAAAATTGCGAGTGCAGCGTATTGGAGTTCCTCTCCACGATGCTGATGAAGAGGTCCACCTGCGTGATAAGAGAGTCGTGTTGTTTGTTGGCAGACTGGTGGAGAAAAAAGGCTGTGTGCACCTTATTCGCGCAATGTCTCATGTGCAACGTGCTAGCCCTGGGACGAAGCTCGTAGTTATCGGCGACGGGCCATTGCGTAAAACATTGGAGCAGGAGGCTGCCCAGCACTGTAGAAATGTCAGTTTCCTCGGTTTCCAATCTCAAGCGGAAGTGAAGCGGTGGATGCAGCATGCGCGTGTGCTGGCGGTCCCCAGTATGCGCGCGTCGAATGGAGATACTGAGGGGCTTTCCACAGTGACATGTGAAGCGCAGGCTGTGGGACTGCCGGTGGCGGCATTTGCAACTGAAGGAGTTACAGAAGCATTCCCCGAGGAAAGGCGGCCCTCGCTTTCAAAAGAGGGGGATATTGCTTCTCTGTCCGAGCAGATTCTACACCTTATGAAAGACGATGCTGCATGGCATGAGGCCAGCTTAACCGGCAGACGTTATATGGAGACTCATTTCGATCTGGCGGCACAAACGAGATTGCTTGAAGACAAATACGAGGAAATCATTGCGAGGCCTCATGGCTGAATCAAATAGTCTCCGGCGAAATACGCTGTGGATGATTTCCGGACATGGGATTTCGCTGCTATTTCAGGCAGCATACTTCATCCTGATTGGCCGGACACTTGGCAGCCATGAATATGGCGCATTTGTTGGGGTTGCTGCGCTTATAAATGTCCTGAGTCAGTTCAGCAGCCTGGGCATGGAGATGATTCTGGTACGCAATATCAGTCGCGCGCGCGAATCATTTGCTGTGACTTGGGGAAATGCCTTGCGGATCAGCATATGCGGTTTTGTTGTGCTACTGGGGCTCGCGATGCTGGTTGGCCATTTCACGCTTAAACACGAATTACAAAGATTGATTCCATACGTAGCATTGTCTGACGCCTTGCTGGGAAAGATTGTGCAGCTTGCAAGCCGTGCTTTTCAGGGAGCAGGTATGCTGGTGCAGACGGCGCGACTTACCGCGTTCACGAACATTGCGCGCGCTGTTTCGGCGCTCGGACTTTTCTTTTTTGCAGCGTCGGTGCATTTTCATGCAGATGCGCTGTTGTGGACGAGGATTTACTGGATATCGTCGCTGGTGACGGCCGGCTTAGCCTTTGGGTCGGTAACCAGGCGACTCGGATGGCCCAGGTTTGGACGCATTTCCATGCGTGACATGACAGAAGGATTCAGCTTTTCGCTATCGAGTTCCTCGATCTCTGTGTACAACGATATCGACAAGACGTTCCTTGCCGGAGTCGGCCAACTTTATGCTGCCGGAATTTACTCGGCTGCTTATCGTGTCATCGATGTTGCTAGCATTCCGATCTATGCGCTCTATACCGCGGCTACGCCGCAATTTTTTCGAGAGGGTGAGGGCGGCGTCGCCAATGCCTGTGCAATTGCGAAGCGGCTGCTAAGGCCCACGGTTCCATACGGGATCTTAATAGCCATGGGATTATTTGCTTGCGCATCGGTGCTGCCGTATATTTTCGGCGCCTCATTTCAAGAGTCGGTAGAAGCTTTGCGCTGGTTATGTCTGCTTCCACTTATTCGTGTTTTGCATTATGCATGGGGGACGACGATCACAGGATCGTCTTCGCAGTGGTATCGAACAGCCACACAACTGGGAGCGGCCGGGTCCAACCTGCTCTTGAATATGGTCCTGATTCCACACTGGTCATGGCGTGGCGCAGCCATCGCGAGTCTGTTAACGGATGCCGGATTAGCTGTGGCTAGCTGGATGGTTGTACGGCATCTGAGCGCAGGAAAATCTTCTCAGAAAATTGTAGCTACACAGGCTGCATAATGCGTGCAGTTTAAAATTCCTCTGATTCAGAAGAAGCAATCTCCTTGTCCTTAATTTTCGGGCTGCCGAAAATCCGGAAACCAGAAACCTTACGCAGGCGGAACTCTGGCTTGCTGCTGTTGCTGGGAAGTTTGATGCGGAAGAGATCGGCATCTGTAACAGAATCGAGCACAAATGCCGGGCGCGCATCTGGAGCTGCGTCAGCAATTTCAATGTTGGTCAACTCAATATTATTTACGTGGCGGATAAAGAAGCCATGCGCCGGCAAAGGGCCGAACATATGTGGGTCAGGGTAAGTGGCTTCATTTTCCGGGGGTTGGAGCGCAGCCATTTCCGCTGTTCCGCCGCCCTGATGATGCAGGTAGATGTCGTGAATCTTCAAATCCGTGATGGGATGATCCGGAATTCCACTGATAATCGCCGCATATTTTGAAGCGGAATTGTAACTGACAATGTTGCTGAGAATGATCCGGCGGCAATCGCCAACCGGCACTCCCTGCGGTCCGCGCATGCGGCTACCGAGCCGGATAAACAGCGGCGCGCCGGAAATATCGCGCATAGTGATGTTCGTAAAAGCAATATCTTCAAGGAGCGCGCCGTCAACGCTTTCAAGCGCGATGCCGTTGCAACCTTCAAAGACGCAGTTGGAAACTGTAATGTTCTTGAAGCCGCCGTTCGACTCGGTGCCGCATTTGATCCTTCCCGTCCTCGGCACGCGGACATCCGGAGCAAACTTTTTGAATGTGCCGTCAAGCAGAGTTCCCAGCTCATAGCAACCACTCACATAACAGTTGGTGATGGTGACATTTTCTGTTGCGCGGGCATAGCCGAGAGCATAGGAGCTTTTTGGACATATGGCATCATCCCATGGAGAATTCACGGAGCAGTTTGACACGCGGACATTTTTACAGCAATCAATGTCCATGCCATCGCGATTCGTATCGATCTTCAGATTGTCAACAATGAGGTTGTCAACCCCTGTGGCAAGGATTCCGAAGTGGCCACCTTTGAGGATGGAGAACCCGGCCAGCGTGACATTACGGCAGTTCTTGAGAGCAATGGCTTTATTGCCGACGCGCGGCTCTTCGGCGCGAGGCTCCTCGCGCGTACCCCGGCTCAGACCCTTGCCCCAGATAAGACCCGGCCCGAAGATAGACACATCATGCAGGTTTTCGCCCCAGATGAGGCTGTTGTGCCAGTGATTGTGGCCGTAGTCCTGATAGTGTTCCCACGGGTCGTTCGGCTCGGCCGGATCATATCCATCGCTGTGATCGGCGGGTGTATCGGCTGCGAGAATGGTCGCGCCCTGCATAATCTGCAGTGCAATGTTGCTTTTCAGGCGTATGGAGAATGAGTTGTATGTACCTGCGGGAAAGAGCACTGTGCCTCCGCCGGCATTTGCCGCGGCTTCAATGGTGCGGTTGATCGCTGGAGAATCGAGGGTCTTGCCGTCACCGGTAGCGCCGAATGCGCGAACATCGTAAATGCTGCCGGGTCTCTCGTGAGGTGTGGGCTGAGCGGAAAGGCTGATAGGGGCCAGCACTCCTGCCGCGCCTATCGTTGTGTATTTCAGAAACTCCCGCCGTTCGTGCCGCATACAGGCATACTCCTTGAGTGGTCTGACCTCGTAGGAACAATACATCATGAGATGTGAATTTGTCCGCTGACAAACGCATACGCAGAGACATTCCTTAGGGGAACGTCTCGCTAAGAGGGAAATCAGGCTGGGATGGCGGCGTTTTGCAAGACGGATACGATCTCAGAGATCGCGACATCCTCACTGGAAGAAGTGGCGCGCGTGACGATCTCTACTTTGCCGTCTGCCGCTTTTTTCCCAACATTAACGCGGTAAGGAATGCCGATGAGATCGGCATCCTTAAACTTGACCCCAGCGCGCTCCTGTCGATCATCAAATAGGACATCGAATCCAGCCGCTTCCAGTTTCGAAGCAATTTGCTCCCCGGCGGCCAGGAGAGGGGCATCGGCGGCATTTGTAACTGTTACAACGACTTCAAAAGGAGCAATGGAGCGGGGTAGCCAGAAGCCGTTGGCATCGTTGCTTTGCTCAATGGCGGCAGTCAGAATCCGTTCGATGCCGATGCCGTAGCTGCCCATGATTGGCGTCACTTCCTTGCCATTCGGATCGAGCACACGTGCACCCATGCTCTCGGAATATTTGTACCCCAGCTTGAAAATGTGTCCAACCTCAACAGCTTTTGCAACTTTCAGCGGAGAGCCACACTGTGGGCAGCCTTCGCCTTCGACCACATTGCGCACGTCTGCGGCTATGGTCCATGTGAAGTCACGCCCGGGGGTTACGTTGCGGTAGTGATAATCAAGCTTGTTGGCTCCGCAGACCATGTTCTGTCGGCCTTCGAGAACGCTGTCAAGAATGACTACAACTCCTTCTTCGCTCAATGACTTTGCAGGAGCAAGACCAATTGGTCCAAGAAAACCAGCCGGGCCATGAATATAACGTTCCAGTTCCTCTGCCTGCATAGGGCGAAGCTCCAGAGCCTTGATGAGGCCAAGCAGCTTCGTTTCGTTTACCTGATGGTCTCCGCGGAGGAAGACAACAACCGGATTCCAGACCGCTTCGCCTTTCGCAGTTTTATTTTGGGCCATGTAGGCGACGCACTTGATGTCCTGCGCTTCTGAGATATTGAAGAACTTCGCGACATCCGCGACGGCGGTAATACCCGGAGTAGAGACGAGTTCCGGTTTGCCATCACCCGTTGGCTCAAGTTCCGTGACCGGCGCCAGCTTGGATACTGCCTTTTCAAGATTCGCTGCATAGTCACACTTCGGGCAGCTCACGATGTAGTCTTCACCGGCGTCGGTATATACCATGAATTCCTGCGATTGCGTGCCGCCCATGGCGCCAGAATCGGCTTCAACCGCAACGAATTTCAATCCGCAGCGCGTGAAGATGGTGCGGTACACCTGATCGTGCAGGTCGAAGCTCTTGTCGAGTCCGGCTGGGTCCAGATCAAACGAGTAGCTGTCCTTCATGATGAACTGGCGCACGCGCAGCAGTCCGGATTTCGGGCGCGGCTCATCACGGAACTTGGTTTGTATCTGATACCAGATCTGCGGGAGCTGCTTATAGCTGCGGATCTCGTTCCGGGCAATGCTGGTCATGACCTCTTCATGGGTAAAGCCGAGACAAAGCCATGCGCCCTTGCGGTCCTGCAGGCGGAACATGTTCTGCCCCATAACGGTCCAGCGCCCGCTCTCTTGCCAAAGCTCTGCAGGGTGAAGAGTAGGCAGCAGGAACTCCTGCCCGATTTTGTCCATCTCTTCGCGCACGATCCCGATGATTTTGTTAAGAGATCGCTGGCCGAGAAACAGATACGAGTAAATGCCTGCGCTCAGCTGGCGAATGTATCCGGCGCGGACGAGGAACTTGTGGCTCGCGACTTCGGCGTCTGCCGGGGCCTCACGGAGCGTAGGAATGAAGAGTTTTGACCAACGATGCATGCTTGCGTTTTGCTTTCTCAATAATGAAGGGTGAAATTTCATTCTAATCGCTGCAATCGTTCCTGTGAGGGATGTTCTGCAGCTTCATGCGTGTTTATAGGGCATTTGTCATAGTAGCCAATTCGTATTCCTTCATAAGATGATGATTGGAGCTTCCTGGAGGGAGGAGATGAAGTTGAGAAAATACTGTTCTTTCGCTGTGATTGCTGTTGGCTCCCTGTTGATGTGCGCCGGCTCAGCCTGCGCGCAGGACTACGACATGATCCTGCAAGGCGGCCATGTTCTTGATGCGAAGAACCATGTGGATACGGTGGAAGATGTTGCCGTAAAAGACGGCAAAATTGCTGAGGTTGCCGCACATATCAGCCCGGACAAAGCAGTGAAGACCATCGATGTGAAAGGCTTCTACGTCACTCCGGGACTCGTCGACATTCATGAGCATGTATATGCAGGGACCGGTGAAAAGGACTCGTATGCCGGCGACAACAGCGTATATCCCGACGGATTTTCGTTTCGCGTTGGCGTAACTACGGTTGTAGATGCAGGCGGATCAGGCTGGCGAAATTTCGAGGACTTTAAGCAGCGCATTATTGATCGTTCCAGGACGCGGGTGCTGGCCGACCTGAATATTGTTGGCGCTGGTATGCGCGGTCCGAAGTATGAGGACAATCTCGATGACATGGACGGAGAAGCCACGGGCAAGATGGCGCTGAAGTATCCGGGCGTAATTGTCGGGATCAAGAGCGCACATTTTACCGGGCCGGAGTGGAAGCCATATGACGAAGCAGTGAAAGCTGGCAATATCGCGAATATTCCGGTGATGATTGATTACGGAGAACGCCGCGCCGAACGGCCACTGTACGATTTGCTGTCCAAAAAGCTGCGTCCGGGAGATATTTATACGCACTGCTATTCCGGCCTGCGTGGAGAGCAGGACCCGGACACAGGCAAGGCCAGCAAAGCCATGCTGGTTGGACGGCAGCGCGGAATTTATTTCGACGTGGGGCACGGCGGCGGCTCATTCGCGTGGTCCGTGGCCTATCCGATGATGAAGAGCGGCTTTGAGCCTGATTCAATCTCGACGGACCTGCATATCAGCAGCATGAATGCAGGCATGAAGGACATGCTCAACGTGGCGGACAAATTTCTTGCCATGGGACAAACCATTCCGCAAGTCGTAGCTGAGATGACGTGGAACCCGGCACACGAAATCAAGCAGGACCAGCTGGGCAATCTTTCAGTTGGTGCGCCGGCTGATATTGCAGTGCTGAGTGTAGAGCATGGAAAATACGGATTCGTAGACATGTACAACACGAAGCTGATGGGCACCCAGAAGCTCATTTGCCAGTTGACCGTGCGCGCTGGAAAAGTTGTGTACGACCTGAACGGAATTTCCGCTGATCTGTGGGATGGCCCATCTACGAGTGATCTGAAGCAGGCGAAGCGCTGGACGACGCTGCCTGTGCGTCCGCCAAATAGTGGCCATACGAAATATCCCGTATCTGTACCGGCAAAATGAATAAGCCATGAGCACGATTGCGTTTCGCTTCGTGCTCATTTCTGTAAACGCAGTGTCAGGCGGGTATGATCATCAGGCTTTGCGGCAATGAGACGTCGGCTACCGTAATGGGTGGGCCTGATTCGCCACTCTCGGCGTGCACAGGAATAGAAAGTATCTGGTGCCGGCGGTGATCGATAGCAAAGAGATTACCGTTGGGTGAAAAGTTAAGTGAAATCAGCGAGCGGTTCTCGAGATTTTTTTGCTGTCGCAGAGACAGTCTGCCGCTTGCAGAATCAATTTTCCAGGCGGAAATACCTTCAATTCCTGCCGCGTAGAGCATGTCCCCTTTCCTTGAGAGGACAAACGGCTGTCCATAATTCAGACCACTTGCCGAGCTTATCTTTATGCGTTGCGCGTGCTTCATTTCTGTGGTCAACGCCTGCCAATTGTATAAATCGATTGACCCGCCCAGCCGGTTGACCACATAGAAAAAACCTCCAGATGGGTGAATGGCAAGATGCGCGGGGCCCGATGCAGGAGTGCAGGCGGCCCGAGCGGCAGGTATGATTCGGCCATCCTGAAACGCAAAGACATTGATCCGGTCGCAGCCCTCATCCGTTGCCAAAATATACTGCCCGCGGGGATCGAACATGGAAGAATGCGGATGGGCTGATGTCTGAGAAGCGGCATGAGGACCTGAGCCGGTTTCTTTCAGAATTTGAGTGACTCGGCCAATTGCTCCGTCAAGTCCGATAGGCAACACATTGTATGCGCCGCCACCGTGAATCGCAACGATAAGATGTTTTCCATCCGGCGAGATTGCAAGGTGCTTCGGACGAACGCCGGATAACGACAATGGCTGCCGGTTGATCAGATCGAGCGTGCCATCATTGGCATCGATTTTGTAGGCCTCCACTGTCCCGCGAGGCAGGCCTCTGTATTCACTGATTTCATTCGCAACATACAGTACGCGTCGATTGGGATGGAGTGTTAATGATGTCGGCGCCTGGCTTTGAACCCATTGTTTCCACTTCCACTCACCGCCGCGCACCTCAAAGACATGAATCCCGGAATCATCCTTGCAACTTCCTGCAGAAGCCACATAAGCAAATTCGATCGGAGTAACCGGAAGCAGACTATCCTGCGCGGGAATCGATTTGCTTAGCAAGCCGAGAGCGGACGAGTATCCGATGCCTTGAAGAAAAGCCCGACGGCTGCATGAAGTATTCCGGCTCATAGCTTCGTTCAACAGTTACTACGGACGAATCGACATAGCATGATGAAAAATGTTGTTAGGATCGTAGCGCCGCTTCACGCCCTGCAGAAAGGGATACAAGCCCTGCTCGCCATAATAGAGCTGCGGCCAGAATGAGTACGCCAGCATGTCACTGTCAGGATAGTTAATGTAGCAGCCCTCGTAATGCTCGCCGGGATAAGGCGTAGCAGCGTAGCGCGGATCCACTTTCGATCCGGAGTATAGGTCGCTGTAAAACTCCTTCAGCCATCTCAGGCGGCCTGCATCATCTGCGGCATTTTGCCAATACAACTGAAATTGCAGCTTCATAATAGAGGAGCGCTGCCAGATGGACGTTTCCTTCGCCAGCCGGCTTTGGTTGATTGCTCCGCCATAGGAATCAATGGCCAGAAAAAATCCTCGTAAATCCACTCCGGGTATTTCACGCGTCATATGCCTGTAGATGCACTTTGCTTCTTCGGGCGTGAAGTTCGTCTTCATGTAAGTGGACTTGTACTTAGCGCGGCCGCTTCGCTCGCCGCCTCCATCACCGACAGTTGCGTCGAGCCATAAATGGCGGGTCATGGGGTATTGCGTTGCGCACGGTTCGCCTGACGCCGCAGCGTGCTCGATGGCCCTTTCCCCTACAGGAGCAGGCGTACCGAATGAAGGCTTGCAGGGAGAGAACAAGCTGAGAAATTCATTCACCACGCTGAGGTCATCACAGGTCCCATCCGGATTGCAGAACTGTAGTGAGAGACCGAAGCGTTTCGAGGAAGAGTGCGATACATCGAGTATCGAGAAAAGTCCATGCGTGTCGCGATCTTTGCCGCGTGTCTCCCAATAATGGCCGTATGTCGTCAGAATGGTGACGAAGCGGTCCTCTGTCATCGTTGTCCAGTCAAATGAGAGTCCCGCCTCGACTACCTCTTTCGGCGCCTGAGGCAACTTGTCAAAATAAAAAGCGGTGATAACGCCGAAATTACCGCCGCCCGCGCCGCGACATGCGCGAAAAAGATCGGGATCATGCTCCTTGCTGACATGGCGCAGAGCTACTTGCCCGTGCGCATCGACAGTAAGAATGTCAACCGCTGTCAGCCAATCGACGGTAAGCCCGTGAAGGCGCGAGAGCAGCCCATATCCCCCACCGCTGATATGGCCGCCCGCGCCGACTGCGTAGCACGATCCGGCAGGCATGGTCACCCCATAGCGTTTGAAGAGGTCAAGATACGCTTCACCTAATTGCTTTCCTGCGCTGATCCTGTATCCACTGCTGTTCCTGCCAGGCGGCTCTTCAAGAAGGCTGAGATCGAGAATCACTCCGCCGGGATTATTAACGACAAAATCTTCATAGCAATGACCACCACTGCGTACCGTGGGTCGCAATCCAGCATTGACGACCCGCTGCAATGCTTCAGCCGCATCGGACGCGGTTTCGCATAGTTCGATACGGCTGGCGAAATCCGCATCATCGGCTGGAAAACGCAGGTTGCGGCTTCGCTTCAGCGTCTGGTAACGCGGGTCCTGATTGGTAACGGTAATGGCCATATCTCTGCTTTCGTAGATACTAGGGCCTGTTAACCGGCCCTAGCTTTTCACCGCTGTCCAGGTAGCGTCGCCGTATTCGCCCATATGAACCGTTCCGCTTGCGTTGTTGCCGGAAACCACTCCGCGGAAGGTCCACTGAATGGAGTTGCCCGGCACCTCCATTTCGCTTCTCAGCTCGATGTGATCTGCCTGCACTCGACCCTTCAATTCGGCCTGATAGATTTCCCCGGCTTGTGTGCCGGATAGCTGATCTCCATCCTGCTGTAAAGTGAAACGCTGCTCTCCTGTGCCGCGAATGTATTTGATTTCAACCGTCCAGTTGCCGCCAACCTGCGCGAGCGGTCCCTGCGGGACCAATGGATTCTCGTAATGCCCCGGCTTTGTTAGACCTTCGTAGATAGCATCCGCCACAATCTTCTCTTCGCCTGCGGCCATCATGTACGGCATGATGGTCAGGGAGCTCTGCATTTTGTCGGGACGCTTGCCTGTGCCGCTGTCAACCAGTATGCGCGGGGTTCCTTTATCCAGGCGTTCAACAAGCTCCGTTCCAGTGATTTTGAGCTGATTGGCATCCCAATGAATGCGCAGACGCGGAGCCCGGTTGGATAAATCCTCAGGCTGTAGATATTCAGTCGTGACTGAAGGCAGGCTTTTCACGCGATTCTCAATGTACTGCAGCCATGCGAGCCACTCACGCTGCTCCGCCGCATGATCGCGCTTATACCATTCACGCACCGCCGCCAGCATGCCCATGATCTCTTCTTTGCCGACTTTCAGCGCGCGGCCCCAGTTGTGATGCGGGGCAGCATTGAACCATGCAGCTTCTATGAGGTCCTTTTGTTGGCCAAGAAGAACACCGGCAGCCTGCGGCCCGCGCATGCACTTACCACCGGAATAGCCGACAAGCGTCGCGCCATGAGCAATATGAATATTGGGAACCAGCGGCTCTTCAGCCGCGGCATCGACAAAAACGGGCACATTCTTCTCTTTGGCAATGGAGCAGATATTGGGAATGGAGAGAGGGCCTTTTTCTGCCGCCGGGCTGGAGAGAATGTAAACCATCGCTGTACGCTCAGAGAGCTTCGAGCGCAACTCTTCTTCCGAATCGACTTCGACGATCTCTACGCCGCACATACGCACGCCAAAGTCGTAAGGGTTGCGGGAGTGCTTGGGAATAATGACCTGATCGCGCTTTTTCGTGTAAGGCATTGCCTGCGTCCGCTCAGGATTTGTTCCTGCGACACAGGCAACCGTTGCGACCGCTATTGCGGCTTCGCAACCGGTAGTAACGAGGGCGGAATTGGCGCCCATCAGTTTGGCGATTTCTGCGCCTACCGCCGGCATCAATTCGTCAAGGTGCACGTAGTAATTCGACGCCTCCATCATCGCCTGCTTGACCTGAGGCAGAGA
>Ga0070740_10002751_pt1 | contig 19858 bp, 20 predicted proteins | sample Coa_R2_FD_67286 | JGI IMG/M metagenome (GOLD analysis project Ga0070740, IMG submission 67286) | Surface soil microbial communities from Centralia Pennsylvania, which are recovering from an underground coalmine fire - Coalmine... | ecosystem: Environmental > Terrestrial > Soil > Unclassified ...
TTTGTATTGCCGAGTGCGGCAGGTGCTAGAAGCGCTGCGCAATCTGGATCTGCTAGTCAAAGTAGAGTTACCTTCGCAGATGAATCAACTGATGATGTAGATGGCGAAGTACGTGCTGTAGCTGCAAATCCCGGTGCCGCCTTATCACCGAGCAAAAGTAAATTAGCAAAGCGACCAGATCATTCAATAGTATCTCCAGGATTTAATGTAAGAACGGCTATAGGATCTAGCACTAAAGTACAAAAAAAGGGAAAGCAAGTATCATTTTCAAAGGAAGAATCCCATGAGGGTGATGCGGATTCAGACCATGGCGCTGGCCAATCACATACAACAACGCCTGCTCATCAGTACAGAAGATTACAAGGTTCTGCTCCTGCAAAGAAAATTTCCAAAAATGGTTCAGAGTTATTGGCCACAGAATCGTCATTATCAAAAAAATTTCCAAGAGAAATTTGGGAAATAGATCGGGAAGCTGGACCTATAATTGATTCTCCAACGCTCACTGCAATAAAAGCGCAGAAACAAACATGGGAACAATTAAATGCAAAAAAACGCGCTAAAAGAAGATTTAAAAAAGCTGCTCGCGGCATTATGTTTATCAATGCTTTAAAGAACGTGCAAATTAAAAAAGAAGCAGTTGCAGAAGCATAACTTCCCTGATTTATTAGAAAGTGAACCCCGGCTTAAAAACCGGGGTTTTTTAATATTAAAATATCCCCCCAAAACCCTATATTTTACTATCTAAACATTTACTTTTTGTTATCCTTATTCTATATCTAATACACTTTTGACAGCGCAGAATTGAGTTACTGGTGCCTTATTTAATGCTCTCGCAATGAATGGTGGCACTAGATAGCCTATAGGTGGGAGGGCTCATGTGGCATATTGCCATGAGTTTTATTACAGTGGTTAATAGATTAATTACGTCAGGTCAAGGGAGAATGCCGTGAAAAAAGGTTTGGTTGCTAGTTACGTATCAGGCATTTTAGACGTTGTTCATGGTGAAAGTTATAGCAGAATCATCCGTTACTTCATTCCTGAAGTTATTGCATGCCTGTTGCTCTATTCAGTACCCAATTGGTTTGATGCCTACTTTATAAGCCTTTTGAAATCTACCGCGGTTTTTGGAACCCTTGGGGCAACCAATAATATTATTCATATGCTCATCAAAATAGCAGAAGCCTTTGCGGTGGGTACGCTTATTTTGAGCGGTAAACATAATGGGCGTGGTGATTATGCTAACGCTGGCCGTGCATTGCGTGATGCTTTTTGGATCACCTGTATTTTAGGGTTTGCCATTTCTGCCTGCTTATTTGCTTTTGCTCCTGCAATATATGCTTGGTACTTACCAGAAGAAATGGTTGCTATGGGTGCAGCATTCATGCGCTTGCGCGCGGTGAGTGTGTTTCTTATGTTTGTCTTTTTTGCGTTTACCGGTTTCTTGCGTGGGGTTAAAAATACCAAAACGCCAATGTTTATTTCCATTTTAGGAATATCACTCTTTCTCTTTTTCGATTACGGTCTTATTTTAGGCCGTTTTGGGTTGCCACAAATTGGATTGAATGGTTCGGCAATTGCCTCAATTATTCAATATTCAGTGATGCTTACCGCAGTAGTTGGGTATGTGCTGTGGGATTCTCGCTATCGTAAATATAGTATTGATTTATTTGCTGTATTTTCAGAAAAAGGACAGTGGCAAGAACTCTTATGGCTCAGTTTTCCGGTTATGCTTGATAAAGCAGTAATTGCATTTGCCTATGTTTGGCTCTGCAGTTTGATGAAACCGATGGGAGCCGTTGGTGTTGCCACGTTTAGTGCTATCAAAGAATTAGAACGGCTTGCATTAGTCCCTGCAATTGCATTTGCACAGATTATAACATTGTTGGCAAGTAATGATTATGGCATCAAAAATTGGCTTGGTATTAAGGCGAATATAAAAAAAGTTATTTTTTTGGCCTCTACTATGGTATTTGCCATTCTTCTTTTCTTCTCGCTCTTTGCTCCTTGGATCATTAGCCATTTCTTTGATCGTAATGGTGATTTCACCGATTTGGCTTCGCGCATTTTCCCTATATTAAGTATTCTGGTACTTTTTGATGTATTACAATTGATTCTATCAGGAGCATTGCGTGGAGTATCTAATGTACGCGTGGTAATGATGGTTCGCTTAGTTATTTGTCTTGGTTATTTTATACCAGTATCTTATATGCTTTCACGATTAGCTATTGAAGATATGGCTGTTAAATTAGTACTTGTCTATGGCTCATTCTATATTGGTAACCTTCTCATGAATGTTGTGTATATTGCACGATTCAGAGGAGAAGATTGGAAGCCTGCAAATTAATAATGATATGAGATCCACTGCTGCTCACAGCGCATTGGGTTACAATACACGAGGATGCAATGGCAAAAATTAGCAGAGAAGAAGTGTTGAAAATTGCTCAAATGTCTCATATTGAGTTGAAAGAACATGAAATTGATCCGCTGGTCAAACAGCTTGATGCAGTATTGAGTTATGCAGCATGTGTTCAAGAAATTGCTGCGCAAGTTGAGATTGCAAGTAATAAGGCGGTGAATGTATGGCGTGAAGATCAGGTAATTCCAACCGATCCTGAACCGATACTTGCCCAAGCACCTGAAGTGCAGGAACACTACTTTGTAGTTCCCCGTATTTTAGAAAGCAATCAATAACTTTTTCTGCAAAAGGCTTTATTCATGAACTCATTAGCATTCGCTACTATTTCCCAATTACAAGACGCTATTAATCGTAAAGAAGTTACTGTACCTGAAGTGGTTGCTTATTTCAGCAAGCGCTGTGCCAAATATCAAGATCTTGGTGCGCTATTGGAACTCTTTGATGCAGAATCGATCATGAAAGCATCAAATGGTCATGGAGCATTATATGGCGTTCCTGGTGTTATAAAAGATAATATTTGCCAAAAAGGACGCATTACATCTTGCGCTTCAAAAATTTTAGCCAATTATCATGCGCCGTATGATGCTACTGCAACTGCGCGTTTGAAAGAGCAGGGTGCATTATTACTTGGTCGTGCCAACTGTGATGAATTTGCCATGGGCAGTTCCGGAGAAACTTCTGCGTATTTTAAAACAAAAAATCCGTGGGATACCAGCCGTGTTCCGGGCGGTTCAAGCAGTGGTTCTATTGCTGCAGTGGCAGCCGGTTTGGCGCAATGGTCATTAGGATCAGAAACAGGTGGCTCTGTGCGCCAGCCAGCAGCATTTTGCAATTTAGTGGGATTAAAGCCTACCTATGGCTTAATTTCACGCTATGGTTTGATTGCATACGCATCTTCTCTTGATCAAATTGGTATAGCAACACGTACCGTGTATGATAATGCGTTAGTGTTATCTGCAATAGCAGGCCATGATCGCCACGATTCATCATCATTGAAAGTGCAACCAAAAGATTATACCGCATCACTCAACTTTAAATTAAAAGACGGATTGTGCATCGGTGTTGTTGAAAATGCACTGCATGCAGAAGGTATGGATTCAGAGGTAGTTGCTGCCATTGAAGATGGTATTAAAATTCTTGAACAATTGGGCGCAAAAATTAAGCGCATTAAATTGCCTGCAATGGATTATAGCGCTGCAGTTTACTTTATTGTAAGCCGTGCTGAAGCTGCGTCAAATTTGGCCCGTTTTGATGGCGTGCGCTATGGCATGCGTGCTAAAGATGCACAAACGTTATCCGAAATGTATTTCAAAACTCGTCATGATGGCTTTGGACCAGAAGTTAAAAGTCGTATCATGGTTGGTAATTATGTGTTATCAGTTGGCCATGCAGATGCCTATTATAACAATGCAAAGATGGTTCAGCAGTTAATGCGTAAAGAATTTGTAGAAGCTTTTGCGCACGTTGATCTGATGCTAATGCCAACACATCCAGCACCTGCATTTAAATTTGGTGCCTTTGGCGATAATCCTTTGCAAATGGATTTGCAAGATTACTTTACCTGTGCCGCAAATTTAACTGGGGTTCCTGCGTTGAATATTCCGTGTGGCTTCTCGTCCAATAATTTGCCGATCGGTTTCCAATTTGTTGGACCAGATTTATCAGAAGATCTGTTGTTCCAAACTGCATTTGCATTTGAACAAACAACACAGCTGTTTACCAAACGCCCGCATGGCTATGATGATTAGGAAATGAGATGAGCTTCTGGCAATCACCTATTAAAATTGGCAATCGTTCATTCCCGCGCTTTATTGGTGGCCCACTCGATGGTATTACCGATTCACCATTTCGCAAATTAGTGCGCGATTTTTCTGTCGATGAATTGCAATATACTGAAATGCGTCATGTTGCATGTGTGGCTAATGATAAGGGCGGTGAACGTTCATTAAAATTCGAACAATTGGAGCGTCCACTTAATTACCAAGTATCGGCCAATACTCTTGAAAATATTGAAAAAGCGTGCGAAAAAATTCTTGCAAAAGGGGTTGATGCAATCGATTTGAATATCGGTTGTCCAGCAAAGAATGTGGTTAATTCCGGTTCTGGATCAGCACTAATGGCTGATCTGCCGCGCCTTAAGCTGGTAGTTACTGCATTGCGTGCAGCAATACCAATTCCGTTTACCGTAAAAATTCGTGCAGGTTTTAAAGAATGCAATGCGGTAGAAGTTGCACAGCTGCTGCAAGATTGCGGTGTTGATGCTATTGCGATTCATCCACGCTTGCAAACACAAAAATTTGAAGGTCGCCCAGATTATGCATTGGCAGCGCAAGTAAAGAAGATGGTGCAAATTCCGGTAATAATTTCTGGCGGTATTGTTAATTTTAAAACTGCACAATTAGTGCACGAGCAAACCGGTGTTGATGGCTTTTTGATTGGCCGTGGCATTTGGGGCAAGCCGTGGAAGTTGTATGAACTGCAGCAACATGCAGCAGGGCAACCGTATCAGCCAGATGCAATCACGATTATGCGGTATGCGCATAAACATTTAGAAAATCTTCTTGACTATTATGGCCCAAGAGGGTTGTATATGTTTAGAAAACATCTGCCATTTTATATCAAAGGATTTCCTGAGGCTTCAATGATCCGGCAACGATTGGTAGTTTCTCAATCGGCAGAGCAAGTGAGGCAGGAACTATTACGTTTGATAGGGTGATCGTGATCAAGAGTTTAGTAAGAAGAAAATATCTTGCAGGAACATTTTTAGTCATTGCTGCAATCGGCGCACTCAATCAAGCATATCTTGCGCCGCACGCTGTTGAGCAAGCGTTATCATATATAGTGTATCCAATAATGATTATGCAACGCACGTTTGTTGCGCCAATTCAACAATGGTTAGAATCGCGTGAAGATACTACTCTTTTACAAACATCTATTAAGCAACTTGAAGCAGAGCGTGAACAGCTTTTGGCACAATTGATTGAACTGCAAGCAAGCCAAGCATTTGATGCAGAAATTAAAGAGCTGACTGAATTTAAACAGCGGTATAGCATGACCAATGCTATTATGGCACAAGTGCTGATCAAACATATTTCTGAGCAAGCCCATTTTTTCATTCTTGATGCGGGATCGCATAAAGGTGTGCAAAAAAATATGGTGGCAGTGTATAAAGATATGTTGATTGGCAAAGTGATTGAAGTGTATCCGCTCTATAGCAAAGTGCTGCTTATTACCGATCATTTATGCAAAGTTTCTGCATTCTGTGCTGCAAGTAAAGCGACGGGCATTCATGCAGGTACTAATAATATTTATCAAGCCTCATTAACGCGCGTTAGCCATTTAGATCAACTGAATGTAGGTGATCTGATTCTATCAAGTGGCGATGGTCTTATTTTCCCACGCGGATTTGCATTAGGCCGTGTAGCAGCATATACACAAAATGATCTCTTTTATGAAGTTACAACTCAGCCGCTGCTTGATTTTCACAAAGTGCCCTATTGTTATTTAGTGCAAAAGGGCGCAGAGATTATTTCCAAAGAACAAACTGATGATGCACTCAAAGATCCAATTGTAGCACCTGAGCAACCTTCTGAAGTTGCAGCACACAACTAAAGTGAAACTGATGGAGCGCTTTGCAACTTTGTAGTCAATGCTGATGCAACTTTGGTAGCCATACTTGCAAACATACTCTGTTCATCATCAGATCCTGAATGACCGGTGAATAAATTGAGCATACTTGTTTGTTGTGGTGGCTTGATCCATTCAATTTCGCCTTCTATCAATCCTTTATCTTTGATCGCTCTGATTGCGGTATAGGCAGAACCAACTTCATCAATTAAGCCTACTTGTTTTGCTTGATTGCCAGAAAATACTTTGCCATCTGCCCACACGGCACTATTAGTTAATGCCAGCTTGCGCATGCGTGCAACATCAGCAATAAACTGTTGATATGAATCATCAAGCACACCTTGCAACAGTTCTTTATCTTGCGTGGTTAAATCTACAAATGGATCGCCAATTGCTTTATAGGTGCCTGTTTTCATCGGGATATAATGAACTTTAAATTGTTCTATAAAATCATGCAGTTGGAAGAAATAAGGCATAGATGCGCCGATGCTACCAATAACTGAAGTGCCCGGTGCCACAATGTGATCCGCAGCACAAGCTATATAATAGGCACCAGATGTGCAGATATTTTCGATTAAAACAATAACCGGTTTTGGGTGTTCTTTCTTTAATGCTACGATCTCATTGAATAATGCTTGGCTGGTTCCAGAGGCGCCGCCAGCACATTCTATTTTAAGTAAAATTGCTTTTACTTCTGGGTTCTCAAAGTATTTATGAAGATATTCATTATAGTAAGAAGAATCATAGAGCAATCCGTGTATTGAAAGAACGCCTACAGGGGTTTTTGGGGTTAAATAATGGGCATATTGTTTCCTGATTCCGTTAATCAAATAGGGGGCAAATTGTAAAAAAATGAGAATTAAAAATGCATTTTTTAAGTAGTAATAAAAGTTCATGATAGGCCTTAGGCAATGATTTTGGAGGATTTAGAGCATGAGTATATAAAAAAAGATAAATTGATAAAGAAAATAGAGAGTTTTATTTTGACTTTCGGCCTATTTTACTCTACAATTTGATCCATCCCTAATGGAAAGGGCGGTTAGCTCAGTTGGTAGAGCATCAGTCTTACAAACTGGGGGTCACAGGTTCGAGTCCTGTACCGCCCACCAACCTTCACCTACGTGGGCTCACTCTTTGAAGTAAGACTACGGCTATGGTTGGCTATCGCCAGTAAATATGTGAAGGTTGTCCGTCGAAGCTTGCCAAGTCGGAAGACGTGGATAAGCGTAGACTGGACTGGGCATTAAAAATATTGAAATTAAAATTTGGTTATTCCTCGGTAGCTCAGCTGGTAGAGCAAACGACTGTTAATCGTTGGGTCGCAGGTTCGAGTCCTGCCCGAGGAGCCAGTCTACGTTTATCCGGGTCTTCAGACTCGGCAAACTACGCCTGGCTATCGCCATAAAATATTGGATTGGAGCTGTAGCTCAGTTGGTTAGAGCGTCCGCCTGTCACGCGGAAGGTCGTGGGTTCAAGTCCCATCAGCTCCGCCAGTTATTTCAATAAGAAATAGCCGGCAGGTTAGCTTATTATAATTCCCATTAATATTCTGAATTGTTCATTCCATCTTATCTATATGAAATATTAATCGTTCTAATGATCGATTAGATCGATATCCCTTTGACTTTATTCTTATTAGATTCATATTAATAATAAGAGCTCATAAAGCTCCTATAAATGGTCTTGTAAATAATGGGGTGATTCGATGAATCTTCATTCTTTTTTATTATTCCTAATGTTTCCAGTTTATTTGATCTCTGAAATGAAACAAGATCCTAAAACATTTAGATATTATAGCTGGCCTATGACGCGCGAAATAAACCAAAATGAATATCACATCATGGTCTGGAATTGTAAAGATATAATAAGCAATGCTGCAGCACTACAGGCATCATTAAATGCTCGCATGGCGGGCTACGCAAGAAATGGTAGTTATCTGCAAGCTTATGGTCCATTATATATAAAGAAAAAGATTGAAGAATATTTGCAAAGAATTGCTACACCAACTTCAGTACGTCTTCTAGAAGATCTAAGAATGCAAAATTTTATAATTTAGAAACCAAGTTTTCGACTCTTTTGTTTACTGAGGACTCTTTAGTTTTGCTGCAACTTACAAGATTTAAGAAAATATTTGGGATAGATATCAATTTTTATTTAGGACCAATAATGAAAAAGTTAATAATTGCTCTGGTGTTGAGCTTAAGCACTTCAACTATTTTTGCTGAAGTAGCAGTCAATACAAAGACTGGTAAGTTTTATTCAAAAAATGCTCCAAAGAACATAAATCAAGAGGAATATCATCAAATTTGGGTTAGCATGATTCAATGGGCAAAGAGTAATCCTTATATTCATGATTTTGACAAGGTTTTATTCATGCACTTAAGAACGATTGGGACACCAACAGCTATTCGCGTTATTCATGATCTTCAACAGCTGCATAAAGAGGCTATAAAAGACCTAAAAAAGCTTAATGGTCCATGGTATGAATAAGATTTGGTTGATTGGCTTAATGATACTTGTCGTCGGTCTGCTTCCCGGTTGTTTTCCAGAAGACAGAATTGATCAATTAGTTTCGGATCAGGTTGCGGATCAATTTGGTGAGTTTCAGTCAATATTAGAGGAACTCAAGAAGGAGATAGACTCAAAATTGGACGACCTTGAATCAAAAATTGATGATGTTGAATCAAAAGTGGATGATGTTAAGTCAAAAGTGGATAATGTTAAGTCAAAATTGGACGACCTTGAATCAAAAGTGGATGATGTTGAAAGCCTACTGAACTAAAATATCGTAAACAATTGGTATAAGCTAATATAGCTTGCTTGAGGTCCATATGTATGACTCTGATTATATAAAAGAACAATGCTCATTTAATGATTGCCGCAAAGAGATATATGTCGAGCAAGAAAAATGGGATCAATATTGTTCTTATTTTTGCAATTGGAAGTGTGAAATGTGGTATCAGGGAATTGGTGGCTTCATCTTCTTAAAATTGCTTTCAAGTTTCCTTTATCTTCTTTTAGGTATCATAGTGCTTCTTGTTGGTTACTGGTTAAATAATCTTTCAGTACATGGATTATTAATAGTTATTATATTGATATTGTTGTCTCGCTAACCCTTTACTGATTCTCGGAGAAATCTACAGGTTTATTACGAAATAACTCCCTGATAGTGTTTATGGTATTTGGATACGGAAATATTATGAACAAGATTAGGTTTATTGGATTATTAATCCTTTCATTCTGCATTCTCCCAAGCTGCTCTAAGAAAGCAGTTAAAGAAAAGGCAATTGCACCAATTGCAGGTACAAAAAATTTAACCAACTATTTAAATGAGTATTCAAGGACAAGTAGCGTCACTGGATATGGAGAAATTAGTAAGAGAACAGGCAGGATAAGAAACAAGATTGTTTCTGGATATAGGCGAGCAAATGGCGCATGGGTTAATTCATATGCTAGAAGTTAATATCTAATTGTTTGCTTTATGCGCTTTAGTAGTATAATTTCTGTTGATTTATTTGCCTTGTCACTATAACTTGCTTTCATATCTTATTTCATAAATTTGCTTATGTGCCTCATCCCAATCGCCTGCTCGACCCCATTTTACAAGAGTATTATTGTGGAAAAATAACCAATAGTATTCGACATGACCTTCTCGCATAGCAATTGGTAACAGCAAGCCAAAAGTCATACCTATCAAAATAGCCTCACTTGCTATTTGTTCTGCAGTTTTCTCACTTGCAACAGAATATTCCCAGACATCAACAATTTGACCATATTTATTTATCATGGAGCCTCTATGGACATCAGGATAACGCCCTAAAGCTTTTACAACTTGATCTTTAGTCATGCCAATATGCAAATTCATAAGAGCTTTTGCTCTAATTGCCTTTCTTCCACACCCACTTACCAAAATTAAGATAGGAAGAAAGATAAATAATGATATTTTTTTTATATCCATTTATGCTCCCTACAGCATTTCAGGAAACCAAATAATTTTAGATTTAGCTCTTATCTACAAATAATTCTGATTATATTAATAGCCAATGAATTAAGGTATATCATTTTATACAAATGTTATTCAATAAATGATTCATTTAATATTTTGATTGTTATTAATAAATGAGTAAGTCTTATTCATTTATTAGACTCCTCAATAAACAGAAGTAGCTTAAACCTAGATATCAAGGATACTAGTTATGAAGCAACAGTAAGCAAAACAGCATTTAATACATAACTAGGGGTGTGTTAGATAACTTTATTTCCATAACTAATTTCTTTATTTTTTAAGTTGTGAGATATGCTTTAAGCATGTTAAATTACGCAATAGTTGATTAATATACTTCAATTAATCAACTTCTTAATAATCAAAATATGGAATAGATAGATTTGTTTTAACATTTACTTGGGTTTGATAACTCATGTAATGTATGATCCCATAAATGTTAATGCGGTTTCATAAATAAGGAAAATAATGACGCTCACCAAAAATAAAAATTCAAACTTAGCAACATCAATTTGGCCCTTTGCCTTATTCATGATCGGATTTTATGCAATTGATTGCTTGCTTACGTATTTCAATATAAGCAATAAATTTGTGATTTGGCTATTACTGCCGATCTTATTTGTGAGTTTTGTATTAAGGCAAAATCCAATCTCCTACTTAAAGCTTAACACAAATATAACGAAAGGAATTTTTTGGGGTGTTGTAATTAGTGCTATTCACGCAGCTATTCATGTTGCCTTTTGGTATTTCAAAAATGGCACAATTTCAATTGATTGGGCTGGATTTAAAGGATTTTGGAATTTTATTTTATTAGCACCGTTTACTGAGGAAGTGCTCTTTAGAGGAGTTGCGTTAGGATATTTATGCAATATCTACAGCTTTAAAACAGCCAATATCGTAAGTTCAATGCTCTTCATGCTTGCACATGTTCCTCATTGGTATGCTATTGGGCAATTGTCAGCGCCCGCGTATAAGGTTACCTACGAATTTATACGGCTATTTGTCATAGGTTTTTTTTGGGGATTTTTGGTTAAGAAAACCAATTCGTTATGGGCATCAGCTATTCATCATTCAGTTAATAACTTTTTAGCATCTATGGTGCGATAGACAAAATAAGGCAATCCTCCTCTAGTTGTGGCCTAAAATTAGCTAATCGCCATATCTTACAGAAATGGTATTCATGCATTCCTGAATGATTTTTGCTGGTATCTTAAGTGAAGTTATGATGCATTTTGCGCTTCTATCAAAGCTTATTGAATCGAAATATTTGAGGAATTCTCCATTTGACCTCCTCAATAAACAGCAGTACCCTAAACCTAGATCAAGGATACTAGTTATGAAGCAAAAGTAAGCAAAGCAGCATTTATACATAACTAGGGGGCATCTCAGATGAAACGCCATTCTCAAAAACGTTCTATTTATGCCATTCTTATTTGTTTTGGTCTTCTTTTTCCGCCAGAATCACGTGGTTTTGCATTTGCTGTCCCAGCCTGGCCAGCCATAGCCGCATTAGCAGCGAAAGTAAAGGTTGTTACTGATGGTATAGTTGCTGTTGGAACGGTTATTGCGGGCGCGGTAGTTGTAAGCAGTGGGGCTGCCTATGTAGCAAATGGTGCACACTCATTATATAAAAATACTAGTGATGCAGTGGCCAGTGTAATTCAAGAAAAAGTAGTTGAAGAAGTACAACAAAAAGGCAAAGAAGCTATTGCAAAAGTGGTAGTAGGAGCCTTAGTTGGTGATTCTAGTAAACAAACTCAACAAACGCCTGCTGCTTCAAAGAATTCTGAAGTTCCTGCATCTGTAAAAACAGAACCTAAAGTAAATGCTGATAAATCGCATACTACAAAAAATTTGCAAGATACAGCTGATAAATTTTTAAGTGGTAAGCAGAAGGTAGGGGATGCGACATTATCAACTGGCCAATCCCAATCGAATGCCAAAAATGATACAGCACCTAAAGCAAAAGATTTCAGCCGAGACGCTGGTGTTAGATCCGATGAAATGCACAAAAGCGCAGGAGATCTTTCAAGGACAATGGATAAGACCAAGCCGGGACATGAAACATCTAGAAATTCGCTTAAGAAAAGAGATGTTGCTTGGTTGATCAAACAAGAAATGCGGGAAAGAGATTTTTTATCACGACTAGTGCGAGAATATCAAAAAACTGGCAATGAAGAACTACATGCCCAAATAATAGCAAGATGTGAAATCTTCAAAGCAACTTTTGGTAAAGATTTTGAAATACCTAAAGCAAGAGTTATCGGTTTTGTGTCCGCTAAATCAGTTGACCAAGATGTTCTCACTGTTAAAGCTCCAGATATAACTCCTTCACCAACAACGCCAGCACCTGAATTACCAAAACCTGATATTCGTCCAGTGCAGCCTGGACCAGTAGTGCCTGCACCAGCAGCACCCACAAATCCAGCAAAAATAGATCGGCAAGAACCTTTAAGGGGTTGGTATAAAGAAGCTGTTATCGCAACTGTTGGTTTAGCAGTAGCATATAAGGGTGCGAGTGAACTATTAAAGCAAGGGCAGTCTGATGAACAACAAAATAAATTGTCATCAGAACCAAATCAACAATCAGATCCTTCAGGAGATCCTAAAAAGCCGGAGGATGATGAGAAAAAGAAGCTTATTAAAAGGCAAGTAGAAGGTACAGTCGGGGTAATTGAAAAATTAAAGGAGGATACAGATCCTAATAGTGCTGAAAGAGCCTTAGAGGCAATAAGAAGTGAAACGCGAGATCGTCTAGATAAATTGGCAGGCCGCGGCGACGAATTTACTCAACATACGCCACAACAACCGATGGCTAGGCCTGTTTATAGAGTAGATAAAAATACTGGTGAAAAAGTTAGAATTGTTAGACCACTTGACGATTTAAAAGCTGAAGAGTGGGTTGCTCAAAAATATGAAGATGTTAGAAAATGTATGGATGACATCAAAAAAGTTTCCAAAAATACAAAATGGGATGAAGGTAAAATTAAACAAATTAAGGATCATGTTTTTTATAATAAGCATAAATTAGATAGTGGTGTCAGAAGATTTGATCCAGATGCTGAGATGGCTTCTGCATGGGATAGGTTGGCCAATGGAGACTTTACACAAAATGATATTCGTTGGCTGGAGCATGAATATTGTGAATCTGTTATTGAAGTATCTGAAGGCGTAGATTATCGAACCGCACACAAATTAACAGAGGAAGCAGGAAAAATCTGGAAAGCCCCTAGATTTGATTAAGGTAATAAGATGGGAATATACATACAAATAAAAAAAATTAATAAAAAAAATGAAATCTATTATTACGAAGTTAATACGACTCAGTTTGACGTGAAATGCCCTTTTTATATAGGTATTGATAGTTTAAATAAAATGTTATTAATCTATAAGGACTTATATTTTAAAGAATTGATTTGCAACATAGATTTGATCAATCCTTCGATTCCTGTTTGTTCGATTCCGGCGCCTCTCATTGCACGTATTATCACTAAGGTTAAACAAGCCTTAAAAGATAATGCATTTACTGAATATATTAGTTACGAAGCTTAATAGAATTGGAAAAATAACCGAGGTGGCTATATATATAGAATTAAAGAAAATTTCTAACAATGGTAATGTACATTATTACAAGGGTGAAACAAAAAATTTTGAAATGAAAGTTCCATCATATGTGTTGATTCACACAGTGGCGAGCACTTTATGGTGTCCATTGATACGCTTCTTTTTCACCAAACACTTCATTAATTTCTTCTATTAAGCCAGTTCTATCGGCTTTTATGATGCTTATAACACATTCTGTAGTGTTATCATTAAAGGTGATTTCAAAGCGGATGATGGTCAATGTATCATCATTATCTCTAATAAGTTCGAGCTGATCTACATTCTTAATGCCATAGGTTTGAACTATGCTCAGCATTTGATCCATTAATTCTTTGCGATTGGTGCAAACTATTTTAGAATTAATCACCTTTTTTATGGTTGGTGAAAAGAGTGCAACGCAATCATCGTTGAATTTCTCTGTATTGAATGTGCTTAAAGATTGTAAAAGAGCAATATATCGTTGACCTATGTGCATTGCATTATCCTTTTGATCTGCATGAATGTGCGCTGGAATTAAGATTGTGCAGATAATCATGGTAAATAATCTATTCATATTGTTTCCACGAAATTAAATTCGGTAATTAATTTTCAACATATCAAGAAGATCATTGTAAGTCGATAGCTGCAACATTGGCATGCTATTTTTTTTGCAGTAAACTAATACATCATCGTAAACCTTTACCTGAGGAGCCATTATGGTTTTCAATCATCGCAAAAATGCTTTGTTTGCTCTTTTGCTTTTGATCGCATCAAGCACGAGCTTGTTCTGTTCATCTGAAGAAATTATTGTTATTGCACAAGCAACGGTTGAAGCTGATCTGCATGTTGCTGAAACACCACTTGTTAAAGAAATAATTATAGTTGGTGGTGGCATGATCGGTGGTATGGAAGCATATTTTGCATGGCTTGAGGCAAAAGAACATAATATTCCTGTTCGTATTACCATCTATGATAAAAATAATTCACTTGCTGAAACAACCATCAGCAATATTGTTCCAAGCTTAACCCCTGATGAAATATTATCAGTGATCCCTCGCGGACCTGAGTTGGTGAAAAAGATGAAGATCTTGTTCAGTGAACCAGGTGGCATTAGAGTGGAAGATGTAGCTGATGTGCATGAATCTGCCTCTACTGAGCATTTCACCCAAGAAGTGCAAGCATATAGCCTTGATGAAGAAGGGCATAAGCAACGTACACAAGCATTGTTAGAGCTGGGTAAAATGAGCATGGATCTTTGGCAAGAAATTTACCAAAATGCGGATGATGAATTTAAAGAAATTTTAAGACTATCAAATTTCAATCGCTGTGGTGAGCCTTCAAGCAAAACAAAAAAATTGCATGACGGTTATCGTATTGATTTAATTTACAATATTGCAAATGCTGCTGAACGTGCCAACGGCATGAAGGCTGATTATGTTGCATTGGGCTACAAACAGTGCACAATTTTGTCTCCCGATGAAGTAATGGCTATCGATCCATTCTTGACCGATTTCTGTATGGCACATTCCAAAAATAATGTGTGGGATAATGATGCGGTTGCTCTCTGGCGCCCAGGCGGTTGCTTGGATGGGCAAGTATTCCTGCCAAAGCTCTATGAGTATTTGAAAAAGGTTATGGGTACTTATACCAATGCGCAGGGCAAACAAGAAGATTGTTTCCAAATTAAATTTGGTAAAAAAGTAGTTGGTGTTGAATATGCTCAGATTGATGGGAATATGGTTGTTTCAGGTCTTACTTTTGAAGATGGCAACGCAGTAACTACTGAGTGCGGCTGCACTGATTATGTATTCTGCCCGGGTGAAGCAGTTGGTACACTCAAACAATTAGGATTTGCAGAACCAGCATATGCAGGATTTGCTGGCGCTTCATTAATGCTTGATATTGAAATTCCGAAAAAGAAAATCAAAAAATATAAAAAATTCAGCCACTGCATGGAAGTGCACCAAGAAGGTGTGGTGCTCGCATGGCAGGCACGTTTTAGAGATAATAAAATCTTTATTGGTGGTGCCGGCACAAAAGCATACTATGGTGATCAACGCCCTACAAAAGATCAGGCATTTGCAAAGAACCGCAACTTGTTACAGCTTAATATGATGAATGATGTATTGCCTGAGTTTCTCTCATTAGCACTTGGGTATGATACTAAAGGCAAAGTATTGACTGAAAAAGATTTGGATTACTTAGAAGCTCATAACATCGCCAAACGTTGGGCCGGTGTTCGTGCCGTTGTTTATGATGGATTCCCAACATTGGGCTGCCTCTATCATGATGATATGAAGGTAATAAATGCGCGCGCAACAACCCATTTGGGATCTGGTGGTGGTTCATTTGCTCCAGCAGCTACTCACGTGAGCCGCAAAGCTATGAATAATGAAACTGATCCATTTATCAATATGATCTTAGATTATGCTGATTCTTATAGAACGGCAGTTCAATTGAACTTTAATTAAGTATATAACAAGCCGCCATAGTTGAATCTGTGGCGGCTTGATTATTATCAAAGTCTAACAGGTTAATTCAGTCAATGGCTTGCCTATAGCCAATTCTAGATCAACGCATGCTTGAGCAACCTTGCGATATGCATCAAGCAATTTTTTCTTGGCATTATAATAGTCCATGTGTGTTTGGATATAGACCAATTCATTCAGTTGCATAGTTTTATTATAGTGGCGTGCATATTTCATTGCATTTTCATAGGCTGGGAACATGCGTTTATACAATTCAATTTCTTGCGCCAATGCGGTAATAGTATTGAATGCCATATGCAATTGCTGCAATACATTTCTTTTTATTGCTTGTTCATCTTTTTTAGCTTTATCAATTTGTGCATGAGCATGTTCAATAGAAGCATAATTGAAGTTAAATATCGGGATTTGCACATTAACTGCAGGGCCAATGCCACGAGTGCCATCAAAATTCTTCAAGATTGTAAAGCCACCTTGTACCTGATCAAATATGCGGCCTTTCTCTAACCGAAGTTTATGTTCTGCTTGCTGAACTTTCAGGTGTGCAATAATTAATTCTTTTCTATGCTCGAGTGCAAGCTGTTCCAAGGTTGTAATGTCAGGAAGAGTAATTGGGGTATAACTTAATTGTTCTGTAAATTGAATAGAGATAGGGTTTGGATCTAACGCAAACAGGGTTTGTAAAGCAATTAAGGCATTGCGTTGCTCTGCTTTTGATCTAATTAATTCAGTTTCAAATTGAGTGGTCATAATCGTAGCAGTATCAATTGAAAATTCAGAGCTAAACCCAAACTCTTGGCGATAATTGATATCGTTATAATAGATGCCTGATTGATCAGAAACTTTTTGTGCATTATCAATTTGTGCATTGGTAAACAGGCAATCTATGTATGCTTTTTTTGCGCTCGAATAGGTTTCTAATATTGTTTGCATAATTTCTTGCGTGATGATCTCAAGTTGATCTTGTGCTACCTTTTTGCGTAATGGCACTTGCCAAAGTTCGGATATGGTCCAATAAAAATTTGCCTCAATGCCGCTTTGATTATTTGGAGCTCCTTGCAGCGGCAGCCAGAATAATCCATTAAATGCAGGGTTACTATACACGCCTGCTTTCATAAGATCGGCTTTAGCAATTCCCAGATCTTCAAACTTTGCTTGCAATGATGCATTATTGAGCAATGCTATGCGTGCTGCATCATCAGAAGAAATGCCTTGAGCAAGTTGGTCTAATAATTCATCAGTTAATGGTGAATGCACCGTTTCTTGCCAATTCACCTCATGCCCAAGATCCAATTTGGTTTGCTCTTGAATCTCGGTAAATTTGCGTGGTGGTTTTGATTTCCGGACTGCACAATGAGGGAGCAGTAAAACAATACCAACCAACATCAACATTTTTTTTATCATATAATTGCCTGCCATTGATTAGCGCTTTTTTCTTCAGGTTGGTTGGGATGTTTCCACGGTGCTTTAGGATCTTTTGGTTCAACATAAAGAATGGTGAACATGCCACCATGCGGCATAAGCCCAAGAGGAATATCATCTGCATGGCCATTGACGATATGGTGCAATTTATGACAATGAAAGCGCCACAATCCTGGATTCCATGCAACAAATTCTACATCTCGTGTAGATCCTGGCGGCACATTTATGGTAGAACTTTTTTGTTGAGCCGATTCAGGGATTGGTCCGCCATCGGTGCCAACTTCTGTCCAGTTATAACCGTGAATATGAATTGGATGACTATCAAGACCCATATTTGCCAAACGAATTCTGACACGCTCTCCTTGTTTGACTGCCATATGAGGAATATTGGGTGCTGCCATGCCGTTGAATGTGGCCCAATTAGGATTGTTCATAGCGGCAATGTTTGGATATTCACTGCCGGGCAAAATAGTCCATTGTTGCAACATAATAGCAAAATCTTTATCAATTTTGTGCGCTGCATGCTTAGGATGTACCACAATCATGCCAACCGATCCTAAAGCATCTTGTTTCATAAGGTTAAATTCTGAGTGATACATAAAGGTGCCTGATTGATAGACCGTAAATTCATAGGTATACGTTTGACCCGGCATAATCGGTGGCTGTGTAAGGCCTGCTGATCCATCTTGATCATTGGGCAGTTCAAGACCATGCCAATGTATAGAAAGCGGTTCAGGTAATTCATTCTTTACGATAATACGTACGCGATCGCCTTCATTAAATTCTATGGTTGGTCCGGGCATTGAACCATTAAAACCCCAACATTTAATTTTTTGATAAATTTTGTGGTGCATGAATAAATAATCATCACGATTTTTTTCAGGTACCAGATGTTGCCATGATGGTGTTCTGCTATCGGTAATTAATTTTTCAACTGGTTGAGCAATAAGGGTGAATACTTTCACTTTGCCATCGAGCGTATAACCAAGCGCCGGGATTCCCAAAGTATCAACGGTTCCCATCTGCTTGCCCATAGTTTTTGGTGGTGCAGAAATGGGTATGTGTGGATCTTTCCAGCCTTTGTGAAAAGTTGGCATAGCATGATGATCATGTTTGTGTTTTTCATGAGTTGGCGTATGTTGATGATCAGAAGATCGTGCACTCGCTGGAAAGACTAAATTGAGCAATATTAAAAATATAAATAACATTACTTTTTCCTTTTTATATCAATCAGATTTTAGTAAGTGCAGGTAAATAATGCAAGTGAATGGGAAGACATGAAAGGTTAAATTATACAAATTCATTTAAAAAAAGGATGATTATATGAATAATGCAATTAATATTGCGTATCGCATGTTATATTATACCTATGGAATTATTCCGATCATTGCTGGTTTTGATAAGTATTGTGATTTTCTGGTCGATTGGGATATTTATTTGAATGAATCAATTCCATTGTGTTTGGGTATTACGCAAGACACATTTATGTACACCGCGGGTGCAATAGAAATCTTGGCCGGATTATTAGTATTCATAAGGCCACAAATAGGCGGCTATGTGGTATCTGCTTGGTTAATATTAATTTCTATCAACATAATAAGTATGGGATCACATCATCATGAAGGTTGTGTTCATAGTGTGACTCATTATGATGTTGCAGTGCGTGATATTGCTATGGCCGTTGGGGCATATGTTCTTGTTTTGTTGGCAAAAGCATTACAAGAAAGAGATAAGAAAATCAGCAGATAAGATGCGAGCAACTAAATTCTCCATTATTAGAAATTGATCATCAATCCAATACTAAGGCCTTGAGCCCAAAAATGGCGTGTATGATTTAAAGCTATAGGACTATTAGCTCCTTGTGCAATAGGTGCTGCTTGCGTGGTACCAAAAGGAATTGGTCCGGGACCAATGCCCACCGTTGCGCGCGATGCATCAGCTAAACTGGTGCGGGTAGAATTTATTTGCCTATCAATAATAGATGCAGCACGCGCTATTCGCGCTAATACTATACCGTTATACCCAGCATTAATTTCTATATTTTCCCGCACGCTATAGCCAAAACGAACTGTAGTTTCAAACATTCCACTAGCTGCGTGGCATGAAAAGCACCCGATGTTTGATGGTTGAGTAAAAATGCCACCATGCAATAGTTCAGAGCCTGTGTTGGCAGTGAGGAAAAAGAGATTACCTGATTCTGTTTGAGACGAACCTTGTATTATTTTTTGGTTCTGAACTGCTCCAAAACCGCCATTCACTAATATCTGCAACCGCCAGAAATCATGTATGTATTCTGTTCGCAATCCAAGTAATAAACCAAAG